>OGGQ01002840.1_pt1 | contig 17610 bp, 18 predicted proteins | sample 1571191 | NCBI WGS metagenome assembly OGGQ01 (sample SAMEA2582061, study PRJEB24529) | metagenome | biome: Human gut stool | place: China | collected 2011
CAGCGGGTGAAGGATTCGAACCCTCACATACAGAGTCAGAGTCTGCTGTGCTACCTTTACACAAACCCGCTATATCTGTCCGCGACAGCGAACAGATATTATTATACAGAAAAGTGATTCTTTGTCAAGGGGTTTTTCAAATTCTTTTTCTATTTTTATCGTCTCCATCCGCCTAGAAGCCCTTTGAAAAGACCGCCTCTTCCTCGAGACTCTGACCCTGCCCCCGGTTTTCCAGTAAGGCGCTCCAGCGCCTTCCGTGCAAGATCACTCCCTTGATCCGCAGAACTGCGGTATAAGTCCAGGGCCTTTTTTTCGTCCCGGGGCACCCCTTCTCCGTTTTCATAGCATTGCCCCAGGAAAAACTCTCCCTGGCGGCTGCCCTGGGCTGCGGATTTCGTCAGCCACTGAACCGCCTGATGGATGTCCTTGGAAATGCCAATGCCATAATAATAGCACCGGCCCAGCCGATATTGTCCCTCAGCATCGTTCATTTCCGCCGCTTGACGGTAAATCTCAACAGCATGGCGTTCATCCTTCTCAACCCCGCTTCCAGTCTCATAGCACCGCCCCAGTGCACATAGCGAAGATGGATCTTCCCGCTCAGCCGCTCGCCGATACCATTCTACAGCGGCAGTCTGGTCCTTCTCTACGCCTTTTCCCTGTTCATAGCACCAGCCTAAATGATACTGGGCACGGGAATCATCCTGTTCCGCAGCCTGACGGTACCACCGGACCGCCTCCTCCCAACTCTGCTGGACACCAACGCCGGTCTCATAGAGGTAGCCCAAATTACAGGCTCCCACCCGGTCGCCCTGTTCCGCAGCCTGGCGATACAGCCACGCCGCTTTCGCCGGGTCTTTTGCCGTGCCGTTTCCAAATTCACAGCAGACTCCAAGATTACACTGCGCTCTTGAATAACCGCTGGCAGCGGATTTTTCATACCATTTGACTGCCTGCGCAAAGTCTTTTTCCACGCCGCAGCCAATCTCGTAGAGATAGCCTAGGTTGCATTGTCCCGCCGCATCTTCCTGCTCTGCTGCCTGACGGTAAAGCTCCACCGCACGTGCAATATCTTTTTCAACACCCTCGCCGCGTTCATAACATACACCCAGATTACACTGGGCTGCGGCATAACCGGTGCCCGCGGCCTTCTGGTACCAGCGGACTGCCTCTTCCCAGTCCTGCGCCACGCCGATCCCCCGCTTATAGCACACACCCATGCAGAACATCCCCCGAGGGTCCTCCTGTTCCGCAGCTTGGCGATACCAATGAACCGCTCTGGTCCCACTTTGCTCTACGCCCTTGCCATATTCATAGCACCAGGCCAGGTTGCATTGGGCCCGGGCCAAGCCCTGCCGTGCGGCGGCCCCATACCAGCGGACCGCTTCCTCCCAGTTCTGCTCCACACCCTGGCCAATCTCATAGAGATAGCCTAGGTTACACTGCCCGGGTGGATTTCCAGCCTCAGCCGCCTGGCGGTACAGCTCCGCCGCCTTGGCATAGTCCTGCTGAACACCCTCTCCTCGCTCATAACACACACCCAGATCACACATGGCATACGCGGAGCCGGCGTCAACCGCCTTCTGATACCAGTAGACCGCCTCTTTCCAGTCCTGTGCCACGCCCCGGCCATAGTCGTAAGCGCGGGCCACACTGAAAAGCCCACGGGCGTCGTCCTGCTCGGCAGCCTTCTGATACCAGCAAAACGCCTCTTCCATCTGCAGCTCCACGCCCTTGCCGTGCTCATAGCACCAGGCCAGATTGCATTGGGCCCGGGCCAGCCCCATCTCTGCCGCTTTGCGGTACCACTGGACAGCCTCTTCCCAGCTCTGTTCCACGCCTTCGCCCACCTCATACAGGTAGCCCAGACAGCAGCTGCACTCCTCGTCCTCTTGTTCCGCGCCCTTTCGATACCATGCAGCGGCAGCAGCCTTATCCACAGGAACCCCCCTGCCGCGCTCACAGCAGAGTCCCATGCAGAGCTGGCCCCGCGGGTAACCGCGTTCTGCGGCGGCCCGATACAGCTCCGCTGCCGCAGCATAGTCCCGCTCCGCACCTTTCCCATATTCTAAACACCAGGCCAGATTACACTGCGCTCGGGGATAATCCTGTTCCGCTGCAGCCCTGTACCAGCGGACCGCCTCCTCCCAGCTTTGCTCCACACCCCGGCCCGCCTCATAACAAAAGCCAAGACAGCACTGCCCAGGCGCATGTCCGCTCTCTGCCGCACTGCGATACCACTTCACCGCCTGTTCCAGGTCCTCCTGAATGCCGGTGCCGAATTCCAAACATCGTCCCAGCTCTGTCTGCGCCCCGGGATAACCCAGCCACGCGGCAGACTGGTACCATTTCACCGCTTCGACATCACTCTGCTCCACGCCCTCGCCCTGCCGGTAAGCCTCTGCCAGCAGGAACTGTGCCCTGGGAAATCCCTGTTCCGCGCCCTTGCGGAAGCACTCCAAAGCCTTGGCAAGGTCCTTTTCCACTCCGATGCCGTATGTATAACAATACCCCAAATTTGTCAGCGCCGGCACATACTCCCGGGCTGCAGCCTGGGCGTACAGAACCACGGCCTGCTTAGGATCAGCCTCCACGCCCACACCAGCCTCAAAACACCAGCCCAGGTTGGTCAGGCCCTGAACATCCCCCATGGCTGATGCTCGCTGGTAATACGCCAGGGCGTCCGTGTCCCGCTTTTCGTCTACTGCCTGCCCGCCCAGAGACACCCAGTCACTGGCAGTCATTTCCTCCTCATCAATCCGCAGGAAAAACGTCCCGCCGCAGTGGGGACAAACATCCGGCTCCTCTTCCAGTGTAAAACCACAGTCCGGATTTTCACAACGATAACATTCCATCAATCTTTCGCTCCTATCAGATGTCCTCGCAGTATGCGGTGCCGTCATAGTTTTCTAAAAAGGAATGGGGCCTTCCCCGGTATTTGAAGCCTGGAAACGTGTCCAGCTGAACGCCGTGAATGGCCCGGAAAATACTTTTTTCAATATTGGGATTCGTCTCCTTCAGCTGCCGCAGCAGCACCTTCATCTCCTGCCGCTTGCTCTGCCCAATGCCGTCTCCGGAGGCGTCCCGCGCCTCTGTAAAGCGGCAGGCGCACTGGAGAAAGCGCAGGTGGTTATAGTTCTTCCAAGCAATGATGGCATCCTCGTGGACACAATACAAGGGACGAATCAGTTCCATCCCTGGGAAATTTTTGCTGTGCAGCTTTGGCATCATGGCTTGTAGCTGGGCTCCATAAAAAAGTCCCAGAAGCGTGGTCTCCAGTACATCGGAAACATGATGGCCCAGAGCGATCTTATTGCAGCCCAGCTCCTGCGCCTTGGCATACAGCCATCCCCGCCGCATGCGCGCACACAGGTAGCAGGGATTTTTCTCCACCTTCGTGGTCACATCAAAAATATCGCTTTCAAAAACCTCCACGGGAATTCCCAGCAAAGCCGCGTTGGACTCCATCAATGCCCGGTTCTCCATGTTATAGCCCGGGTCCATTCCCAAAAAGGTCAGGGAAAAGGGCTGTTCTGTGTGCCGCTGCAGCTCTTGCATAAGCTTAGCCAGTACCATGGAGTCTTTTCCTCCGGAAATACATACGGCGATATGGTCGCCGGGAGACACTAGTTCATACCGCTTCACTGCGGCGACAAAAGGATTCCACAGGGATTTTCGATAGGTCTTGATGAGACTGCGCTCGGCAATCTCCTGGGGAGTGAGTTCTCGGGACATGGGATTCCTCCAAAACGTTTTCGGGCTGCTGTGTTCAGCCGTATGCGGCCGCGTCCTCCGCCGTAAAGGGCGACAGGTCGCCGTAGTCCACCTCAATGGACTCCATCACCGCCAGGAATTCCTCCGGGGCGTCGGCGGGCAGCTCCGCCGCGGCAGGCCGCTGCTCCATATAGACAGATTGCTGATCTGGCCGCCAGCATGTGGCATAAAATGTCTCCCCATCTTGGTATACGCTGGCGGCGTACTGCGAGTCTGCCCACTCCACGGTCAGCATCCAGCCGCCGCACAGCGGTGGCGTGCAGCCATCCTCCGAGGCGATGTATGCCGGCGCATAGTAGAGATTGGCCGTCACCACGAACATGTTATCTGAGCCAATGTTGTCCACCAGGACCAGATCCTCGTAAGAGGCCGGAACTGTAATGGTGATCTCCTCGTCAGAGTAGACCGCCACCCGCTCCTCCTTCTCCGGAGGCGCGATCTGTTCATGGGAAGCGGTCTCTCCCGTTCCGGCGGACATCTCTGCCTGTTCCCCGCCGCAGCCCGCACAGAGCAGCAGGATCATTACGCACAGCAAACACCAATTTCTTTTCATTTCTGCACCTCTGTTCGATCCTTTTCATTTACAGCCAGATAGCTCCCAAGCGCAGCAGCGAAGCCGCCGTGCGCCGCAGCCAGGGGCGCTTCTGCCACTCCTCCAGGGTGTAGAGGCTGCTCTGAGCCATAATATCATCCATGTCCTCCAGCAACTCCTCCACGGCCTCGGACTGATACATCAAAACACCACACTCGTAGTGGAGCTGGAACGTGCGGTAATCCATGTTGGTGCTGCCCACCAAGGCCACCTCCCGGTCCACCAGCACGCTTTTCGCATGGAGAAAGCCAGGAGTATACTTGTAGATCTTCACCCCATGGCTCAGCAGTTCCCCCCAATAGGTCTCCGCCACCATATAGGCGTATTTCTTGTCGGGAATCGCCGGAACCAGCAGCCGCACATCCACCCCCGCGTCGGCGGCAATGCACAGCGCCTGCTGCATGGACTCCTCCACAGCATAGTAAGGCGTGGTGATATAGAGCATGTGTCTGGCCGAGTCGATCAGCTGCAGATACGTCTCCTCAATGGGGTTGTCCGGGTTATTCAAAGGCCCGTCCGTGAAGGGCTGGCAGAAGCCGACCGTCTCCGGCCCCTCGTGGCGGGGGCGGTAGAAGTCGTCCTCATTGGGGAAGGTACGACCGATCATCTTCCACATCTGCATGAACTGAGCGGCGAATCCCCAGGCGCCCTCTCCCTCAATTCGAACGCCGCTGTCCTTCCAGTATCCAAAGCGCTCCCTTTCATTGATATATTCATCACCGATATTCAATCCACCAGTATAGGCAAATTGTCCATCAATCACCGCAATTTTCCGGTGGTCCCGGTAGTTGAAGTAGATGCGGTTCACATAGCGGTGAACCGGATTGAATACCTCCACCTCAATTCCCGCGTCCTGCACAGCTTGGAGCGTTGCGTCAGAAAAACGGGTCAAATTGCCAAAGTCATCAAAAATTACGTGGATCTCTACGCCGGCAGCGGCCCGCTCTCGCAGCACAGAAAACATCCGGTCCCAAAGCTTCCCCTCTGCCAGGATATAGTACTCCAGGAAAATATAGACCTCTGCCTTGGAGAGATGTTCAATCAAATCATCAAAAAAGGGCTTGCCATCGCCAAAATACTTGGCTTGCGTGTTTCGATAGAGTAAAAAGCCTTTTTTCTGCAGATAAGCTGCAAGCCGACCCCAGGTGGCGGACTGCCGCCGCAGGCGGGAGAGATTCGCCTCGCTGGACATCCGCCAGCTCTCTCGCTGAGGGACCGGAGGCACCTGACGCAGGCTGAGACTTTTGGCCTGATGCGTACCACCCCACAGCCAGAAGAGAATCATACCAGAGACCGGCAGCGCCAGCAGCAAACACATCCACACCAGCTTATAGCTGGGGCTGCCAGAGCGCTGATACACCCGAATGGCTACGACAGCACCCAAAAGCTCCAGCGCCGTGTAGGCGTAGCTGGCCTTCTCCCGCAAAAAGTGAGTGAGAATCAATGTGGTGGCAATCTGCGCAATGACTGTCAGCGCACACATGGAGATGCTGGTGATGGCGGAAATTCTCCGTTCGATCCGTTCCTCCATCCTCGGCTGGTTTTTGCGCATGCCTCCATCTCTCCTCTCTTATCTATGAAATAAAAGTATTATACTCAAAATGCACTGTTTCTTCAACCATGATTGTGTAAATAAATTCTGGCTGCCTGTTCTCAAATGCCATGAGCGCAAAGCGCGCCTGGAACACATGACAAAATCAGGTAAATGGCCGGATAGGTTGGCCGTCCGGCCTGCGCTTTTTGACCCAGGTATCGGCGCATGGCCGCTGCCGCAAAAAAAGAGACGCTCACAAAAAAGTGAGCGTCTCTTTTAAAAAATGCACTTACAGCGCGGCCTTCTTGGCCTTGTAAGCCTTGACAGCCTCGGTCAGAGCGGGAACAATCTTCTTCAGATCGCCCACAATGCCCAGGTCAGCCAGCTGCATCATGGGGCAGAACTTGTCGGTGTTGATAGCCAGGATGAACTCAGAGTCCTCCATACCGGCCTGGTGCTGAATCGCGCCGGAAATACCGCAGGCGATATACAGCTCGGGATGGACGGTCTTGCCGGTCTGGCCGACCTGACGATCCTTCTCAATCCAGCCGCTGTCCACGCCGATACGGGAGGAGGAAACCTCGCCGCCCAGCTCGGCAGCCAGCTCGCGCAGGGGGTTGTAGCCCTCGGGACCGCCCACGCCGCGGCCGCCGGAGACCAGGATCTTGGCGTCGGTGATATCCACAGCCTTCTTGGTCTGCTTCACCACGTCCAGGATCTCCACGTTCATGTCGGCCTCGGTCAGGCCGGCGTCAACCATGACGACCTCGCCGGTGCGGCTGGTATCCTTCTCACCCAGCTCCATCACGCCGGGGCGGACGGTAGCCATCTGAGGACGGTAGTTGCGGCACACAATGGTGGCCATGACGTTGCCGCCGAAAGCGGGACGGGTCATCTTCAGGTTGCGGTCAGAGGTATCCAGGGCCATGATCTTCTCCTCAGGGAGGTTGGTGGCCTTACGCAGATACTCCTGATACTTGCTGACCTCCACATCCAGACGGGTGCAGTCAGCGGTCAGACCGGTGTGTACGCGGCCCGCGATACGGGGAGCCATGTCACGGCCAATGCTGCTGGCGCCAAACAGAACAATGTTGGGTTCATAGTTCTTGATCACATATTCAATGCCGCGGACATAGGGCTCGGTGGTGTAGTGCTCCAGAACAGGAGCGTCCAGGACCAGCACCTTCTGGGCGCCGTAGTGGATCAAAGACTGGGCCTTATCGGCAATCTTGTAACCCATCAGCACGGCAACAACCTGCTCACCCAGGTCGGCAGCCAGCTTGGTGGCCTCAGAGATCAGCTCATATGTGACCTTCTGAATGTTGCCATTGCGCTGTTCAACAACTACATAGATATCTTTACTCATCGTCTTATGCCTCCCTTAGATGATATGGCGCTCAATCAGCACCGCCATGATCTTCTCCACAGCTTCCTCAGTGGACAGACCATCCAGCACCGTACCGGCGGTCTTGGGCTTCTTGCCGAAGGACTGGAACACGTTGGTGGGAGAACCCTTCAGACCGATCCACTCGGGATTCAGGTCGTCCTTCAGGTCGTCAAAGCCCCAGACCGTGATCTCCTTGTTGTAAGCGTCCACGATGCCGCCAGCATGCATGTAGCGGGGCTCGGTCAGCTCGGACAGAGCAGTGACCAGGCAAGGCATCTTCACCTTCAGCATGTGAGACTGATCCTCATACTGACGCTTCACAACCACGCTGTCGCCATCCACGTCCAGCTGCTCGGCGTAGCTGACCTGGGGGATCTTCAGCTGCTCAGCGATCTGGGGACCGACCTGAGCGGTGTCGCCGTCGATGGCCTGACGGCCGGTGATCACCAGATCGAAGCCGATCTTGCGCAGACCGGTAGCGATGATGGTGGCGGTGGCATAGGTATCGGAGCCGCCGAACTCACGGGCGGACAGCAGATAGGCGTCGTCCGCGCCCATGGCCAGAGCCTCGCGCAGAGCGACGTCCGCCTGCGGGGGGCCCATGCATACGACGGTGACCGTGCCGCCGACCTTCTCGCGCAGCTGCAAAGCGGCCTCCAGGCCGGCCTTATCGTCATGGTTGATAATGCTGGGCACACCGTCACGGATCAGGGTGCCAGTCTTGGGGTCCAGCTTAACCTCAGCGGTATCGGGGACCTGCTTGATACAAACAACAATCTTCATCTTATTCTGCACTCCCCTCTTATTTCAGCTTCATAGAACCGGAAATGACCATCTTCATGACCTCAGAGGTACCCTCATAGATCTCGGTGATCTTGGCGTCGCGCATCATGCGCTCCACCGGGTACTCACGGCAGTAGCCGTAGCCGCCCATAAACTGCACAGCAGCGCGTGTAACCTCGTTGGCAACGTCAGAAGCGAACAGCTTCGCCATGGCGGCATAAGGGCCATAGTTGCCATGGTTGTCCTTCTCCTTGGCAGCGCGCCAAGTCAGCAGGCGAGCAGCGTCGATCTTGGTCTGCAGCTCGGCCATCTTGAACTGGGTGTTCTGGAAGGAGTTGATGGTCTTGCCGAACTGCTTGCGCTCTTTGCCATACTGAATGGCCTCGTTCAAAGCGCCCTGGGCGATGCCCACGGCCTGAGCGGCAATGCCGATACGGCCGGCATCCAGCGCCTTCATGGCGATCTTGAAGCCGCCGCCGACCTTGCCCAGAACCCGCTCCTTGGGTACGCGGACCTTGTCGTAGGTCACGATGCAGTTGCTGGCAGCACGGATACCCATGCGCTCAATGTTCTCGCTGACGGTGATACCGGGCATCTCCTTGAGGTCCACAATGAACGCGGTCATGCCCTTGGCAGCGGGAACGCTGCGGTCGGTCAGGGCGAACAGCACGCAGGTGTCAGCGAAACCAGAGTTGGTAGTGAACACCTTGGAACCGGTGATCACATAATCGTCACCGTCCTCAACGGCCACGGTCTGGGCACCCTGCACGTCGGAACCGGCGCCGGGCTCGGTCAGGCCATAGCAGCCGATCTTGCTGCCGTCAACCAGGGGACGCAGGTATTTCTGCTTCTGCTCCTCCGTGCCGAACTCATTGATGCAGGAGCAGCAAAGAGACGTATGTACAGAGATGGTGATGCCAGTGCTGGCGTCCACCTTGGACACTTCCTCCATGCACAGCGTATAGGCCAGAGTATCCGCGCCGACGCCGCCGTATTCCTTGGAATAGGGAATGCCGAAGAAACCATACTTCTGCATCTTCTCCAGCAGCTCCGGGGAATAGACCTCTTCCTCGTCCATGTCCTTCGCCAGCGGCTTGATCTCTGTCTCCGCAAATTTGCGATACAGTTCCTGCTGCAGCAGGTGCATTTTGCTCAGTTGAAAATCCATAGCTACCTCCCAACAATTTTTAAACGCTAGTGGCATTTGGGCAACAAGTATTTTGCCTGCAAACTAATCGCTGCATATCATTGTAGCTGTTTGACATATACTTGTCAATACATTTTATATACTTTTTTTCTCGTTTGTCAAGGCTCTTTTCCCCTTCTCTCCGAAGACCTTCTCCATACTCAAACACGCAATCTTCAATTCGCAAAGTAAACTCACTAAAAAACAACACGTCTTAATTTGACGTGTTGTTTTTATGATATGTGTTTTATTAACGCTTTGTGGTATTCCGAGCTATAATCACTTTCATCAATGTTATCACTTCATCTGCAAAATGTTGCACTTCGTCGTATTCATTCGATCCATTTTTGGTTCGAGACAATAAATAAATGTTTTTCGATGGTTCTATAACATCGTCAAAATAAAAAACGAGTTTTATGTCTTTTATTATCCTGCCCTTTGTAAATGCTCCAATGATTGCACCGACACCACCACCCAAAAAAGTCCCAACCACTATTCTTTTGATGCCGCCAGTTTTTGCGTCAGTTTGCAAAAATTCGCATCCTCGTATCGAGGATAGTAGAAAATCTCCCTCAGTCCTTTGAACCTCTAGTCTGTCATCATAACATAGGTCACAAAATCTAATTCTATTGTTAGTAAAATCTATCAGAAAAGCACACTCTTTTTTTGTGTTACTATATAATAAGATTCTATCTGCATTAAAGCCATCATGCTCAAATTTATCCATCATTTCTTTTTTAGCTGTGTCCATCGAACTCTTTCTCTTTGCAAGGTCTAGGTTAAAAAAGTGACCAGAAAAAACTGCCACAAACACCACCACAAGCACCAAAAAAATCATTACAAAAACATCGTCACTCATATAAAGCCACTCCCCTATAATTTACCAAGAACTTCTTCGATCTTGGGTTTGACTCCATCCTCACATTCTGCATATAGCCGCATGATCTCCACCAGAGTAAAGATACCGAAGCTGAATCCCACATAAAGAACCACGTAACCCAACGCCTGCGGGACATAGTTTTTCAGTACCACCGGCAGAGACTTTGCCGCAAATTTACTGCCCTCTGGGAGCATGGTATATAGTTGGAAGAACAGGTAGCCAAACAGGATGCACATAATATGAAATCCGATCACATTGAATTTCGTGCTTTTGAAGTCCTCTATGTTCCAGAAGTCTTTCAACTGCCTGAAATCCTCTTCAATTTCTGGCCGAAGTTCATAGGTCTTGACGATCATTCGGGCGGACTTTGTGGTATCAGTCGTAACGAACACAAAGAAATTATCCGTTTTCATATCCACCACAACACAGGCGTTCAGTGGAACATCTTCATCTGGGTTCTCGCTTTGCCATGCCCACCCAATATTTTCCACAAGAGCAATCTTCTGGTGTGGACGCTTCTTATTGGGATGATCTTCCCATTTATTCTTTTTGATAGCCATACGAACAGCGGTTTGATATGCGTCCATATTCTTTCTTAAAGGGATGTAGGTATCTGTCTTGCAAATAGTTTTTACATAGTTCATTGTGCTTCTGGAAATGAATCCACGGTCATTGATAAGAATATCGCCCTCGTGAAAAACCTTCGAGACCTTTACCAGTTCTCTCGCTAGCAGAGCATCTCCATAGCTCATGGGGAACACAACGGCTTCTTCAATGATTCCCGTGTCTTGATAGAGGCCACGAACAGTAAGCATAGTATAACCTCTTGTCTGTTCGCCATGTTTGTTCTTTCCTATGGTTGCATATTCATAGTTTTTGTTATCCAGGTTTACCTCTAGTGGCGTACTGTCCATAATATGAATGTGCGGAGTTACTTCAAGCTGTAGAAGGATTTGCTTCTGGACTGTCCGGCGATATGCGTTTATGAAGTCATAGCCTGAGTACATTTCAACAAGGTGCCGAAGGGCACCCTCACGCATAAGGCCCTGATATACGCCGTCGGGGTCATACAATGTATAGCCAAGCTCCGCCAAAGTCCTGTGGTCGGTAATGGCAAAAGGAATATCTGACATACTGCTGTGAATCTTCATCTTGGCCGCAATCGAGGAGGCTAAAATCAGATCAAATGGAACAGTCGTATTGTGTGCCCGTCGGTCAGGAACGCCTGCGCTGAGGCAGTCAAGTACGCCACGCTTGCTCATGGCGAGAATGATTTCATCAACGAGATTTGATGTGCTTAACGAGGCCGCATCAAGTTTGCCTTTTCTAACCATGGCAAGAACAGACTCTTTCTGATTCTTACAAACCCGAACCATACCGACACCCCTTTCCTCCTTTGTTCACTATTAGTATAACATACAAACACATACTTTGTCAATACCTAAAGTGTAAATTATGGACACCAAATGTGAATTTTAATCGGTTACAATAATAAAAAGAGGTGATTCAGTGGACGGAAATCATGTTGGGGACCAGATCAAGGCCCTGCGAATTGCAAGAAATATTACGCAAGAAGAGTTCGCCAGCCGTATCAACGTGGCAAAGTCCACGGTGTCGTCTTATGAAAACGGTTCAAGACTTCCATCTTATGATATTTTGATAAAAATTGCCGATCTGTTTCATGTGACAACGGATAACCTGTTAGGCCGCAGTAGCGAATATGTAATCGACGTAAGCGGACTGACAGCAAAACAGCGAAATACTATACAAGATGTAGTCACAACATACAAGGCATACAATCGGTTCCAAAAGGCAACCAATCAGGATATTGATTCAATTTATGACAATTAAACATCTTATGTGAACTAAGAGCGTAGCTAAAATAAACAGCTACGCTCTTGATTTTTTTATCTAAGACCAAGTGTTAAAACTTTTAAAAAAGTTTCTAAAAATAATATAAATGCGCAAAAAACTACCGAAAATACAGTAAAAAAGTGTTGACAAATAGGGTTTTTATGTGCTATTATCCCATCCGTGGTGGACAAGTGTTTCTTACTCAAACACTTGTCCACCATCAAAGAAAGCGAGGTGACACCATCTTTGAGACTTCATTGAAGGTGGATGGGTGGGTGCTGGGATAGGAATACAAATCTATAATTTTTTAGAAAGGATTGATATAATGATAATATCGCCAATATGTAAATTTTGTGGCTGTCAAATGTATGACAGGAAAATCAGTGATAAATTAGAAGATAACCTTATGGAAAGGTGTGATGTGTGTAAAACAATAAATATTATTAACGAAAAAGAATTATATGATTATGTCTATAAAATCCCAATTAAGATGGAATAAATCATCAATGGAAATCGCCCACCTTAGAAATGGGCGATTTCCATTGAGTTTACTTTGCGAATTGAAGACACGCAATGGATTTTCTTGACAAAGCCCCGTCTATTCTGCTATAATGCCTCGTATTAAATGCGAGGAGTTTCCATTATGGATATTCATTCATGTATCAATTTTATCCTCTCCAACACGCAAAACGCAGTCAATAACTATTTCAAGCGTGAGCTTCAGGAATATGATATCACGCCTTCCCAGTATGCGCTTTTGCAGTGCCTCTGCACGCAAGACGGCCTGACACCCTCTCAGCTGGCGCAGGAACTGCGCTTGGATACATCCTCTATTACAGGGATTTTGAGCCGGCTGGAAAAGAAAGGTCTGATTGACCGCGTCTATAACCAGGAGGACCGCCGCAGCGTCTCCATCCATCTGCGGGAAGAAGGCCGCTCTCTATGGTCTCAGGTTGACCGGGTCATTGACGAGGCCAATGCAAAAATCACCAATGGACTGGACCCCGAGCATTATGCACAGTTTCTGTCCGCTCTGAGCATGATTGAGCGCAATACCATCGCAGAATAAGAGACCCAAGTGGCCCCCGCCATCAGACGGGGGCCACTTTCTGCTTTTACGCACTCAGGGTCTGCTTTCCCGCAAAAGCTGCTGCTTGATGTCCCAGAGTTTCTGGCTCAAGTCCACATAGTATCCGTGGGGATTTTCAAACCGCTTGACCTCCTCCCACAGGGTGTCCACCTGTTCCATGCAGTACGCTTGAATCTCCCGCAAAGGCGGCTGTGTGTAAACCAGCTCGCCGCCACGGAACACTTGCACCTGTAGGGGTCTGATCGTGTAGTTGGTATAGGTTTTGCGCTTCCATGTAGCGCGGGGATCAAACAGCTCCAGCGGCTGCGCAGCATCCACCGCCTCATCGTGGACGGTGATGTAATCCGCCTCCGCCTTGCCGGTAGCTTTATCGTAAATCCGGTAGAGGGTCTTAAAGTGGGGGTCAGTGATCTTGTCCACATTTTCACTGACCTTGATCTTGGGCAGAACACGTCCTCTCCCGTCCTCCACGGCCACCAGCTTATACACCCCGCCAAATACCGGCTGGCTGCTGGCAGTGATCATTCGCTCGCCCACGCCGAAGAGGTCCACCTTCGCCCCCTGCTGCAGCAGGTCCCGGATAATATACTCATCCAGGGCGTTGGAGGCAGAAATCTGGCACTCCGTCCACCCTGCCTCATCCAGCATTTTCCTGGCCTCCCGCGTGAGATAAGCCAGGTCTCCGGAGTCCAGCCGGATACCGCACCGGGTAATCCCGCGGGGCTTCAAGACCTCGTTAAAAGCGCGGATAGCGTCCGGCACGCCGGATTTGAGGGTGTTGTAGGTATCCACCAGAAGCGTTGCATTGGTGGGGTAAATCTCGCAGTAGGTCTTAAAGGCCTCATACTGGCTGTCAAACATCTGGACCCAGGCGTGGGCCATGGTCCCACCAGCAGGCACACCGTAGATCTGGTCAGAAAGCGTGCAGGCCGTTCCTTTGCAGCCGCCAATAAACGCCGCCCTGGCGCCGGATACAGCGCCATCAATGCCCTGGGCACGCCGGGAGCCAAACTCCAGCACCGTCCGGCCCTGGGCCGCCCGGACAATGCGGTTGGCCTTGGTGGCGATCAAACTCTGGTGATTCATGGTCAATAAGGTAAATGTTTCAATCAGCTGAGCCTGAATTGCCGGCGCCCGCACCGTCACCACCGGCTCCCGGGGAAAGATCGGCGTCCCCTCCGGCACTGCCCAAATATCTCCCGTGAAGCGGAAGGTGCTGAGATATTCCAGAAATTCCTCAGAAAACAGACCTCTGCCGCGAAGATACTCAATATCCTCCTGATTGAAATGAAGGTTTTGAATATAGTCAATCAGCTGCCCCAAGCCCGCGCAGATGGCGAAGCCGCCCTTGTCCGGCACGTCCCGGAAGAACACGTCAAAATAGGTCACGCGGTCCCGCATCCCCGCCTGAAAATATCCGTTGCCCATGGTCAGCTCATAAAAATCGCAGAGCATGGTCAGATTCTGTTCTGTCATCATTGCACCTCATTTTCGGTTATTGCTATGATTATAGGCTGTTTCGATGGGAAAAGCAATTCCTTTTCCTGCAAATTGGCGGATTTTCGTATTCTGTTCTGCAAACAAATTCATTTTCCTGTTTTTCAATGCCTGAAAATCTCCTCTTTGAGAAAATGTCAAATTTTTCACTTAGAGGGAAATTCTCAGTTGACAAAGCCTTCGCTCTCCCCTATGATGGGGAATATCAGACGGCCAAGCCGTCAACATGAGAAAGGAAGCATTTCTCCATGGACATTATTTTAGGAATTGATGTCGGCGGTTCCACCACCAAGGTGGTGGGGCTGGACGTTCATGGCAATCCCCTCTCCATGCTGCGGGTCCGGGCAGAGGATCAGGTCACGAGCCTCTTCGGTGCGCTGGGCAACTACCTCTCCAGCAATCATCTGACCTTGGAGGATGTACGGCGGGTAGTGCTTACCGGCGTGGGCGCCAGCTATGTGGATGGAAATATCTATGGCCTGCCCACCTATCGGGTGGACGAATTCTCCGCCAGCGGCGCGGGCGCTCTCGCGCTTTCCGGCCAGGAGCGCGCCGTGGTGTCTACCATGGGTACCGGCACAGCATTTCTACTGGCTGAAAAAGGCCGCGTGCAGCACCTGTGCGGCAGCGGCATCGGCGGCGGCACCCTGGGGGGGCTATGCCACAAGCTGGTTGGTATGGAGCGCTTCGGCCAAATCAAAAAATTGGCCCTTGGGGGAGATTTAGGGCAGGTAGATCTAACGATTGGAGATATCACAAAAAATCCGGCAGCCACTCTGGACCCTACCCTGACCGCAGCTAACTTTGGCAACCTGGCGGAGGACGCCAACTGCGCCGATGTGGCCGCCGGTGTTGTGAACCTGGTGCTGCAGGCCATCGGCACCATGACCGTGCTGGCCTGCCGCTGCTGCGACACCAAGACCGTCGTTCTCACCGGCTCCATGACAACCCTGGACCAGGTAAAGCCTAATTTCGAGAACTTTGAGCGGCTCTATGGCATCCATTACATCATCCCTGACAACGCCACCTTTGCAACCGCCATCGGCGCGGCGCTTTGCAGCCTGACCGAAAACATATGACGAAAAGCCTAGAGTCCCTGCGGCTGGCAGAGGCCTTCTTCGCGGAAAGGCCGGAACTGCTGTCAACAGTTCGCGCTTTTCTAACCGAGGCATGGGAAAGATGGCCAGAGACGGAAGTTGTCACCCAGAAGTCTCAGGTGACTCTGCGGGGGCCGCGGCCCTTCTGTGCCCTCTCCACCCACATCCGCTTTCCCCGGATGCCCGGCCCGTGCTATGTCACGTTAAGCCTCTTTCTGCCCCGATCCCTGCCGGATCTGCGCGGCGGCATGGCAGTGGAACCATATCCCGGCCGCTGGGCCAACCATCTGCCCCTGTTTCACCCGGCGGACCTGGACACGCAGCTCTGGGGGTGGGTGGCGGAGGCCCAAGCCTTTCGGAATATCAAGACCTGAGGCCGGTTTGTCTCATATGGTGTTTGAGGCGGTACTTTTTACCGCTGGCATCTCGCCTTCATAAAGGGCCGCCTGACGCTATAAGCGTCAGGCGGCCCTCTTGATTATTCTTGGGACTCCTCCTCGGAGTCATCCTCTTCCTCCACGCCGGAGAGGTCAAACTCCAGCTTCTCCCCGCAGTTGGGGCAGATCACCTCGCCATCCTCCAGGATGGACTCATCAAAATAAATGGTCTCCTCACAGGTGGGGCAGGTAGTGGCGTAACAATCCTCGTCGTCATCTTCTTCATCATACTCGTCGAAGACCACGTCCTCCACATCCTCCAGGTCGTCGCTGACGGCGTCCAGGCCGTCAGCCAGCTCCGCCTGCTCGTCCTGAATGTCCTCCAGCTCCAGGGCGATGTCCTCCAACACGTCGATAATAGCGGCAAGCAGCTTGCCCTCTCTTTTATCCGTGTTCAGCTCCATGCCCTCAGCCAGTCCCTTCAAATACGCAACTCTCTCGGTAATCTCCATGTCAGCAGCTCCTTTCCATTTGTCAGTTGATAGGAAAGGGGGGAACTGACTCCCCCCTTTTGATGCCTTTATTCCTTGCAACGGCCCAGATACTCGCCAGTGCGAGTGTCAATCTGAATCTTCTCACCCTCATTGATGAACAGGGGGACCTTGATCACGGCGCCAGTCTCCAGCGTGGCGGACTTGGTCACATTGGTGGCGGTGTCACCCTTGACGCCGGGCTCGGTCTCAGTAACAACCAGATCCACAAAATTGGGGACCTCCACCGTAAAGACGCTGCCCTTGTAGCTGAGCAGAGAGCACATGGTGTTCTCCTTAACGAACTGGAACGCATCGCCCAGCACGTCCTTGTTCAGGGGGACCATGTCATAGGTCTCCGGGTCCATGAAGTAATAGAGATCGCCGTCGTTATAGCTGTACTCGGCGTTCTTGCGCTCCACGGCCACCTGTTCAAACTTGGCGCTGGGGTTAAAGGACTCCTCACGGATGGTGCCGGTAATCACATTCTTGTACTTGGTGCGCACAAAAGCCGCACCCTTACCGGGCTTGACGTGCTGGAAATCCACCACCAGCATGGGTTTCCCATCCATCTCAAAAATCATACCCTTCCGGAAATCACCGGCAGTAATTGTAGGCATAGCTGATTCCTCCTCACAAATCTTGCGAGAAAACGACCTGCGGGAGAGGGCATTTTCTCTATACACAGACTCTTTAAAAAATACCTTTGCTATTTTATCCTATGTTGTCCGCTATTGCAAGCATTTTTCAACCATTTGTTGGTTTTTTTCCCCGGCTTTTTTCAACTCGCCTGCGGCAGACCGCCTTGAAGGGGGCCTGGAGTGCATGCAGCACCTTCTGCCAGGGCGTCACGGCGCCGCCCAGCGGCTCCACCATCAGTGCCAGAACACCGCAGCGGTTTGCCGCCAACATGTCCGTGAGCAGCTTGTCCCCCAGCATGGCGGTGTGGGCCCGGTCCGCGCCGGAACGGGCCATAGCGGCCTCCAACCCCCGGGTGGAGGGCTTTCCAGCTCGTCCCTGGTAAGGCAG
>OGGQ01002856.1_pt1 | contig 17503 bp, 19 predicted proteins | sample 1571191 | NCBI WGS metagenome assembly OGGQ01 (sample SAMEA2582061, study PRJEB24529) | metagenome | biome: Human gut stool | place: China | collected 2011
TGTAACACTTGTCCGGGGCCAGGCTCTCCAGATAGAGCAGCTGGGCCACCACCAGGCTTGCGGTGGTGTCATTGACTTCCTCGGACAAAATGATGATACGGTCATTGAGCAGCCGGGAATAAATGTCGTAAGAACGCTCCCCTTTGCTGGTCTGCTCCACTACCATAGGTACAAGGGACATAATGGGAAAACTCCTTTCTGCACCAAGGGAAAGAAGGCACGGCAGGACTTACTTGCTCTCCTCTTCCTTTTCCTCTGTCTTTTCCGCCTTCTTGGCCGTCTTCTTGGCGGGCTTCTTGGCGGTGGACTTGATGAGCTCCACAGCCTTCTGAGTCAGCAGATCGTCCTTCAGGGACTGGGCCGGCAGCAGCTGCTTGACCCGCTCCACATCGATCTTGTTCTGCTCGGCCAGGCTGGCAAATTCCTTTTCCAGCTCTTCTTCGCTCACTTCCATGTTCTCCAGCTTGGCGATCTCTTCCAGAGCCAGGCGGACCTTCACCTGCTTCTCGCCCTGCTCACGGAACAGCTTGCGGAAGGATTCCATGGACATATCGTTCATCTTCAGGTACATATCCAGTGTGATGCCCTGCATGGACAGTCTATACCCAAAGTCCTCGACAATTCTGTCGATTTGTGCCTCGATCATCACTTCGGGGATGTCGGCTTCGAAGTGCTCCAGCATGGCGTCGATCAGCTTCTCGTCATACTCGTTCTCGGCAGCCTTTTCCTTCTGCTCCCGGATCTTGGTCTTCAGATCGGCCTTCAGCTCATCCAGGGTGTCGAACTCGGACACATCCTTGGCGAACTCGTCGTCCAGCTCGGGCTTCTGGGTCTCCTTGACCTCGTGGATCAGGCACTTGAACACGGCGGGCTTGCCGGCCAGCTCCTTGGCCTGGTACTCTTCGGGGAAGGTGACATTCACATCGAAGGGCTCGTCCACTTTCTTGCCCACCATCTGGCTCTCAAAGCCGGGGATGAACATGCCGGAACCAATGCCCAGGGTGTAGTTTTCAGCCTTGCCGCCTTCAAAGGGCTTGTCGTCCACAAAGCCTTCGAAGTCAAAGACAACGGTGTCGCCGTCCTTCACTTCCCGCTCCACGGTGACCAGACGGGCATTGCGGTCCACCATGCGGCTGAGCTCTTCCTTCACATCCTTCTCGGTGACGGAAACCCGGCCCTTTTCCACGGTCAGGCCCTTGTAGCCCTCGATCTTCACTTCGGGCTTGACGGTGACAGTGGCCTTGAAGGTGAAGCCTTCGGGAGAGATGTCGTCCACCATGATCTGGGGATGATCCACGGGCTGGATCTTGCTCTCTTCCACGGCCTTGTCATAGGCTTCGGGATAGCACATATTCACAGCGTCCTCAAAGAAAACGCCTTCGCCATACAACTTCTCGATGATCTTCCGGGGAGCCTTGCCCTTGCGGAAGCCGGGGACGCTCATACGGCCCACATTTTTCCGATAGGCCTGTTCCATGGCCTTTTCGAACTCTTCCTTGCCGACTTCGATGGTCAGTTCCACCTGATTCTTTTCCTTTTTCTCAATGCCCTTCAGCTGCATTTGAGTTTCCTCCTCATACAAATATCTTTCTTTTAAGGTTTTATCATCACTGGCCGGAAGCGGAGATAATCGGCGGATACCACCTGGTAACTCACCCCGTCCCGCTCGCCGGAAAAGGCCCCCCGCAGGCTTTCCCCGTGAAGGTGGCCGTAATAACACCGGCTAACGCCATAGCGGCGCAAAAGCCCGGTGATCTCCCGCACCTCATAAGGGTCCTTCCCTGCCAAGATGGGGGGATAATGGAGAAAACAGAAGATTTCTCCCTGGGGACTTTGCTGCCGGGCCGCCTGCAGCGACGCTTCCAGACGACAAAGCTCCCGCTTGAACACCCTTTCATCCCCTGCGTCCGGGTCCGATGGATCATAGCACCAACCCCGGGTGCCGCACAAGGCAGTGTCCTTATAAAAAATACAATTATTATGCAAAAAAGACAAGGTCTTTATTTGATGATTTTCAAAAAATTTATTCATTTTGGTGACCGTCTGCCACCAAAGATCGTGATTGCCCTTGATGAGAATCTTTTTCCCCGGGAAGGAATCCACCAGCTTGAAATCGGCCAGGGCCTGCTCCAGGTTGAGCCCCCAGGACAGATCGCCGCAAAGCACCACGGTATCGTCCTCCTTCAGGGTCTGGGAGAAGGCTTCCACGATCTTTCGCCGGTAATCCTGCCACACGCCCCCGAACACATCCATGGGTTTGCCGCTGGACTCCGACAGGTGCAGGTCTCCAATGGTATAGAGCGCCATGCTCCCCTCCTTTTATTCAAAGGCGTTTTCCAGGTGATGAATCTCACCGCCGGGATAGACCTCGATCACATCAAAGCGGATCTGAGGCGGCTTTTCCTGCTCCCCCAGCCATTGCAAAGCGGTCAGCCGCAGCCTTTGCTGCTTGTGAGCGTCCACCGCCTCCAGGGCCTTGGCAAACCGGTCGCTCTTCCGGCTTTTCACCTCCACCATGGCGACGATCCCCCGTTTTTTCACAATGAGATCGATCTCCCCATAGCGGCTGCGGTAACCGGCCTCCAGCAAGGTATAACCCTTTTTCCGCAGGTATTCCGCCGCCAGAGCCTCCCCTCGCTTTCCAGCCAGGGTGGTGTTCATTTTTTGCCACCGCTCAGGATCTTACCCAGAAAACTCTCCCGGTGAATGGGACAGGGCCCCTTTTCCACAATGGCCTGCCGGTGATCCTTGGTGCCATAGCCCTTGTGCTTTGCAAAGCCATAGCCCGGATAGGCCTCCTCCATTTTTTCCATGTACCGGTCCCGGCTCACCTTGGCCAGGATGGACGCGGCGGCCACACTGGCGCTCTGCCGGTCTCCGCCTACCACGCACACCGTTTCGATCCCGGAAAATCCCGGGTCCCGGTTGCCATCCACCAGCAACAGATCAGGGGCGAGCCCCATCTGCTCCACCGCCCGGTGCATGGCCAGAAAAGTGGCCTGCAAAATGTTCAGCTGGTCGATCTCCTTTTCATCGGCCCACCCTACCCCGAAGGCCAGGGCTTTGGCCGTGATCTGGCTGAACAGGATCTCCCGGCGGCGGGGCGAGATTTTTTTGGAATCATCCAGCCCCTCCAAAGGCTCCGTGGGGTCTAGGATCACCGCCGCGGCGCACACCGGCCCGGCCAAAGGCCCACGACCGGCTTCGTCGATACCGCAAAGGGCGGAAAACCCCTTTTGCCGGAAAAGCTCGTCAAACAGATACAGCTCGCTGCTTTTATTCATGGGCGTCCTCCGGAGGCGGCTGCAAAGTGATCCGCCCCAGTTTGCCGCTACGGAATTCATCCAGCAGCACCCGGGCCATCCGCTCGGTGTTGCAGTAGCCCCCGGCCTGGAGGAATCCCCGGGCCCGGGCCAGATCTTCCAGCACATCATAGGAAGGCTTGTCCGCCGTGCTCTCCACCTTATACCGCTTTTCCAAAGCACCCGGCGCCTGCTGGCGCAAAGTGTCGATAAGGTGGCAGGCCAGCTCTTCCAGCTCCAGAATCTCGTCGTTGATGGTGCCGGTAAAAGCCAACATCAGGCCGGTCTCTTCATCTTCGATTTTGGGCCATAGCATACCCGGGGTGTCCATCAGCTCCACGCCCCCTTTCAGGGCGAACCACTGTTTCTGCCGGGTGACGCCGGGTCTGTCCTGTGCCACCGCCGAACGACGGCCCAAGATCCGGTTGATGAAAGAGGATTTTCCCACATTGGGGATACCGCAGGCCATAATGCGGATGCTTTTGCCCTTCAGCCCCTTTTCCTCATTGCGGGCGATCTGCTGGGCCATCACCTGGCGCACCAGGGGGAGAAACTCTCCATAGCCGCCGCCGTTCTGGCTGTCCAGAGCGATCACCGGAAAACCCTGTTTTTTGAAATAATCCTTCCAGCCCTCGGTGCGTTGAGGATCGGCCTGATCGGCCCGGTTGAGTACGATGATCCGTTTTTTCTGCCCGGCCAGGGCGGAAAGGTCGGGATTGCGGGAAGCCCAGGGAATCCGGGCGTCCAGCAGCTCGCACACCAGATCGATCTGGCGGATATCCTCCTGCATCAGGCGCTTGGTTTTGGCCATATGGCCAGGATACCAGTTGATCTTCATGACAAAGAACCCACCCTGCTAAAGGGGAAGATGCGGAAGATCGCCTTCCCCACGATTTTTTCATAGGGGATCGTGCCCACTTCATAGAGTTTGCGGCTGTCCGAGCTGCCGTTGCGGTTATCGCCCATGACAAACACTTCCCCCTCCGGCACGGTAAAGGCGCCGGTAAGGTCACCGGTGTACATGGCCTGGCCTGCCAGATCGTTGATATAGGGCTCATACAGGGCCTCGCCGTTTACATAGACCACGCCCTCTTCCCCATCGATCTCCACCGTGTCGCCCCCCAAGGCAATGACACGCTTGACCAACGGCTCATCCATAAAGCCATCGGCCATAAGCACCACAATATCCCCCCGCTCCGGCTCATCATAGCCGAAGGAAGAAATCAAAAGCTGATCTCCCTCGTGGAGGGTGGGATACATGGAAGACCCCACCACACCGGAAAGACGCACAAAAAAGGCGCAGATCACCACCAAGACGGCCAGAGCATAGACCAACGCCTCGGCCCAATCGAACAGATCGGCGCTGACCGAGCGCTTTTTGCCATCGTCCTCCCAGGGCTCTTTTTGCTTTGAAAGCTCTGTTTCCTCTTCCTCACGGAATTGCTGTTCGTCCATCACATCATCCTCCAAAGCGCGGGACGGGCCGTTTTGAGGCCCGGCTGGGTATAAAAAGAAGAGGGACAGAATTGCTCCGTCCCTGCATCCTCTTAGATATCCTGTTTGACTTTAGCAGCCTTGCCAACTCTGTTACGCAGGTAGTAAAGCTTGGCTCTTCTGACTTTGCCCTTGCGGACCACTTCCACCTTCTCCAGGTTGGGGGAATGGACGGGGAAAGCCTTTTCTACGCCTACGCCGTAGGATACGCGGCGAACGGTGAATGTCTCCTGGATGCCGCCGTGCTTCATAGCGATGACGGTGCCCTCAAAGACCTGAATTCTTTCACGGTTGCCTTCTTTGATCTTGGCGTGCACCCGAACGGTGTCGCCGATGCCGAAGTTGACAGCGTCAGCCTTCAGCTGAGATTCGGTCAGTTTTTTTACGAGATCCATAATTCTCTTTCCTTTCGTTCATAGATGTTCGTGCCCTGACTGCGGCAGAGGACCATCCGTAATGCATGCCCGATTATAATACCACACAAATCCCCTGATTGCAAGACTTTCCTGCTTTTTTGAGACTTTTTCTTCTCTGGACGGCAAAGACGAATCTTTTTATTTTCCTTTCCCCGTCTGGAAAAAGTCCTTCCCTTCCCCATCCAGGATGCTCTGGCGCACATAAAGGGGCCTGTCCTCCCGCTCTATTTTGTCATGGAAACGGAGGATGTCGGTGATGTAGCTGGGGTTCAGCGGATCGTCCCCGGCCTTCAGCACGCACCGGCAGCAGAAGCCTTCCCCTTCGGGGAAAAACTCCAGGGAGCGCACATAATCCCCCAGCACCACTTCCCGGTCGCCCCGCTTGGAGTGCTTGAGGATCTTCACTTCTCCCTCAAACAAAGCGGGGATGCTCTCATCCCAGGGGGAGGAATAGTGCACCTCATAGCCGCAGAAAGCGATCTGATTCACCGGGCGGGAGGCCTGTCCCACTTCCAGCACCCGCAGGCCGTGGGGCAGCACCTGATTGAGCCGATCGGCCAGATCCTCCGGCAGAGTGTCGGTGGTCAAATCAAAATCGGCCAGCTCGCACTGGCTTTGGTAGCCGGTGGACAGAGGCACCAGAATAGACAGATAGATATGAGGATTGAACCCCTCGGTGTACCGCACAGGCAATTTGGCCCGCACCAGGGACCGCTGGAGGGTGTTCATCAGGTCCAGATGGGAAATATAGGCAGAATATTCGTTTTTCTCAAATTTGATTCTCACTTTAAACATCACAGGGCCTCCCGCAGGACAGAGTCAGCGCGCCGCAATTCCGGCATCCGGCGGCGCAATCCGGTGTGGCGACCCCCTTGAGGGCCTGCTGGTATTCGCTCCACAGATAACTTTTGCACACGCCGGAGAAAATGTGATCCCAGGGCAGGACCTCTTCTTCTTTGGGCGAGCGGTAGGCATAGAAATCCGGGTCCAGAGAGCACTCCTGGAAAGCTTCCATCCAGGCATCAAACTTGAAATACTCATCCCAGGCGTCCAGGTTACAGCCCTTCTCCCAGGCCTTGTAGATCACCTGAGACAGCCGCCGGTCACCCCGGGCAAACACCGCTTCCAGATAGCTTGCGTCCCCATGGTGCAAGTTGAAGCTGACATTCTTGATCTTCAACTGTTCCCGCAGCAGCTCCTGCTTCCGCTGCACCTCTTCCCGGGTGGCCTGTCCCACCCACTGGAAGGGGGTCTGGGCCTTGGGCACAAAGGTGGACACGCCCACATTGATCTTGATGCCCCGGGCCTTGTTCTTGGCGGTCTTCCGGAAGGTGTAGATCACATCCCGGACGATCTGGGCGATGCCCGCCAGATCCTCGTCGGTCTCGGTGGGCAGGCCCATCATAAAGTACAACTTGACGCTGTTGTAGCCTGCGCCGAAGGCGATGGCGCAGGAATGGAGCAGATCCTCTTCATACAGATTTTTGTTGATCACATCCCGCAGCCGCTGGGTTCCTGCTTCCGGTGCAAAAGTCAGGCCGCTTTTGCGCACCTTCTGTACATTCTCCATCAGCTCCAGGTTGAAGTTGTCCGCCCGGAGAGAGGGCAGAGCCAGGTTCACATGGCGAGGCTCGCAGTAATCCACCAGCTCGGTGCACAGCTCGTCCAGCTGCGGATAGTCGCTGGAACTGAGAGAGGTGAGAGACACCTCATCATAGCCGGTACTCTCCACCAGCTTCTTGGCCTGCTCCACCAGGGTAGCGGCGTTTTTGGCCCGGATGGGCCGGTAGGTGTACCCGGCCTGGCAGAACCGGCAGCCACGGCGGCAGCCGCGGAACAGCTCCACCATGGCCCGGTCAAAGACGATGTCGGTAGAGGGGACGATGAAGCTGTCGGGATAATAGACCTTGTCCAGATCCCGGATGATGGCCTTCTTCACCTGCTGGGGCGCTCCGTTTTTCGCCGTAATGGCCTGCACGGTGCCGTCTTCGTTGTAAGTCACATCGTAGAAGGCGGGCACATACACCCCTTCGATAGAAAGGGACTCTTTCAGGAATGTTTCCTTGTCCCAGCCCTCTTTTTTGGCTTTGCGGTAAAGCTCCACCAGGGCCGGCAGGTTCTCCTCCCCTTCTCCCACCAGAATGATGTCGAAAAAGTCCACCACCGGCTCCACATTGTAAACGCAGGGGCCGCCGGCAATGACCAGCGGAGTCAGCTCTGTTCTCTCCCGAGAGAACTTGGGCACGCCCGCCAGATCCAGCATATTGAGCACCGTGGTATAGTTCAGCTCATACTGAAGAGAAAAGCCGAAAATGTCAAATTCCGAAGCGTAGTCCTTGCTCTCCAGGCCATAGAGGGGCACACCGTGGCGGCGCATCTCCCGCTCCATATCCGGGGCAGGAGCATACATCCGCTCGCACCACACGCCCTCCATGGCGTTTAAGCGGCCATAGAGGATCTTGGAGCCCAGATGGCTCATGGCAATCTCATAAAGCTCCGGAAAGCAAAGGGCAAAGCGGCAGTCCACCTGCTCTTTGTCCTTTACCACCTGATTGTATTCCCCGCCGGTATACCGGGCGGGCTTTCGCACATTGTCCAAACATTGTTTGATTTTATAGTCCATGTTTCCTCCCGAAAATCCATTCGATACCTTATACTATAAAGCTTTTCCGGCCCGGTGTAAAGTAATTTCGTACCAAACGCCCCAGCACGGCCCCGGCGCACACCAGCAAAGTGCAGTTTCCCCCGGAGGAAACGAAGAGGACAGCCCCGGCGCAAAGGAGCAGTACCCCCACCGCCAGGGAGGATGCCGTGAGCACCCGGTCGCTCCACTCCAGCTCTCCTCTGCGCAGCAACATGGCCCGGAGGAAAACGCCCCCATCCAAGGGCAGAGCGGGAAGCAGATTGAAAAAACCCAGAAGGGCGCTGCATCCGCAGAACAAATAGATCCCCTCCCAGGGCAGCCGATTGGCCAGAAAGGCTCCCACGCCGCAGGAAAGCAGATTCATCCCCGGTCCCATGAGGGCGATGAAAGCGTCCTTCCCATAGGTGTCCCGGCTGCACCGGTAGCGAATGTCCATGCCCCCCAGCCCCAGCACCAGACGCTCCACCTGTCCGCCGCACAGCCAGATGGCCCCTATGTGCCCGCCTTCGTGGATGGCCACGGCCAACAGAAGGGCGGCCAGAAGAGAGATGCTCTCGCAGCACAGCAGCAGGGCACAAAGCAGCACAAAGGCCCCGGAAAGACCGTATTTTTTTCCCATATCTCTAAGCCCCCAGCTTTACATAATCGTTGGGATCGATGATCTTGCCGTTCTTTTTCATTTGGAAGTGAAGATGAGGCCCGGTGGACTGGCCGGTGGAACCCACCTTGCCGATTTCCTGCCCCACCTCCACCTGCTGGCCCTTTTTCACCGTCACGCTGTCCATATGGCCGTAAAAGGAGGTGAAGCCGTCCCCGTGGTCCACCAGGGCATAGTTGCCATACACTGTGCCCACTCCCACCTCCAGCACCGTTCCTCCGGCAAAGCTGCCGATGGGAGTGCCCTTGTTGGCCCCGATGTCCACTCCGTGGTGGAATTTATATTCCCCATCGATGGGGTGGTCCCGCCACCCATAGGGGGATGTGACCACTCCCTGCAAAGGGGCGGCGCAGGGAGCGGAAAAGGTGTAGGTGTTGCCGTCCACCTCTTCTGGCAAAGAGGAATCGGCGCTTTCCTCCCCTTTCCCCCAGATCAGCTGCAGCTGGGATGCCTCCCAGGCGGGATAGGGGGCTTCACACACGCCGCCGGTTTCGCTCTGCCATAAAAAAAGGCGGCCGGTTTTCACTCCGGCCGTCTTTTCGATCTGGGCGGATTCCGGCGAAATTTCATCGATCTCCTCCTGAGAAGGTTCTTGATAGTCCGCCGCATTCCCCTGATCTTCTTCCTGGGTTTCCTGTTGCTCCTCTTTTTCCTCTTCCTCCCCGCTTTCTTCTCCGTCCTGGCCCAGCAGCTTTTTGCCAAAGACAAAAAGGGCGTCCTCTTCGTCTTCCTGCCCGGCCACCTGGCGTCCCAGCACGGCCACCGCTTCCTTCAGATCCATATCCCCGCCAAAAAGGGATGCCACCGTCTGCCGTACCGCCTGTGGGGTCTCGCCGGGGGAAAAACGGAGATAGAGGGCCAGCGTCACCAGAGCGCAAAGCAGAATGGTCCGTATCCGGGGCCCTCCCTCTTCTTCCCGACTGCGGCCATAGCCCCGGCTGTAAGCCCTGCGGGCCGCCTTCACCGGTTTATATCTTCGGCTTTGCATGGAATCCCTCCTCTGCTTCCCGGTTACAGAATGATGCAGATCAGCCCGCTGCTGTTTTCGTTGACGATCCGCTGCAAGGTCTCCTGGATCTTGGCCCGGGCCTCTTCGGGCATCCGGTAGAGCTTGTTGTTCAGTCCCTCGTTCACCAGCTCGTGGAGGGATTTGCCGAAGATGTTGCTCTCCCAGATCTTCTCCGGGGAGTCCTCGAACTCGCTGAGCAGGTAGTGCACCAGCTCCTCCGACTGCCGCTCGCTGCCTACAATGGGAGAGACCTCGGTTTTGATGTCGGCCCGGATCATATGGATGGAAGGGGCGCTGGCCTTGAGCCGCACCCCAAAGCGTCCCCCCTGGCGGACGATCTCCGGCTCATCCAGTGTCATTTCGCTGCGGGAAGGCATGACGATGCCGTAGCCCGTCTGCCGCACCTGATCCAGTGCGCTGCGGATGCGTCCGTATTCTTCCCGGATGCTGGAAAGCTCGCAGAGCAGGGGCAGGAAGTCAGCCTGATCCCGGATCTCAATGCCACTGCGCTGGGAGAGGATGGTGTAATAAAGGGAATCCTCCGCCATGATGCGGATTTCCACTGCTCCCTCGCCCAATGGCATGGAGGTAATCAGGCTGTCGCTGATATAGGGGCACTCCGAAAGCCCTTCCAGGGCCTGCTTCACATCCCGCATCCGGCTGATTCCCCCGGTGCAGCGATAGATGGTGTCATAGATCTGGCAGCGGATCTCGTTATCCGGCTCCAGCACATTGACCCAGCTGGGCAGGGTGTAGCGGAACTCCTTGGCGGGGAATTCGTACAGCACGGTGCGCAGCACCCCTTCGATATCTCCCTGGGTGAGGTTTGCGCAGTCCAGGGCCAGACAGCTCACCTGGTACCGCTCTTCCAGCTGCCGCCGCAGCTTCTGGGCTTCGGGAGAACGGGGCTCCACGCTGTTGAGCACCAGCACAAAGGGCTTTTGCAGTTCTTTCAGCTCTTCTACCACCCGCTCTTCCGCCTGGATGTATTCCTCCCGGGGCAGATCGGAAATGGTCCCGTCGGTGGTGACCACAATGCCGATGGTGGAGTGTTCGGTGATGACCTTTCGGGTGCCGGTCTCCGCCGCTTCCCGCAGGGAGACCTCGTGATCGAACCAGGGGGTGGAGACCATCCGGGGAGCGTCTCCCTCCAGCTGGCCCAGGGCCCCGTCGATCATATACCCCACACAGTCGATCATCCGCACATTGAAATGGGTGTTTTCGTCCAGGGCGATATCCACGGCGTCCTCGGGGACGAACTTGGGCTCCGCCGTCATAATGGTGCGGCCGCTGCCGCTTTGGGGCAGCTCGTCTTTGGCCCGCTCCCGCAGATATACATTGTCGATGCGGGGCAGAACCATGGTCTCCATAAAACTTTTGATAAAGGTGGACTTGCCTGTGCGCACCGGCCCCACCACGCCGATATAGATATCCCCTTCGGTGCGAAGGGCGATATCCTCATAAATGCTGCTCTTTTCCACTGCTATTCCTCCCTGCGGATGTTTGTCTCTCAGCGCTGAAAGGGGATCATCACCAGCTGGCCCTTTTCCAAAGCACCGCCTGTTTCCAGATGGTTTGCCGCCATGATATCCCCCGGGGATGTGTGGAAGCTCTTGGCCAGAAGCCACACGGTTTCCCCGCCCTCGGCCCGGCGAAGAATGAGGGAAGCCTTGGGGCGTGCCGGCGCCGGAGCGTTTTCATCCAGCTGACAATCCACCACCTGACGCACCGGCTTCCCGCTCTGGCCGGTGAGATGGAAGGCCACCGGCCCTGTGAGCTGACATGCACCGTCGGCCCATTTCAGGCTCAGTCCGGAAATATCACACTGACACAGGCAGTCTTCCCCTTCCATGGGCGGGAAGTGTCCCTCCCAGGAAACCACCTGGTCATACTGCATGGGCTGACCATCCCCTGTCATGCACAGCAGATTGACGCACACTTCTCCATGGGCCATCCCTTCTTTGCCAATGGCCCCGCAGCTTTTCACGCTGGCCGACCAATCCAGCAGTGCGTCGGCTTGCTCCGGAGGCGAAAGAGTGGCCCGCATTTCGGCGGAAGCCTCTCTCTGGCACCGGGCCAGAGGCAGATCCAGCGGCTCCTGCTGCAAGGTGCATCCCCCTTTGGTGGAAAAGGCATCCATCAGCACTTCATACTGCACCGGCCGGTGAATGGACACCATCACATCGGCGGCGATATCCCAGGAAAGGAAGGGGCCTTCCTCGTCAGAGGACAAATTGCAGGCGCAGTTTTTCACGCTGTATTCCACCTGAGCGGTATCCCCTTCCTCCGCCCCTTCCAGCTCCACGATCTGGGAATAGGGAATGGAGAAATTTTCCTTTTCCATGGCCCCGGTGCTCTGCCGCAGCAGCAGGGCCTCCCCCTGGGCACTGCCCCGGAGCATCACCTTTCCCGAGATCACCCGGATGTCCTCGGTGACCAGTTTGCAGCAGGTGCGCAGCACTTTGTCTCCCGTCGATCCTTCCGGGCTTTTCTGGCGCACATCTTCGTGGAGGGAAAATCCCTTTTCCTTCATGGAAATGGCGGACTCAAAGGAGAAAGTCTGGGTCAAAGCCTGCATCCCCTCTTCTTCCCCGTTCCGGATTCCCTGGCACACCTCATACTCTTTGGGGGCGCACACCTGGGTCTCCAGTCCGAACTGGGCCCGCAAAGTGAATTTCCGGGGGTTGAGCATCCGCCCCTCCAGCCGGTGGAGGGAGCCTTTGACAAACACCAGATCCTGTCCCTTGCACCCTCTGGCCTCCACCAAGGCGGCAAAGGGAATGGTGCAGTCCAGTGCGCACAGCGGCCCGCCCTGTTCCCCTTTATAGACCAAGGTCCCCCGGATATTCCCCGACACCATCACCCGATCGGTCTGCACCAGCTTTTCCCGGATCTCCAGCGAACCCAGAGCACAGCAGATGGTCTCTATATCGGGGAATGTATCCGGCACGATGGCATCCAGGGACTCTTCGTGGCTGGTGGACGCGCGGGATACCGTTGCATATTGGAGGGCGCGGCTTTTGATCAGTTCCATTGTAACCCTTCTTTCCCGAATTTTGATCATTGCATCTATACGCCCTCGTCCCGAAAGATATGACAAAAGGGCCGCTTCGGAATTTTTCCGAAACGGCCCTTCTTTTTTTGCTTCATTCTTCGCTGCCGATGCCGAACACCTTCCGCAGCAGGCCGCGGAACATTTTCGGGGCCTTCACCACCATGATCTTCACCCAACACACCTCCCAATCCAGCGTCAAAGCAGGCACAGGCAGACAAGGACGGCCATGATGATGACAAAGCACAGCCAGGGCGGCAGAAGCATCGCCAACAAAATGCCGGCCACCAGCGCAGCCAGGCAGGGCAGGCATCCCCGTCTGTTACAGCAAGGTCTCATGTGCAACACTCCAATACTCTGTACTACCAGTATATTGGCCCCGGCATCTTTTTGTGATGGGATCTTAATTTTTTCATAGACGGGTAAAACCCTTTGTTGCTAACTTGCATGTCATGCATCGCCACAAGGCTTCTTTTGAACCACTCGCCTAGCGAGTGGTTTTCTGTATACAAAAAATGGGGTGTGGATAGCGACTTGGCTATCCACGCCCCAAAAACAGGCAGTGGGATGTATTTTCTCCGATCCCCCCAGATGGAGGTCAGATCAAAAGAGGTAGATGTATCTCAATCACGGCCTCCTTTGCGGTGCCGCTCTTATCATGGCGCACCTATGGGACACTTTATCCCAAGGGAAAGAGTGGCTGGATCAAACCAGAAAACAATCATTATGCCCCCTTACGCTCAATCGATTTGCGATTTATCAAACCCTGAAAGATCTTCCATCGCCCACAGGTACTTCCCGGGCACGATCTTTACTTTCCACTTGTCTAATTCACTCCAGCTTTTGTTCTCAGCCGCTTTGCAGTACAGGCAGATTCCTTTTAATTTGATGACTCTCTCCCTGTCACTCAACTTAACATATGGCAAAGACAGATAATGATTGTCCAGACTGGAGCCGCACATTGGAAGCACCAGAGTAGCCTCCCCGACTTTCTTAGCTCCGTCAAAGATCTCCGCAGTGAGAGATCCGTCCACAAAATAGGAGGTGTCACCGATTTTAATGGACGCCGGATCCATTTCCACAGTTACAGCAAGTGTGCCGGTCTTGTACTCTTCGGAATTGTAAGAATACGGAGCGACATTTATTTCATCAAAGTGAAGATATTCTAATATCTTTTCCTTGGGCAGGTCTGCGATCTTTTTGCTTGAAAACCGTTTTGCCATCTCCTCTGTTTTGCCTGCGGCAGTCCTTGCGTTCATCCCAACGCTGATCACCATGGCATTGACTGCATTGACCCCCTGGTTGTATTTCTCAATCTGGGCGTTCCGCTCCGCTGTCCGGGACAGGGATGCGAGAGCGGGAATGGGACCGCCGATCCCTGCCGCCGTACCCGCCAGTATCATGCCGTCTGATGTCTTTTGGGGCTGTATCAGTTTGGTTGGAGAACCTCCCCGCCGCCTCTGTATATAATTGGCAGCCATGGTCTGAAGTTTATCTTCCGGGGGCAGATCGGCGTAGGCCGTGAGCTCCGCCCATTCCGCTTTTTCAATTTCCTTCTGCTTGTTTCTGATTTTTTTCCTGCCTTCGTCTGACTCTTTCTTGATCTGGAATACATCCCCCAGCATGACTTGGTCCTTTCCAGATAACAAATATGTATCCGTTGGCAGCAAATTACACTCTATTGCAGTTTTTCGCACTTCCTCTTTTATGCCAAGATTATCACTGATTGTAAAAATTCCCTTCTCTACGCAGCGGTCAAAAAATAATGCTTCATTCTTCGGCCTGTCCAACTCCCTTTGTCTTTCTACTTTCTTTTTCTTCTTCTCATCATATACCGTCCCTGCAACGAAACACGCAATCGTAAAGATCATAAGGAACATAACTGCACTATCCATCTTTCATTCCTCCATCCGTACACATCATTTTTATTTATAAGGACCTGCCACAACAGGTGCCAGCAAAGCAGCCACATCTCTCAGCTGCTTTGGTTTTCTCCATGCCGCTCCACATTCCCTCCCGTCTGCGTCTATATGTCCCGCCTCAGAGCCTCATACTTCGGCCTTAGACGATCCAGCATTCGTCCCAGCCGCTCCACGGAATAAGTCCAACCATATTCTGCCGCCAGCACCAGCACCCACTGCCGGTTCTCCGGCGGGGCCAGGTCCCTATTGTCCACAATCCCGTACCGGATGCGACAGCGGCGATAGAACCAAAAAAAACGGTCGGTACTTCGCTGTGGAAGATGTTTTTCGCCGCAAAACAGGTTTTGATATGTAGTACGCCACGATCCCGGTTTAGTACATATTTCACTACCATATCGGTTACCTCCCGTGTATTGACTACATACTTTTTGTTCTGTTGTTACACATCCTATTTTATCCTTCAACTATACCAAGTTTTACTTGTCAAATCAAGTATTCCAAGAACTTCCTAAAAAATTCTACGCATACCAACAAAAGGGCAGCGCCTGATGGCGCTGCCCATGCAGAAATCAGTATGGTGTTAAGCGACCAGCCGCTATCGGGAAAAGATCAGGAAGGCCCGGCCCTCTTTCACCTGGATAGTCACTTCCCCCGAAGGCGCTTCGTTGCTCACAGTGAGAGAGTCGTCCCGCTGGACCACAGCATCCTGGAGAGGATACTTAGCTCCCCGGATGGTGACTCCCCGCAGCTGCTCATCGATGGGCAAAATGGAAAAATACCGGTAACAGGACGGCACCTGCACCGGGCCGCTTTCCAGAAGCTGCACCAGGTTATCCCGGTCTGCAATCAGCCCATGTACCCCTTTTTTCTCCAGGGCCTCCAGCAGATGAAGGTTGCAGAGCAAATGATCCAGCCGCCCGCCAGTGGCGCCGGTGATGAGCACATGACTGCATCCCCGCCGTACCGCTTCCTCCAGGCAGCTTTGGGTGTCGGTGAAATCCTTTTCCATAGGAAGGCGCACCACATCTTTTGCCCCGTCTCCCCCGCCGGAATCCATATCACCGATGAGGATATCACAGGGGATGCCCAGTTTTTCCGCCTTTTGCAGTCCCCCGTCGGCGCAAAGCACCAGGGGAGACGGCAAAGCGTCATAGGCCGATCGGATATAGCCGATCTCCTCTTCGGGAGAAGCGGCAATGACAAAGGCCCAGTTCATTTGTTTTCCCACTCTTTCCATTGGGCCATCTCCTCATAGAGCTTCCGGTAGCTTTCCAGCCGGGAGGGAGCAATAGCCCCTTCCCTGGCCCCTTGGTCCACGGCACAATCCGGCTCTTTGCAATGGGCGCAGCCGGAAAAACGGCACTGGCCCAGAAAGGGTTCAAACTCGGGGAAATACTGCTCCAGTTCCTCCTTGGGGATGTGCTCCATCCGGGAGATATCAAAGGAAGAAAAGCCGGGGGTATCGGCCAGATACCCTTCGGCCACGAAGAATAGCTCCACCCGACGGGTGGTGTGTCGTCCCCGGCTGATACGGCTGATGGAGCCGGTCTCCATCAGCACCCCCTCTTCCAGGCGATTGAGCAGGCTGGATTTGCCGATGCCTGAGTTGCCGGTGAAGGCCGACACCTTCCCCCGCAGCATCTGCCGCAGCTCCTCCACTCCTTCGCCGGTCTCGGCGCTGGTGGAGAGCACGGGAAACCCGGCTTTTTCGTAAATCAGGCGAAAATCCTGGCTCGGGTCCACATCCTGTTTGTTCAGCACCAGAATGGGCTGAATCCCCTGGCGCAGAGCAATGACGCTCACCTTGTCGATGAGATAGGGATCGGTCACCGGGCTGGCCTGGCTGGCCACGATGAACAGCTGGTCGATGTTGGCGATGGGCGGACGCTGGAGGAAGTTTTTCCGGGGCAGGATCTGAGTAATCAGCCCTTCTTCGCCCCGCTCTTCCACTATCACCCGGTCGCCCACCGCCGGTTTTTCCCGGCGGTTAAGGCGAAGCCGTCCTCCGGCCTTGCACTCAATCTGCCGGGTACCGGTGTGGACATAGTAAAAGCCGCCGATCCCCTTGAGGATCACCCCTTCCACTTGATTGCTCATTGGAAGGTCACCGTTTCCCGGGAAATGGTCTGGCCATTTTCCATAATATGCACCTCGTGATCCCCTTCCAGTGCCTTGAGCCGCACGCTCACTGTGCCTTCGGAGGGATCGTGTTCCTTTTCATAGGCCACTTCGCCGTCCACTTCCACCACCACGCGGATGGGGGCTGTGGGATCGTCTTCACTGGGTGTCAGCGTGATCACCTGGGTGATGGTCACTTCCTTCTGCTGAGGCCCTTTGCTCACTTCAAAATTCAGCGGTGTATTTTCATCCACCATGTCGCCCGGCTCAGGGGACTGGCCCACAATGGTTCCCACCGGCTGGCTGCTCTCCACTTCGGTGGTAGAGCCCATGGTCAGGCCGTATTTCTCCACCTCGCTGCGGGTCACATCGTTGATGTTCCACTGGAGGAAATTAGGCGTCTTTTTCTGAGGGATCTCCGGCCCCATGCTCACATAGAGGGTCACCACATCCCCGTCGCTCAGCTCTTCTCCCTTTTCGGGCACAGTGCGGATGACGGTGTCTTCGGCGTCATCGTCGGAATACTCCTCCTGGGTCTGCACGGTGATGGTGATGCCCGCTTTGGTGGCGGCATTCTTGATATCCAGTTCGGCCTGGCGGGAAGTCTGGCCCACCACATCCACCATTTCCATGGCCGGTGCGCCTTTGCACACCTCTACATAGATCACCTTGTCTTCGCCCAGGTTTTCCCCGGCTTCGGGGTCCTGACTGAGGATCTCCCCTTCTTTGGCGTCTTTGTCATAAATGCGGGTCTTTTCTTTGATGATGATCCCCTGCTCTGTGATTTCCGGATCGGCTATCACATCCTGATAAACCTTGCCCACCAGGCTGGGGGCTTTCAAAGTGGTCTCAGCCGCTGGTTTTTTATCGCTGCCAAAGGGGTTGATG
>OGGQ01002860.1_pt1 | contig 17493 bp, 15 predicted proteins | sample 1571191 | NCBI WGS metagenome assembly OGGQ01 (sample SAMEA2582061, study PRJEB24529) | metagenome | biome: Human gut stool | place: China | collected 2011
CCGGCACACCCGCAGGGTGCCGAAGCTGACGGCCAGCACCAGCACCAGGCCGTGGAAGCCGTAAAAGCCGACGGCATTGACGCTGAGCAGAGGGACCTGTTCAAAGCCGTCCACCGGCATGAGCAGTGCTACGGCGGAAAAGGGGAGACCGGCGCACAGGCAGAAGGTTTTGAGGATCTGCCAGTCGGTCACCGCCGCCAGCACAGCCAGGGCAGCCAGTACGTTGCAGGGCTGCAGAGGCAGCTCATTCCAGAAATGGAAATCAAAGTCCGGCTGGAGGGAGAGCAGGGTCTTGTATCCCCACAGGTAGAGCAGGGTAGCCAAGGCCAGAAGGCCCAGAAATCGCCGGTTGCTGTTCGCGCTCTTCCGCCCTCGGCCCCGGAAGAACCAAAGCAGGAAAAGGACCGCCAGGATCAGGGCAAAAATGCCCCACCAAGTCCCGTTCAGCGGGGCGACGGTCAGATCAGATAGCGTAAGAATGTCGCCACCTCCCCCAAGACGTAGTGGATGATGCACAGTCCCCAGATGTTGCCCTGCTTGTGATAAAAGATGCCCAGAACTCCAAGGAGCAAGGTCGCCCCCAGCATATACGGCAGGCCATAGGCGATATGGAGCACGCCAAAGACCAAGGCTGACACAAAAATAGACAGCGCGCCGGCATGCTTTCCCGTGAAGATCCGCCTCAGGTTTTCCTGCATCACGCCGCGGGCCAGAAACTCCTGCAAAATGACGGTCAGCGGGTAGATAATATCCGCAAATGTACCCACACTCCAGTCCCAGAAGGGCGCCCCTTCCGGGAAAAAACCGGGCGCGGCGCGCAGCAGCACGAGTTTCCCGCCGATCAAGACGATACACCCGCCCAGCGTGATGAGAATGTCCGGGATAAACGTGGCCTTTGCATCGGTTACCCGCAGTCCAATGTCCCGAATGGAAAAGGATGTGGTTTTCAGAATAATGATGAACATGACAACCGAGATCGCTTCGATCATCAGGTTCATTACCCACCCGGGCGGCTCCGCCTGCAGATAGCGCAGCAGACTCCAGAGGAATAAGTACACGCAGACACAGATCATCAGCACCGCGAAGATCGTGGAGGACTCCCGCCGCTGCCGGTGGAGCTGCTCCAACTCGGTAATGTCCGAAAACAGGACGACAATACCGATCTTCTTTGCCCCATCCTCGCTGTGCAGAAAAGAGGAGGTCAAGCGGAAGCGGCACATTTCACGGCCATACGGAGTGTAGGGCGCCTCACCGCTGTGTGCGTGTTCCTTGTCATAGACCGCGTCCAGCACAAACTGATGGAAGGCATCGTTTTGCCCATCCGTCTCCTGCTGCCAAAAGGCGGCCGTATATTTCAGCCCGGTGCAGTCCTTTTCCACGCCAAGCAGCGTCTGCCCCTGCTGGTTCAGATACAGGATATTGCCCTGCATATCCAGAACCAACACGCCGTCGCTCATATCCCGCAGGATGCGGGGAATGATCTCTTGTATCGCTGCGGTTTTCATTCACACCTCACCTCCTCCTCTGCCCTCACGGCCTAAAACAGGACTTTCACGGTGTTTTTACCATCCGCATATTCATAAGAATGGTCTTTTGTCCGGCTGAGGGCCAATTTCACGCTGATCTCATCCCCCTCACGCACGGGGTCGAACGCTTCGCCGGACCAGGAGATGACGGTGCGACATTCGCTGCCGTCCTCGCTGCACATAGCCACGAAGTCTACGCGGCAGCTCTCCTCCAGCAGCCGCGGCAGGATGCAGGCCACGCACAGTTCCTCGAAGATCTGCTGGAATTTCAGAGATTGCTGCGCGCTGAGCAGCTGCTTGCGTGCGAAGCTGTCGATATCGGTGGCCGCGCCGATGAAGTCGAAGTCCTTTGTGGTGATCCCGCAGTGGTAGGTCTTCAGCCGCAGGACAAACGCCTGGCAGCGGTCTGTCGCTGGATGACCAAACACCTGCTCCGGCGTGCCGTCCTCATAGATCACGCCCTGATCCATATAAAAGACCCGGGTGGACACGTCCCGCGCGAACTTCATCTCATGGGTCACGATCAACATGGTCAGGCCCTGGGTGGCCAGGCCGCGGATGACGGCGAGCACTTCACCCACCATAGTGGGGTCCAGGGCGCTGGTGGGCTCGTCGAAGAGGACGATCTCCGGTCCCATCGCCAGGGTGCGGGCGATGGCGGCCCGCTGCCGCTGTCCGCCCGAGAGCTCATCCGGGTAATTGAAAGCCTTTTCGCCCAGGCCGACCTTCCTCAGCAGCTCCATTCCCCGGTCATAAGCCTCCTGCCGGGAGCAGCCCAGCAGCTCCACCGGGCCCAGCATGATATTCTCGATGATGGTCAGGTGGGCGAAAAGGTTGAAGCTCTGGAACACCATCCCCATCCGGCGGCGCACTGCGCTGAGTTGGACGGCCTTGGCGGTTGTCAACTCCTGCCCAAATACCATCACGCTGCCGCCGGTGGGAGTCTCCAGCCGGTTCAGGCAGCGAAGCAGAGTGCTCTTTCCGGTGCCGGAGGGGCCGATGATGGAAATGACTTCTCCTCTGCGGATCTCCGCATTGACATCCTTCAACGGCGCCACATTGGGATACGCCTTCGTCAGATGGGAGATCTGAATGACCGGTTCTGTCTCCGCCGGCTGTTCCGGAACGTACTCTGTCTCCCGCCGGGTGCCCGATGTCTGGATTCCTTTCAGTTCCCGCCGACGGCGTGCGGGATCGATCCCCCGCTCCACCACACGGAGCATGGCTGTCAGCACCCAGGCCAGCAGGAAGTAGAGGATGGCGGTGACGATGAGGGGAAAAAACGCCTCAAAGGTGCGGCTGCGGATGAGGTCAGTGGCCTTGGTCAAGTCCTCCACCGCGATGTAGCCAACCACCGAGGTCATCTTGACCATGGAGATCAGCTCGCCCTTGTACACCGGCAGGATATGCCGGGCAGCCTGGGGCGCGATGACCTTGGTGAAGGTCTTGGTCCGTCCGAAGCCCAGGGCGGCGGCGGCCTCCCACTGGCCCCTGTCCACCGCGTCGATGCCGGTGCGGATCATTTCGGACACATAGACGCCGAAGTTGATGGAGAAGGCAAGAATGGCGATGACCACCCCGCTGAGCATGGTGCTGGCAAAGACGATGTAGTAGAGCACCATCAGCAGCACCAGGGTGGGGATGCCCTGGACCAGCCGGATAAAGGCGGCAGCCACTGATGAAGCCACCCGATTGCGGCTGCGGCGCACCAGGCACAGGCCGAAGCCCAGCACCGATCCGATCAGGGCGGCGCACAGGGAGATGACCACCGTCACCCCCAGGCCGGACAGGATCATCTGCCAGCGGTTCTCCTCCACAAAGGTCTTGCGGAAGCTGTCCGCCAGTCCCGCCCAGAAACCCGGGTCTGCCGTCTCGGTCTGAATACCCACATCTTCTGCCCGGACCACCAGCACCACGCCGCCGGTGTAGTGGGCCGTGGCGAAGTCGATGCTCTCCTTCCGTTCCTCGGTGATGCTGATGGAGCCGGAGACAATGTCCGCCCGGCCGCTTACAAGCATGGGCATCAGGGAATTGAAGCTGCCCTGGGTGATCTCCAGCTCCATGCCCAGCTCCCTGGCGATGAGGGCAACCAGCTCTACCTCGTAGCCCAGGGATTCCCCGCCTTCCCCCACATAGCTCATGGGCTCCATGGAGGGGTCGTGGACATAGCGCAGGGTACCGTTGGGGGCGTCATACTCTCCCACGTCGATGGTCTTGGCACTCTCGTCGGCCCCCAGCCACTTGTCCGCCAAGGCGTCCAGCGTGCCGTCCGCGGCAAAGCCCTCGATGATGGCGCTGACCTGGGGGGTCAGGGGACTGCCTTTGGGAAGGCCCAAGCCATAGCTGTCGGGCGCAATGACTTCGTGGAAAATAGCCAGTTCGGGCTGCCGGGCCACGGCCAACTGGGACAAGGGCAGATCGTTAAGTGCCGCGTCTATGTATCCGTTTTTCAACGCCAGCAGCTGGGAAGCAATGTCATCATAATATTGAATGGTGACACCAGGAATGGTATTCTGGGCCAGCTGATCCTGAAAGGTACCTGTCAGGGCCCCCAAAGTGGTGCCGGAGAAATCATCCAGAGTCTCAAACCGGATGCTCTCGTCCGCCTTGTCGGCCACCACCGCCACGATACCGCCGTAGTAGTCAGGATCCGAGAAGTACACCCGCTCCGCCCGCTCCTCGGTGACGGTGAAGCCGGCGGCTCCCAGGTCGTACTTTCCCGCCTCGATGCCGGCGATAAAGGAGGTGAGCTCCACGTTGTGGAGGTTGAGGCCGTATCCGTAGGCCTTGCAGAAGCGGACCACGATATCCACGTCGTAGCCCACGGTCTCTCCGTCCTTTACATAGGCGAAGGGGGCGCTGCTGGCCTTGGCCGCGAATTCCAGGGTGCCGTTGGCGGCGGGCAGCTGGGTCCAGTCCTCCACCACCTGGACGCTCTCGTCGGTGCCGAACCAGATCTCCTCGATCTCCTCCAGAGTGCCGTCAGCCTGGATCCGGGCCAGGAACTCGTTCATCTGGTCCCGGAGGAGAGCACCCTGTTCCGTCTTGGGGAAGGCAAAGGCGTAGCCGTCCTCCGTCAGGTAGTCCTCCAGATAGGTCACGCCCGGATTCTCGGCGCACAGCACCCGGGCCATGGGCTCATCCATGAGAAAGGCGGCGATCTTGCCCTGTTCCACCGCCAGCGCCATGTCGGCGTAAGTGGTATAGTACTCTTTTTTCGCGTCGTTGATGTAGGTGTCGGTGTGCTGGTCAAAGGTAGAGCCGGTCATCACCCCGATGGTCTGGCCATCCAGCTGCCGGATACTCGTAATGGATTCGGACTCCGCTGTCCTGCATCCGCTCAGGAGCATACACACAATGCTCAGCAGCCAGATTGCCCGGAGAAGGCGGCCCGCCGCTCTGGTTCGTTTCATATCGGTTCCTCCTTTTTCAGCCGGTCTTGATCTAAAAGTCCCAGTTGGTTGGCAGCAAGGATCAGCTCCGACTGGAGGCAGGAGATGCCGCAGGAGGTCATAAAGAAATCCAGGATCACGTTGCCTGCCACCGCCAGGCCAATCGCCTCATCCGGGATCCCCAGTTGGGTGAGCAACACCGTATAGCAGGTCAAGCTGCCGCCGGGTATCGGGGGAGCCGCGATGGCAAGCAGCCCGGACACCAGCACCCCGGTCACCACCCAGGACAGCGGCATCGTCACCCCGTAAAACTCCGCCAGCCCCAGGGCGAGGACAAAGAATCCGAGCGCGCCGCCTGTCTTGAAGATCACCTGGCCCAGCGGGACGGCAAAGCCGGCCATGTGCTCAGATATCCCAAGCCGCTTCTCACAGGTTTCCAGGTTGGTGGACAGCGCCGCGGAGGAGGATGCCGTGGAGATCGCGATGAGGTAGGTGGGCAATAGCTTTCGCAGCAGCATGGGAAAGGATACTTTCATGCGGATCGAAACCGCCAGCGCGTACAGGATCGGCCAGATCAGACAGGCGGCGATCCCCAGTGCCAGCCCCTTGGCCACGCCGCCCAGCCCGCTGAGGGATTGAGAGAGCATCAGGGAAAGCAGACTGATAAAGACGAACACCGCGATATACCGGCTCACCAGCTCCATCAGAAACTGGACCACAGTGTTGGTGTGGTCCAGCAGGGTCCGAACCGCGCCGGCTTTTCCGCCCAGAACCAGCAGGGCGGCCCCCATGCAGACCGCCATGAAAATGATCTGGAGTGTGTTTCCCTCCAAAAAGGGGGAGAGCAAATTACTTGGGATGACTCCCAAAATCATGTTGTAGATCTGAGCGGCGGCGTTGGAACCTGTGACCGCAGCGCCGCTCCCGGACCGGAACAGCCACACCACACATCCCGCGGTAATCCCGGTAATCAGGTAGATAGCCGCCAGAAAACGGAGCAAAACCGTCTTTCCGATCTTCCCCAACGTCTGTACGTCGCCGATGTTCACGATGCCGCAGCAAACGCTCAGGAAGATCATCGGGCTGGCCAAAGTCTGTAAAATCCCCATCAGCGCGTTGAACAGGGGGGTGATGACGCCGGACACAGTGTTTCGCACACCGTCGGGCGCCGCGATGCAGAGCAGGCCGCAGACAGCCGATGAAGCAATTGCCGCCAGGAGCTGCGCCAGAGGTCCGAACCGCTGCGGCTTTGGCGGGTAGAATGCCAGGCGGTTCACACCGTCCTGATAACTGTATACCGGCGCGAGGCCGGCCTGGGCCAACAGATTGGAGTACAGGAGCGCTTCGTTCCCGGTTCCCGTCTCCTCAGACGGATCGACCCGCGGTCCGGGGACCAGCAGTTCTATGTACGCCCGGCCCCATCGGGTCCCGCACCGGAACTTACATGCGGCGCCATCCGCTGCGCCGCGCTGCCATACGGATAGGATGTCCTCCGTTGCCAGCCGGAGTCGGAGCGCCTCCTTACGCTCCACAGCGGCCTGGCCCAGAGACTCGGTCAGCAGCGCCGCCAGCCGGTCAATCCCCGCCGCGTCCAGCAGGACGGTTTCTTCCTGTTTTTCCAGTACATGTGCCTGTTTTCCCACGATAAAAACTTCCCTTTACTTGATGATTCCGTGATCCCGGGCCAACGCCTCAATGCTCCGGTCGTAGGTGGCCTCCGCCTCTTTGGAGAAAAAGCAGCCCGGAACGCCCTCGTTGTGGTCCCGGTGGTGGGCGACGCAGGCGCAGCACTTCCCGTGGCGCGGGCAGTCATAGGTGCAGGGGCAATCATGTCTGTTATCACACACGGTCATTTTTGCGTCTCTCCTGTTTTTATGTTGCATTCCGCTGGCCTTCCAGCCAGAGGATAAACTCATCCGTCGTGTAGGTGAACGCGATCTTCGTCCCGCTGCTGTCGGAGATCAGAAACTCCGTCAGGCCGTATTCCGAGGCCCCGCCGCTCCAGTCGTAGGTGTAGCCAAGGCGGGTCCATGGATAGTCGCTTTCAAAGTAGGACCACAGGATATTTTGATCAAACCAGTCCTTGTACGGTCCCTCCTGCAGTTTGTCATATCCGTTTTCCATCTGGAGTGTGACGTCGGTCAAATAGGCGGGGCGGATCACCTCCTCCGCCGAGACCCAAAATCCGGTAAAGCGGGTATAGCCCTCGTCCGCATGGACGCCCAACAGCTGCGCAAAGCGCAGATTCCAGTCTTCCACACCTTCCCGGTGCTCTCCATACCAGGCCGTCATCTCCCCCAGGGAGGTCGCCCAGATATCTCCGCCGCCCGATGGCACCGGGCTGCCCGGTTCGCACGCGTCATCGTAATCGTGCCAGGTCAGCAGCAGTACCTGTTCTCCGCTCTCGTCCCAGATCACACGGGGATCCTCCCGCGTCAGCGTCACCAGTTCCATGACCTCGCTGTCCTCGCTGAATACGGCGTCCTGCATGGCGGCCGTCCACAATTCCTCTGTGGTCGGTGCCGGTGCGCCGCAGCCTGTCAAGCCCATCAGGGCCGGAACTGAGAATGCCAGCAGGAATATTTGAACGGATTTTTTGAGTCGTTTTGTCATAGTTGTATCCATCTTGTTTTTTAGGAAATTTCTGCCGAACGGCAGGGATGCTTACCTGATCTGTGCCTGTGGGTAACAGCAGATCCCCACATCCAGCGCAACGGGGGCGGTCAGGTGAAAATTGGCGTATTTGCAGTACCAGCACTGCTCCTTCTCGATGGGCAGCCAGCCCTCCCGCGGAGAAAATGCCGGACAGGAATCTTTAGGCCATACGCTGCCGCCTGGTTTTGGCACCGGCAGCCTTTTCTCCTCGTCGTGCGCTCGTTCCACAGGATACTCCTCCTTCCCTCGGCGTCCAAACGGTCTTGGACTGGTCTATTGACAAATAACTTTGCGGCGTGGTATTACTTTACTACGCTTCCAAATCGGTTTTATTAGCTGTGCAAAATCTATATGCAATTGCGCATTTTTTGTTAAATAAAATGGCAAAAAGGGGTTGGGGATAGTATGTTCAGCATAGCGATCTGTGATGATGAAGCGTGGTATGTGCAGCAGACGACAAATTTTGTGCGGGAATATTTACAACGCCGTCCCGAATGGCCTGCACAGGTCCATGCCTTTCAGCGCGGGCAGGAACTGCTTTACCAAGTCGAGGAGACCGGAGGGTTTGACCTCTATCTTTTGGATATCATCATGCCGGAACTGAACGGGATCCAGACCGGACAGCAGCTCCGGGAGCTTGGAAACGGCGGTGAGATTGTCTACCTGACCACATCCTCTGACTATGCAATCGACAGCTATTCCGTGCACGCCTTCTTCTATCTGCTCAAGCCGATTGAAAAGGAACGGCTTTTTGAGGTGTTGGACGCAGCCTTTGAAAAGCTGAATGAGCGCCGGAGCAAGGCGATTCTGATCACCACCAGGGACGGGCCGCGCCGCGTCCTGCTGGATCAGATTCTGTATGTGGAGCGGGTGGGACGGGGCCTGCGCTATTACTGCTCCAATGACATCGTGGACTCGATGAGTCTCCGCGTTACGTTCCACACCGCCGTGGAGCCGTTGCTCACTGACCCGCGTTTCTGTCAGTGCGGTTCCAGTTTTGCGTTTAATCTTCAACATGTTGTTGGAGTAAAGGGGCAAGAGGTCCTGCTGGACAACGGGGACTCGGTTGCCATTCCCCGTGCATCGGTGGTTTCGTTCAAGCATGCCTGGGGGAATTTCTGGCTGGAGGAGGATTGCACATGACGGATCTGATCCTTGCGGACCTGCTGTATATGACGGGACTCGGCATGACCATGGTATTCCTGTTTCTGAAGAGCCGCCTGTCCCGCCGGAAGACGGCCCTCATCTTTGCCGGAACGACCCTTCTGCTGATGGCGCTGGAAATAACCCTGACGTTTGCCTTTAACGTGGATCTGGTGGTGCGCCTTTATAGTCTGATTGTCTATCTGCCATCATTCCTGATTGCCTCTCTGCTCAGCCGGTACCGGGGCTGGAGACTGCTGTACCAGTTCCTGTCCGCCGTCCTCTTCTGCTTCTTGGTCCAGCATATCGGCGGTGTCATTTTCTACATTTCCAATCAGCAGGTGTGGGCCCTGTGGATACCTGTGCTCATCCTGACCCCGGCAATGCTGTGGCTGCTTAACAGGTATCTGTGCCCGCTGGTATTCCGGGTACTGGATGAACTCCATCGGGGCTGGGCGCTGATCTGTGTATGGCTGATGGCCTATGGGCTGATTGTTTTATTCGTGTTTCCGGGGTATGTGGGGATCGATACGGTCACCACATATGTTAAGCCGATGTTTTCGCTGCTGATGGTAGGTTTCTACTGCGTCCTGATCCTGCTCTTTACCAGCGTGAAGCGGGAGGCGGAGGCCCGCTACCAAACACAGCTCACAGAGCTCTCCCTCTCGTCCCTCCAAAGCCGGATGGAGGCCGTTCAAACGGTGGAGGAAGCCATCCGGATCGAGCGGCACGACCTGCGCCATCGGTTCCGCGCCATCGCGGAGCTGGTGACCCAGGGGAAAAACCAGGAGGCGCTGGCCTTTATCGGTGCGGCCCAAACTCAGTTGGAGGAACAGAAGCCCGTCCACTGGTGCCGCCCGCCTGTGCTGGACGCGGTATTTTCCACTTACTTCAGCCAGGCCCAGCGGAGGGACATCCAGGTAGACGCCCACATCGCCCTGACGGACAAGCTGCCGGTCAGCGAGGCGGAGCTGGCCATCGTCTTTTCCAACGCCCTGGAAAATGCCATCCATGCCTGCATGCGTCTGCCGGAGGAGCAGCGGGAGATCCGCTGCCGGGTGGTCTCCCACCCTAGCCTCATGTTTGAATTTTCCAACCCCTATACCGGCGTCATCCAATTCGATGGGGACGGGCTTCCCATCTCATCCCGGCAGGGTCATGGGATCGGAAGCCACTCCATTGCGATGTTTTGTCGGAAGCACGACGCGTCCTATCGATACTCCGCCGAGGACGGAGTCTTTACTCTGCGGGTTATTTTGTGATACACACTGAAATACGGATCGGATAAAAACAGGAGCATCCCCTTTGAAAGGGGATGCTCCTGTTTTTACAACTTAATGATCGCAAAGTGCCGCTCCTTTCTGTGCTTGCCGCGCCGGGGAAGGACAAATTATGCGCAGATACCCACGTTTTTTGTGCGTATAACAAAATATGGGCGCTGCAGCACTATACTGACAGTGAACAGTCTGTGGACGGCGGCCGTGTCCTGTGCGCCGGTCTGTCCGGCAGCAGCCAGGCACAAAAGACCAGAGGGGAGAATAGCGCGTATGAAACGATGGATTTTCGGATTGTGTGCACTTCTCTGCATCATTTCCCTGGCAGGCTGTGGGAACACAGCTTCACCCGATTCCGCCCCTGCCGACGTAGACTCCCCGGTGGCAGGGAAAAAAGTGGCCTATATCATGCAGATGGCGCCGTCGGATATTTTCCAGATGTGGTCCCAGTCCGCCCAGGAGACGGCAGAAGGGCTGGGCATGGAGTACGATGCCTTTTTCTGCGGAGGTTCGGACGCCCAATGGCAGGATACGATCTCCCAGTGCGCCGCCGCCGGCTATGACGGACTGCTGCTGAGTCACGGCGGCCAGAATTACGCCTACACGTTTCTGAAAGACCTGCTGGAGCAGTATCCTGATTTGAAGATCGTCACCTTTGACACCCAATTCAAGGACAGCAGCGGCCAGACACAGACCCTGGACGGCGTGACCCAATTTTTCCAGCAGGACGCGCAGTTTGCCGAGCTGCTGCTGGAGCATGTGTGCGAGGAGCTGTATCCGGAGAAGGCTGCGGTGGGAGAGGCGATCAACATCCTGAAGGTCTGGGTGGGGCCAAACTTTCTGTCTCCTTTTGACCGCCGGCAAGAGGGCTATGCCGCCTATGAGGAGGCGGGCCTGATCCGCACTGTGGAGACCATCGGTCCTTCGGACTTCAGCAATGCCCAGGCCTCCATGGCCGACATCACCACCGCCACCCTGGCCAAATACCAGCCGGGGGAGATCGACGCCATCTGGTGCTGCTATGACCTGTACGCCAGCGGCGTCTATACCGCCCTGACCCAAGGGGGATATGAGATCCCCATGGTGAGCGTGGACATCTGCAACGCGGATATTGAAAAAATGGCCCGACAGGACTCACCATGGAAGGCCTGCGCCACGACCAACTGGAACTATAACGGGGAATTTGGCATGCGGGTGCTGGCGCTGGAACTGACAGGAGAGTATGACGCCATCATCGACCCCATGACAGGGGAGACGGCAAGCTGGCTGGAGCTGCCCACCACCGTGGTCACACAAGACATGGTTTCTGTGGGCGGCATCAATGTCACCAACCTGGATACGGTGGCGGGGGATTCCTACACCGACCGCAGCTGGATGCCAACCACAGACTGGATGGCGCGGCTGCTGGGAGATTGAATAAACAAATAGGGAAGGGGCGGGGAAATCGTGCTGGAAAAGATGTTTCATATTACAGAAAAAGGGGCTGACATCCGAACCGAGCTGCTGGCGGGCCTGACCACCTTCATGACCATGGCGTACATACTTATGGTGAACTCGGGGATGTTTGCGGAACTGCCCGGTGTATCCTATGACGCCATTTATATCGCCACAGCCGTTTCCGCGGCTATTGGTACGATTCTTATCGGACTTTTGGCCAATCTGCCCCTGGCCCAAGCGTCTGCCATGGGCTCCAACGCCTTTTTTGTCTATACCGTGTGTCTCGGCTTTGGACTGAGTTATGCCAATGCCCTGGTCCTGATCCTTCTGGACGGGATCGCCTTTACCATTCTGACCGTGACCGGTCTGCGAAAAAAGATCTTTGAGGCCATTCCTACCTCTGTGCGATTGGCGATCCCAGCTGGAGTGGGCCTGTTTATCGCTTTCATTGGACTCCAGAATGCCGGTATCGTAGTGGCAGATCCTGAGACGTTTGTCAATCTGACATCGTTCAATCTGCTGTTCGGTTCTGCCGCCTGGTCGGACGTCATGCCGATCCTGGTGACTCTGGCTGTTTTGACCGCGATTGCTGTTATGACATGCAGAGGTATCAGGGGCGCAGTTTTGTGGGGAATCTTGGGAGGCACCGTCCTATATTATCTGCTGGGCATCACGGTTCCGGGGTTCTATACCGGCTTTGGCACTGCTCTGAATCTGAATCCTCTGACCGCGTTCAGCGAGTTTGGGGCCTCGGCATTCGGGCGGGTCTTTACGGAGGGATTTGACTTTTCCCATTATCTGGCCGACCACAACCCCGCAGAGCTGGCGCTTCTGATCTGCACGACCTCCCTGGCGTTTTGCCTGGTGGATATGTTCGATACCCTCGGTACCCTGTATGGCGCCTGCGCCCGGGGCAATCTGCTGACCCGGGAGGGTGAGGTGCCCAATATGGAGCGGGCCATGCTGGCGGACGCCGTGGCCACAGTTTGCGGCGCAGTATGCGGGACCTCCACGGTCAGCTCCTATGTGGAGGCGTCGGCCGGCATCGCCGAAGGCGGCAAAACCGGGCTGGCCGCTATGGCTACCGGCGGACTGTTTCTCCTGGCCATGTTTTTCAGCCCCGTCGCCTCCCTTGTGCCCAGCTGCGCCACAGCGGCAGCCCTGATCTACGTGGGCATTCTTATGATGGACTGTACGAAAAAAATAGACTGGCAAAACACCGGAGAGGCTGTTCCGGCATTCCTGACCCTGGCGATCATGCCCATGACCTACAATATCTCCTATGGAATTGCCTTCGGTGTGATCTCTTATGTTTTGATCCGGGTGTTCTCCGGGAGAAGAAAAGAGATCAATGGGGGGACCTGGGTCATTGCGGGGTTGTTTGCGGTGATGTTCCTGGTTACCCATTGACAGACGGAGGCTATATGGATGCAGTGACGCTCGAGGCAAAAGATATCTGTGTGGAATTTCCCGGTGTCAAGGCGCTGGAGCATGTGGACTTTCAACTCGTATCGGGGGAAATTCACGCACTGGTGGGGGCGAACGGAGCGGGCAAATCCACCCTGATGAAGGTGTTGGCCGGCATTTATCCTGATTATCACGGCGAGGTCCAATTGGACGGCAGAGCGGTGGAATTGCGCACGCCTGCGGCGGCGCAGTCGGCGGGTATCCAGATTGTCTTCCAGGAGGTGGATCAGGCCCTGGCGCCCGCGCTGTCGGCGGCGGAAAATATGCTGCTGGACGAGTTGGGCAAACCGGGGCGTCTGTGGGTCAACTGGCAAACCCTGTACCAACAGGCGGAGAAACTCAAAGACCAGCTGCACATGGACTTTGATGTCCACACACCGGTAAGCAGGCTGACGCTGGCCCAAAAGCAGATGGTACTCATCGCGCGGGCACTGCACAGCCAATGCCGGATCCTTCTGCTGGATGAGCCCACCGCCCCCCTGAGCGCCGTGGAGACGGAAACCCTGTTCGGCCTTTGCCGGAGTCTGGTCAAAGAGAGGCAGATCGCGATCGTGTTCATTTCCCACCGCCTGCCCGAGGTCCTGCGGATCTGTGACCGCTACACGGTGCTGCGCAACGGCAGATTTGCCGCCAGCGGCGCTATTACCCCTCAGACTGCCGCCGGTGAATTGGTGACTCATATGCTGGGCACAGGCATGGAATCGGTCCGTTCCCGGGTTTCCCGCCCTGTGGGCGGTGAGCTGCTGTCCGTACACGGCCTTTCGAGCCGGGACGGAAGCGTCAGGGACATCTCTCTGACGGTACGGCACGGAGAGATTGTTGGCCTGGCCGGATTAGTAGGTGCGGGAAAGAGCGAGCTGTGCAAGGCACTGTTTGGCATCCTGCCCAGGTTTGCCGGGGAGATCCTGCTGGACGGCAGGCCGGCGAATCTCCGCACCCCTGCGGACGCGGCGGCTCTCGGTATGGGGCTGGTGCCGGAGGAGCGGCGGAAGGAAGGTCTTTTTCTTGGGGAGAGCGTGTCCTTTCACTTGGGGATCTCCAGCCTGAGAAGGTGGAGCCGCCTATCCTTTCTCTCCCGCAAAAAGTTGGAGCAGAACGCTTGGACGCAGATTGAGAAGCTTGAAATCAAAACACCATCACCCCGACAGCGGATGGAACTGCTCTCCGGCGGCAACCAGCAGAAGGCCGTGGTAGGGAAGTGGCTTGCCGCCGACTGCCGGCTCTATCTGCTGGACGAACCTACCAAGGGCGTGGACGTGGGCGCAAAGTCTGAATTGCTCCATGTCATGACTGAACTGGCCCAAACGGGGTGCGGCGTGTTGTTTGCCTCCGCCGATCCCGACGAGCTGCTGCAGGCGACAGACCGGATCTATGTCCTATACGGCGGAAGGATTGCCGCAGAGCTGGTCACCGCCCGTACGTCTGAGGAGGAGATCATGCACTACACCGTCGGCGGGAGGACTCCGTTCCTCCCGTCGGCGTAGCGAGAAAGGGAGGAACGCGCTTGAACCCAATACGGCTCAGAAAATGTACCCCCGGGTTTTTCACGGACTGGGCGGCGGTGATTTCCCTGGCAGCCGCCGTTGCGGCGTTTGCGCTGCTGCGGGGGGAAAGCTTTCTTTCCGCCGCCAACACCGTCAATATCCTGCGATCCATGTCCATCACCACCATTTTTGCCGTCGGCGCCACCATTACCATGGCGCCGGGCGGCTTTGATATGTCGGCCTGCACCCTTGCCACCGTCTCCTCCTTTCTGTTTGCCAGTCTGTTCCTGTGGTTTGGACTGCCCCTGTGGTTGAGCGTGATCCTCACTGTGGTGCTGACCATGGGGCTATACCTGCTGACCATGTTTCTCATTCTGGTCTGCCTGGTACCTGATATGCTGGCCACCTGCGCACTGATGTTCGTGCATCAGGGGCTGGGCCTGTGGTGGACGGGCGGCGGAGCGGTATCTGCCGGTATGCCCACGCCGTGGGGAGCCGTGCCCGCTCGCGCGGGTTGGACGGAGGCGGCGCTGTCCATCGGCGCGTCTCCCTGGTGCATTCTGATCATGTTGGCCTGTGTTTCCTTTACCTTCGTGTTTCTGCAGTATACCCGCCACGGCCGGTGCCTGTACGCCATGGGCAGCAACCAGACCGCCGCAGCCTACTCCGGTATTTCCGTAAGAAAATACCGCCTTTTGGCTGGGATGCTCACCGCCGTCATGATCGCAGTAGGGGCCATTGTGGTCTGTTCCCGCAATTCAGCGGCACAGATCTCCGGCTGCGACAGCTATCTGATGCCCTCTCTGGCCGCGGTGTTCGTGGGGCGCTCCGTGGGCGGCGCGGAAAAGCCCAACGCCCTGGGAACACTGGTGGGTGCGGCCCTGGTGGCGGTGCTGGAAAATGGACTGACCCAGATGGGAGTGGTCTATTATGTGCTGCCGGCGGTCAAGGGCGGCGTACTGGCGCTGGCACTGGTGGCCGCTTACGGCCCGCGCCGGCGGGTGGCTCATAGCATGTCTTGAAAAACGGAGGGATTGTGATGGAACTGGACTATGGTATTGAGCGCAGGCTGGCCCAATGCGCGCCGGAGCTTCACAGCCGGTACCGGGACTGCGTGGTGATCTCCCAGCGGATGCTCTGCCGGTATGAAAATTACTTTCCTGACTTTACCGACCACACGGTACTCCACACCCTGGATATTCTGGAGCTGTGCAATCAGCTCATCGGCAGGCAAATAGACCGGCTGACTCCGGAGGACCTCTATGTGCTGCTGATGGGGGCGCTGTTCCACGATGTGGGCATGGGCGTGTCCACGGCGGACTTTGAGCAATTCCGGGCGGTACTGGATTTTCCGGAGCCGGCGGATGACACCGCCCGGGCCTGGGCGGTGCGGGATCATCACCAGGAACTGTCCGGTCTGTACCTGGAAAAGTATTGGCACATGCTTGACTTCCCCAACGAGGCCTATTGAAGGCGGTGATCCAGGTCTGTCGTGGCCACCGGAAAACCGACCTGCTGGACGAGGAGGGCTACCCGCCTCAGTTTGAAGTGGAACCGGGCAAGACGGTGAGCCTGCCCTATCTGGCGGCCCTAATCTGTCTGGCGGACGAACTGGACATTGCCGCCGAACGTAACGTCAGCTTCCTGTATGACGTGGAGAAGATGCCCAGCGCCAGAGACCGCCGGGAATTTCGCAAGCACATGGCCATCCGCCGGGTGGAGCTGGAGCCGGAGCGGGTGGTGGTCCACGCCTGGACGGAGGATCCGGAGATCCGGGCGTGGGTGGAGGAAGTGACCGCCAAGCTGCGGGAGAAGCTGCTGCTGTGCCGCCGGGTGGCGGCAGAGTGCTCCTCCTTTGTCATTACCCAGGCCGATGTGGTGCTGCGCATGGAGAAACCGGAGGAGGATGAGACATGAGGACGCTGGAGCGGTTCTTTCACCTGACGGAACAGGGAACCACCGTTCGCCGGGAACTGCTGGGGGCGCTGACCTCCTTTTTCTCGGTGGCATACATTCTGTTTGTCACCCCCAGCAATCTGTCCCTAACCGGCATGGATTATACCGGCGTGCTGCTGGCCACCTGCCTGTCCTCCGCCCTGGCCTGCTTTCTCTCTGCTGCCTTTGACCTGCCCTTTATGCTGGCGCCGGGGGTGGGTCTCAACGCCTTTTTTACCTATACCCTCTGCCTGACCATGGGCTACACCTGGGCCCAGGCGCTGGCGGTGGTGAGCCTGTCGGGGGTGGCTTATCTGATCATCAGCCTGACGCCCCTGCGGGATCAGATGATCTCCTGCATCCCGCCCAGCATGAAAAACGCCATCAGCGCCGGTCTGGGGCTGTTCATTGCCCTCATCGGACTGCTGAACTCCGGTATCGTCCGGGCGGAGGACGGCACGCTGCTGCTGGGGGAGATCGGCGCCCCGGCGACCTTCCTGGCCATTCTGGGCCTGCTGATCACCGGCGTGCTCATGGCCTGGAAGGTAAAGGGGGCCATGCTCATCGGGATCGTGGTCACGACGCTGCTGGGCTTTCCCCTGGGCGTCACCCAGGCGCCGGAATCCATGAGTCTCTCCCTGTCCGCCCTACGGCCTTTGCTGAATCCGGCGCACATCCGACGCAGGACCTCGACCTTGAGGGTGTCGACGTGCTTACGGCGAAGACGGATAAGATCGCTGAGAACTGGAAAGTCAAAGCAGATGAAATCTGGTCTTGCGGTCACTTCCCCTTCAACGGCGTGATTAATGCGGCGATGGATAAGAGGGTGGATACCACGAACGGTCAGGGCGCTGCGGCATGCGGCAACTGCGGACACGTTCAGTGCGACCGTGCTACGGAAATTCCGGAGCATCTGAAATAAAAAATTTACCGTTGCGGCACAGCCGGTTGGCTGTGCCGCATTTTTTATCCTTGCTTTTTTGTATTCCGGGAATTTTCCCGTTTACAATCCTCCCTCCCGCTCTGTATAATAGAATTGTCTATTATCAGGACCAAACCGTCAGGAGAAAAATTATGTTGCTTGTCACACGCGAAAGTATTACGGGAAAAACACTGGAAGAACTCGGGATCGTCTCCGGGAGTACAGTGCAAAGCGTACACATCGGCAAAGATTTCATGG
>OGGQ01002867.1_pt1 | contig 17459 bp, 13 predicted proteins | sample 1571191 | NCBI WGS metagenome assembly OGGQ01 (sample SAMEA2582061, study PRJEB24529) | metagenome | biome: Human gut stool | place: China | collected 2011
TTCGAGGGATCCCTATGAGGACGATACCCTGCCCCGCCATGCGCTGCTTTATCGGCTGCCGTAAACAGTAACAACGGTTATTAAATATATAAGAATAGTTTAACATATGGAATGATTTTTGGCTAGAAGTATGATATACTACGAAGGCAATGAGCAGTGCGGGAATAAACAAATAAGCAGGGGACCGTTGTGCTCGCACATAAGGTCCCCTGCTTATTTGTTTATTCCCATAGGGCGAAGCCCGTGAGCGAGACGAAGCGCAGCGGAGTCGAGCTGCACAGCGGACTTATGGGCGAGACGTGCCGCAGCGGAGTCGAGCTGCACAGCGGACTCATGGCCGAGACATGCCGCAGCGGAGTCGAACTGCACAGCGGACTTCCGGGCTGCCCCGCCCGCCCCTTTTTTAAATCCCACCAAACGAAACGGAGGCCACCCCACCATGGACCTATTCGATTACATGAGACAAACCACCCAGCAAAAAGAATCCCCCCTGGCATCCCGCCTGCGTCCCCGCACTTTGGACGAGGTAGTGGGCCAGAAGCACATCATCGGAAAAGACAAGCTGCTCTATCGCGCCATTAAGGCCGATAAGTTAAGCTCTCTCATATTATACGGCCCGCCCGGCACCGGCAAAACCACCCTTGCGAAGGTCATAGCCAACACCACGAAAGCAGAATTCACACAGATTAACGCCACCTCCGCCGGCAAGAAAGACATGGAAGAGGTCATAAAGCAGGCGAAAGACAACCAGGGGATGTATCAGAAAAAGACGATCCTGTTCATCGACGAGATCCACCGCTTTAACAAAGGCCAGCAGGACTATCTGCTGCCGTATGTGGAGGACGGAACCATTATCCTCATAGGCGCAACTACGGAAAACCCGTATTTTGAAGTGAACGGCGCTCTGATTTCCCGTTCCATCATCTTTCAGCTAAAACCCCTGGAGCAGGGGGACATTAAAGAAATCCTGCGCCGCGCGGTCTGCGATGAAGAGCGCGGCATGGGAAGCTACGGCGCGGCGATTGATGAAGACGCGCTGGATTTCCTCTCCGACATCAGCGGCGGCGATGCCAGAACCGCTTTAAACGCCATCGAACTGGCTGTTCTGACCACTCCCAAGGCCGAGGACGGCAGGATTCACATCACCCTGGACGTGGCTTCGGAATGCATCCAGCGCCGCGTGGTGCGCTATGATAAGACCGGAGACAATCACTATGACACGATATCCGCCTTCATAAAAAGCATGCGCGGATCAGATCCGGACGCCGCCGTCTACTATCTGGCGCGCATGCTTTACGCAGGGGAAGACATCAAATTTATTGCCAGGCGCATCATGATCTGTGCGTCCGAGGATGTGGGCAATGCGGACCCTTATGCCCTCACCGTAGCGGTATCCGCCGCCCAGGCGGTGGAACGCCTCGGCATGCCGGAAGCCCAGATTGTGCTGGCGCAGGCAGTCACCTACATCGCCGCCGCGCCTAAGAGCAATTCTGCGGTGAATGCCATCGGTGCGGCCATGGACGCGGTGCAGAACCAGAAGATCGCCACGGTTCCTCCCCATCTTCAGGACGCCCACTACGGCGGCGCGGCAAAGCTGGGACATGGCACAGGCTACAAGTATTCCCACGACTATCCGCATCACTATGTGAAACAGCAGTATCTCCCCGATGAACTGGAAGGCTGTGTATTTTATTCCCCTTCCGAAAATGGATATGAAAAGAAGATCAGAGAACATATGGAATTTCTGGAAAAGCTCCCCTGATCCCCCCTTGCGGATCGCGTTTTTCTATCGGAATATTGTAAAAGAATCTACCGTCCGGGTTGTTTGTTTTGCCGAAATTCCGGCTGCAGGTTAAAAAAAAGCAAAATTCTGATGCGGTATCCGTCAATATATGATACACTAAACACTAATAGCAGCGAAATATGAAATCCTGTGCATCCGGCGCCCCTTTGCGGTGCCGGATCGGCAAATGATAGGGCATGGGTGAGGAAATTGAGAGAACGGATTGGTTGGCTGGCGAAAGGCGTAGTCGAATATGAACGGCCGGAAGCCCAAGTGCAGCCCTTAGAGGTGAAGGAGACGGTTGCGGCCGGCAGGCAGGTGCGCGGTGAGCTTCGGATCACCAGCAGAAATGGCGTTTCACTTAAGGGGCTGGCTTATTCCACGGACAGCAGAGTCGTATTGCAGAAAGGCCAGTTTATCGGCAGAGAAGCGGTGATCGGCTACCAGATCGATGGAGAACATCTGGCGGCAGACACCGTTATTTCAGGTACTTTTCATTTGGTCTTTAACGGGGGCGAATGCTCGGTCCCCTATCAGTTTTCTGCGGCGATCTTTCATGCCGGCGAGGCTGTGGAGGAACCGCAGACCGCTACGGCGTTTGCAGAACTGGTGAAAACAGAATATGAGAAAGGCAGGAGACTCTTTGATTCTCCTGATTTTTTGCTGCTTCCGTTTATGCAGAAACCCGCAGTCAGAAGCCTCTATGACGGCCTTAAAACCCGTGGCAGCAAGCAAAACGCCCTGGAAGAATTTCTGGTCGGACTGGGGATGAAGGAGCGGATAAAGCTTTCCGTGGTGGATACGGCCAAGACCTATCAGATGCCGGAACAGGGATTTTCCGACCGCGTGCGGATAGAGAAGAGCACCTGGGGTTATGTGAGGATACAGGTGAAGGCTGATGCCGCGTTCATCCGCCTGGAAAAGGATGTGCTGACGGATGAAGATTTTATGGACGGGCAGTGCTATTTTTCCTATCATGTGGATCCGGCCGGCCTGCATGACGGTTTGAATTACGGCTCCATAGAGCTTGAGACGCCCTGGCAGAGCTTTCGGATTGCGCTGACTGTCACATCGGCCAGCCACAGGAAGGAAGGCTACAGAAAGGCGCTGGAATTCCAGCGGCATCTGGCCAAGTATACGGATCTGTTTCTGGACTGTATGGCAGGCAGGTATGAGAAGGCGCTTCAGTTAAACAACATCCAGACAGAGCTGGGCCGTCTGCGCAGCTCTTATCAGACTTCCGATCTGCTGGAGCTGCTGCATGCCCTGGCGTACCTGATGCAGGACAAAGAAGAGCCGGCACTGCTGCTGATAGAGGATGCATCGGCCCGTGTCATCGATAAAAGAACTGAAGATCCGGACGCTTACTGCCTGTATCTGTATCTGAAGGCGGAGATGGACCGCAGCGACGGGCAGAGAGCCTCCCTGGAGGCGGCTCTTGAACGGTATGATGAAGAGGGGTGCCGCCGTGTCATAAACCTGATGCTGCTTTTGCAGGTCAGCACTATGCTGAAGGAAAATCCGGTGTTACGGCTGGATAAAATCAAAAGCTATTTTGACAGAGGTTTAAACAGCCCATATCTGTATCTGGCGGCTTGCATGACTTATAAAAAAGATAAAGGGCTTATAAAGGAGCTGGGCAGCTTTGAACTTCAGGCTCTTCTCTTCGGGGCGAAAAGGGAGCTGTTTGATGAGGAGACCGCTTCCTGGATCGCCGGCTTTTCCGCGTCGGAAAAAGAATTCCGCGTCCGCTATTACCGTCTGCTGAAAATACTCTATGAGCAGTATCCAAATGAAGAGATTTTAAGCGCCCTGTGCTGTATACTGATAAAAGGGGACCGCAGGGATAAGAAATATTTCACATGGTATGAATTGGGTGTATCATCCGATGTGCGCCTGACTAAACTCTATGATTACTATCTGTATACGCTGCCAAAGGATTATTTCGGTGAGCTGCCAAAGGTGATTCTTTTATATTTTTCTTTCGAGCATTCGCTGGATTATGCGACACAGGCGGCACTGTACGCGAATATTATCCGCTTTTATAAAGACGATTCCCAGATGTATCAGGCGTACCGTCACAGGATCGAGGATTTTGCATTAGAGCAGCTGTTTTTGGGACATGCGGATGAAAATCTGGCGGTGATCTACCGGCATATCATCTATGAGGAAATGATAGATGAAAAGATTGCCCAGGCGTTTCCCGCCATCCTGTTTACAGAAAAAATCTGCTGTACCCTACCGAATATGACACATATCGTGGTCTGCTATGAAGAACTGTGCGATCCGGTGACCGTTCCGGTGCACAGAGGGGTTGCCTATGTCCCGGTATTTTCGGAGAACTGCCAGGTATTGACGCAGGACGGCTATGGAAACCGTTACAGCGGAGAAAAGCTGGACCGGACGCCGCTCATGCAGGAGCCAAAGATGGTGGCTGCCTGCTTTCGTGCATTTCCCGATCACTTTATGCTGTCCATGCGCAGCTGCAGACAGGCGCTGGATGAACAGGCGCTGACAGAGGAATCAGTCCGGCTGTTTGAAGATGCGATAGCGGGAGAAGGGCTTCATGAGCTGTTTAAAAAGCAGCTGTTAAGGGCCGTGCTCATCTGGTTTTCCAAAAACGGCACGGACGGAAAATGTGACCCGTTTCTTCTTGGGCTGGATAAGGATCTGCTGGATGAGGAAATGCGGCGGCAGTATCTGGAACTTTTGATCCAGAAGGGCTATTATCCGGAGGCCTATGAGATCATACGGGAATACGGGTATGAGAAGGTGAAGGCCAGCCGCCTGTTTAAGCTGTGCAGCCGGATGATACTGCAGAAAGTATACGAGGAGGACCGGTTTCTGCTGCAGTTGTCCTACTACGTCTTTATGGAGGAGAAGTTTGACAGCGTGATTCTGGAATACCTCTGTGAATACTTTAACGGCAGCAGCGAAGAGATGTATCAGATACTGAAAACAGCGGCCAACAGCCAGGTGGAGACCTATGACATGGAGGAACGCCTGCTGGCCCAGCTGATGTTTGTGGAGAGCACCGAACATCTGGATGAAGTGTTCGCGGATTATGTGAAACGACAGACGGCCGACCCGATGATACTGGATGCCTATTTCACTTTAAAATGCCATGCCTATTTTCTGGGGCAGCTGGATATGGATGCGGAAGTCTTTTATTATATTGAAAAAAAGGCGGCTGCGGTGACACTGGACTGCAATATGATTCTGATCCACATGCTGGCAGTCACCAAGTATTATGCATCTTTGGAAACCCTTACGGATGAACAGAAAAATCTGGCCGCGAGACTATTGAATATTCTTGAAAAACGTGGTATGGTATTCCGGCATCTTAAAGAGCTGGCGGATAAGCTGGGCATGGAATGCGCGTTCTGCGATTATACCGTCATCGAATGCAGGGCACAAAAGCATGCAAGGCTTCGCATACGCACCAGGCTGACTCCGGGTATGGGGCAGTGGATGGAAGAAGACATGCGCCACATGTATGAGGGCGTCTTTGTTAAGACATTGGTGCTGTTTGAGAATGAACGTCTGGATTACTGTATCGTGGAGATTTCCGGCATTGATATCACGGCTCTTGAGGACGGCACCATAGAAGGTGGCAGGGATGCGGACAGCCCGCTGAAAAACCGCCTGGCCGTAATAAACAGGATGCTGGATGAAGAAAAGACAGGCAATGAGCCGAAACTGAAAGAACAGATGGTGGAGTATGCAGTGAGAGACGCCGCCGTGGATAAACTATTTGAAATACTGTAAAAGGGGGGATAATTATGCAGGGGCTGCTGCTTGGAATTGACCTGTGCGATGATTGCAGCCAGATCAGCTTTTTTAATACAAAAAATCTGGAAGCGGAATCCGTCGGCATGTCAGAAGATGACAGCCAATGTCTGATCCCCACTGTTTTATGCAAACGAAAGGGTAATGAGAGCTGGTATATCGGGGAAGATGCATACCGCTATGCCCTGATGGGGGAGGGCATCATGGTGGATAAGCTGATTTCGCTGGCTGCAAAGGGCGGAACATCCACCATGGAAGGCACAAAATATGAAGCGGAGCAGTTGCTGGAGCTTTTTATCGGCCGGCTTTTGATGATTCCGCTGACTAAATACAAGACCGCTGAGATAGAGGAGCTGGTATTTACGATCCAGACGCTGGATCCGGTGGTGATGGACACGCTGATTCGAATCGCGGACCGCCTGGGTGTAAAGAGGGACCGCGTGCATATCATCAGCCATACGGAAAGCTTTCTGTATTATGTGATCAGCCAGCAGAAAGAGCTGTGGCGCAATCAGTCCTGCCTGTTCGATCTGACGGAGACTGGACTGCATTATTATGAGCTGCGTGTGATCCGGGGGCGCAGCCCGCAGATTGTGGAGGTGGCTCATCAGGAGCTGGAAGAGGCATTCAGCCTGGAGATTCTGGAGACCAAGTCAGGCGGGAAGCTGGCGGATACCATCCTGTGCTCCTGCGCGGAACGCCTGTTGAACAAAAAACTGATGTCTTCCGTGTTTTTGACAGGCAGAGGGTTTGAGACAAATGACTGGGCATCGGGTTTCCTGAAATTTGTATGCAATAAACGAAGGGTATTCGCGGGGCAGAATCTGTTTGCTAAGGGCGCCGCCTATATCGCTTTTGATAATACCCTGGAGAGCACGTCCTATCCTTATATCTGCATCTGTGAGGGCCGTATCCGCTATACGGTTTCCATGGAAGCCGTCTGTGCCGGCAGAAACCGCCAGCTGATCGTGGCCGGCGCGGGAACAAACTGGTATGAGGCGAAGGCGGATATTGAATTCATTCTGGACAACAAGGACAGCGTGGATTTTACCGTGACGCCGGCGGACAATCCGAGACAGACAAAGCTGTCAGTGCCTCTTAAGGAATTTCCGGTGAGGCCTGCCAAGGCGACCCGCATCGAGATGATCGTGGCGTTTATTAAGGAAGACTGCATGATGGTCCGTCTGATTGATAAGGGATTCGGCGATCTGTTCCCTTCCTCCGGGCAGGAAATTAAGCGCTATTTTTATCTGAGCAATTAATTGCAAAGATCCGGACATACACACAGGGAGGAAGAGCAGCATGGGAAGATTGATCTTATGCACCGGCAGGACAGCCAAACGGCCGTTTTATATCAGTGAGCTGGGACTGGCGCTCTATACGGCAGAAGAGCTGTGCTATTATATTTACAATAATATTTTCATGATAGAGGATTCCTTTGTGAGTCCGCAGCTGCTCGCCTTTATCGGGTCGGAGCTGGGACTTTCCCAGTTAGAGGATCAACTGCGCCAGCATATGGGGCACGCCGCTTCAGGTCAGCTGCTTTTAACCATCCTTCAGGAAATTCACTATTATGATGAATCGGAGCTGACCGCCTTTAAAAAGCAGCTGGAGAAGAAAAAATCTGCCAGTTCCTTTGAGCTGGCCAAAAATAAAGCCGATTTTCTGGTGAAGCAGAAGAAATACAACAATGCATTAAAGGTATATGACTCCCTATTGGACGACCCCGTGGAAAAGGGGATGACGGAGGAGTTCTGCGCCCGCATCTGGCACAACAAGGGAGTGGCCTATGCCGGTCTGTTCTATGTGGCGAAAGCCGCCCAGTGCATGCTGAAGGCCTATGAAACGCTGAAGGATAACGATATTGTCAGGGAGATCTATATGCTTTCGCTGTTTGATGAAGAGGCTATGGACTGGGAAGAGATCTTTGCGGGAGTATCCCCAAAGCAGCTCTACAGCTGGAAAGAAGAATTTGAAAACATCAGAAAACAGCTGATGCAGACAGGCAAAGCGCTGGAAGCCAGAACCGTGTTTCAGAAGGATGTGGTGAAACGGCCGGCGTTTATAGCCGGGCTTCTGGGAGAATGGAAGCAGGAATACAGGGAAATGGTGCTTTGATATGAGAACAATCTTTTTAATCGGATTCATGGGCTGCGGAAAGACGACAGTCAGCCAGGAGCTGGGAAGTAAGCTAAAGCTGCCAGTGATCGATTCGGACCAGCTGGTGGAAGAGCGGGAACATAAAAAGATCCGGGATATTTTCAGCGGGAGCGGAGAAGAATATTTCCGCAGGGCGGAGACGCTGGCGCTTAAGGAAACAGCCGGAAAACCTGCGGTGGTATCCTGCGGAGGCGGAGCCGTGCTGCGGAAGGAAAATGTGGAGATCATGAAGCGGGAAGGGACTGTTGTATGGCTGACAGCCGCCCCGCAGACAATCCTTGAGCGGTGCAGCAAGAGCAATGACCGCCCGATCTTAAACGGACACATGAATGTGGAATACATAGAGGGGCTGATGAAGGAACGGGAGAAGTATTACCGCGCGGCCGCCGATCTCGCCGTGGAGACGGACGGAAAAACAGCCGGCGCGATTGCGGAGGAGATTGCGGATTGGGTGAATCGTTAAATCCCTGTCTACATCTCCTCCGGCGCCACCTCATAATCTCCCGCCAGGTTCGCCACATTTTCCTGATAATTTTTATACAGTTTCTTATACTGCAGGGGCGAGATCCCCATGCGCTTCTTAAAAATCACATTGAACTGCGATGCGCTGGAAAATCCGCACAGCTGTGCGATTTCGGACATGGGCAGTTTCTTTTCAATCAGCAGTTTCCTTGCGTAGGTAATGCGCTTTTCCAAGATATAGTTTTTAGGCGAGATCCCCACGGCTTCCCGAAAGATATGGCGGAAATAGTCATAGCTGTAGCCGGACATATCCACAAGGGTCTGCAGGCGGATATCCTGTGCGAAATTTTCATCTAAAAAGCGAAAGATATAGTTTAATGAACTGAAGCTTCTCTGCTTTTCTCCGTAATTGCGCTGATGGTTCAGCAGGAGTTCCCCGGTATAGAGTTCGGCGGCGATGTTATAGTGATCCCTCTTCTGCGCAGTCTCTTCCGAAAGCTTTTCAATCAGACGCCATACGGTGTGGTCCGCATCCTCATACAATCCCGATTCAGGCTCAAACGGGCATTCCGGTCCCAGATAAAAACCCAGGCAGTAGACGGAAGAGGCCGTTTCATGGGTTTCCGTGTGGAAATCATAAGGCTTATAAAGCGCGTAGGTTAAAGGACGGTAACGGTGGATTGATTTGCCGTTTATGGCCGTTTCCCCTGTCCCATCCAAATAATAAACCAGCTCATAGCAGCTGTGGTTATGGGACTGTACAAACTTCCTTTTGGTGTGGTAAAAATGGGAAAGATATTCAAAACTGACCAGTGCCATGAGCATACCTCGCAGATTTTATGTGATACAGCCGTTCGTTTACGGGCGCATGGAAACAGACGATCCCGTATGAAGCAATTATACAATATTTTGAAATAAAATCCAGAAGAAATAACCGAAAAGCACAAAAAAATAGCCGCTTACCGGCTTGTGGGATCGGGAAATTGCACTATACTGAAATTATCAACAGCAGGGTCCGGAATTACAAGCCTTTCCGGATCAATAAAAACAATAAGGAGGTTACTATGAAAAGATTTAAGAAGTCAATTGCGCTGTTTCTTGCGGCAGTGATGCTGATGGGAGCTGTCGGCTGCAGCCAGAAGGCGCAGAACGGTGACAAAGAAACAAAAAGCCCGGAAACTACAGCGGCTGCGGCCACCGAGGGCACGAAAGCTGCGGGGAGCGAAGCGGAGAGCACGAAAGCTGTATCTGACGGTGCGCAGGTGGAGCTTTTGGTGGATATGCACGGCTGGATGCCCACGATCAATACGGAGGCTACGGAAGAAAACCCCAACGTGTTTCTGTCCCCTCAGGTGATCGCCGATGCCTTTCAGGAGATGTATCCGAATATTACGGTAAAATGGGCGCGGACCAAACCGGTCGGTGCGCTGCAGGCGGAGACGGCGGAGTGGTTCACCACCCAGATCAATGCCGGCAATTGCCCGGCCATCGCGTTCAGCTGGGGAACCCAGTATCAGGACAGGGACTGGTATCTGCCGCTGGATGAATATCTGGATACGCCCAATGAATTTGTGGAAGGCAATGAGAAATGGCGGGATCTGTTCCCGGAATATCTCTGGACCAATTCCAGCGTAGCGGATGCCAATCAGAAGGTGGTTGCCATCCCCATCGCGCTGTATGCCGGCCCGGCCACCGGTTATTTCTACAATCAGGACGCATTTGACGAGCTGGGGCTTCAGGTACCGAAGACCTGGGAGGAACTGATTGCAGCCGCCGGCAAGCTGAAGGAAGCCGGATATACCGGCGTATCGCCGACCAATATCCTGCCCAACATTACCTTCGGCTCCTGGGTGGAGCAGTTCTCGGTAGGGCCTTACATAGCGGCAGGTATCATGGATGAAACCGATTATGACAAGGACGGTAAGGTTTCAACGGCGGAGCAGCTGCGCGCTGTAAAAGCCGGGCTGTACAACCCCGTAGATAAAGAATACGCAAAGGAATTTTTCCGCCAGCTGAAGCGCTATTATACAGAAGTTCTGGAGACCGGCTGGGAGAGCACGGATTATGTATCGCTCTGGAACGAAGGCAAGGTCGGCATGAGAGAGGACGGCACCTGGATCCTCCAGTCTGAAAACAGCAATAAGGAAAGAAAATGCGAATATGGTGTGTTCGCCGTGCCTCCGATCCAGAAGGATACTACCGAATATGCGGCGGATGCTGCATACACGGAAGCGGGCCCCTATCAGCCGGATCCCGATCTTCAGCTGAATATCATGAAGCCGGCCGTGGAAGGCAAGCCGGAAGTGCTGGATGCTGCCGTTAAATTCCTGAAATTTTTGACCACACCGGAGAACATCAGCGCGCTGGTTTTAGAGCAGGGCTCGGATATCGGCGCGGTGAAGGGAGCGGATGTGCCCCCGATCCTTACGGACTGGATCAGCCAGCCGTTTGCAGTGACACCTAAGACAAACTGGCCCGGCGCATTTACCGACGAGCAGGGATTAGCCCTGGACAGCAATTTTGAGCTTTGGGTGAAAGACAGCATGGAAGATGACGAATTCTTTGAAAAAGTGAACGAGATCCAGCAGAAGGGTGCGGATGACTACATTAAGAGCATGAATGTGGATACGACCGGCTGGTAGAAAACGGCGGAGCAGAGTCTCCGTGCAAAAAGAATGCAAGAAAGCGGGTGTGCTTCAGAATGAAATCAGGGGTTAAGAGAAAACTTATCATATTTCTGGCAGTATGCCTCGGACTCTGCCTGATTGCCGGATTTGACTATGCAAGGTCCAGGATGTTTCATATCAGCCTGGTGAGCATGGATCCAAATCCGGCGGTGGCGGACGGACAGACGCCGGTGACCGTCACACTGCTTCTGACGGATCATGCCGGCCGGCCCGTGGAGGGGCACACCCTGTTCGCGATCTCAAAGAACGGAGGCATGTTCCATTCCCAGAGAGAAGTGACGGACGGCGAGGGGGCGGTGAGCTTTATCTACTACCCCTATAAGGCCTCCGGCATCACCGAACTTCGGGACGTCTGCCTTTCTTTTTCCGATGAATCCAACTCTGTGTTCATTGAAATCAATACGAAGGCCGAGTTTTTGCTGGAACTTAAAAAACCGGAAACAACAAAAACCGACAGCTCAATACTGGACGGCATATTTGGCGAGTGAGGAGGCGAGAGCCTGCGCGCATGGCGTGCGGGCGAAAAGAGATGATGAAGAGCAAAAATACAAAGGGACTGCTTCACCGGATCTGGAAGGGCAGGTATGCGTATCTGTTCCTGCTGCCTCTGTTTGCGGGCCTGATTCTGTTTTCCTATTACCCTCCGGTGCTGGGCGTCTACCGTTCCTTTTTTGACTGGGACGGGGTGAGGGAAGGGGTTTTTACCGGTCTGGACAACTACAGGAAGCTGTTTCAGGATGAGGTGTTTTTAAATTCTATCCCCACGATGTTTAAGATCATGATACCGAAGCTGCTGATCGGCATCATCGTGCCGCTCATCATGGCTGAGATGATATTTTCGGTCAGAAGCAAGAAATATCAGTCGATGTACCGTGTGCTGATCCTGCTTCCCATCGTGGCGCCAGGCATTGTGGGAACGCTGATTTGGAAAAATATATTTGATCCCAACGGAGGGCTTCTGACCGCCATTTTAAAGGCCTTAGGCATCCTTGGAGAAGAACAGATCGTAGACTGGCTGGGCAGCGTTAAGACGGTAATCCCTTCCATCATCTTTATGGGGTTTCCCTGGATCGGAGGAACCAGCGTGCTGATCTACATGTCCGGGCTGATGGGAATCTCCCAGGAAGTGATTGAGGCTTCGCGGCTGGACGGCTGCAGCACCTTAAAAAGAATCTGTTTTATCGATCTGCCCAATATCGTGGGCCAGATCCGGTATTTTCTGGTCTTCGGCATCATCGGCGGCCTGCAGGACTACAGCGTGCAGATCGTTCTGACACAGGGCCGGCCGGGATACGCGACTTATGTGCCGGGCTACTATATGTACCTGCAGGCGTTTACCGCGGGCAACATGGGATATGCCTGTGCCATCGGCACCGTGATCTTTGTGGTGATCGCGCTGATCACCGCCCTGACGTTTAAACTGATGAATGCCGGCCGGTTCGATGTGGACAGCTGACGGATTCCGGCGGAAAAGAGGGTTTGCATGAAAAAAAGGAAAAAGCTTAGCATACCGCAGGCCTGCCTGCATATCATTATTATTCTGCTTTTATTTATGATGGTTTATCCGCTGGCGATGTCCTTATGGAACGCGTTTAAGTCCCAGTCGGCCTATGACTACACGAAATGGTATCCCACGCTGCCGCTGCGTTTGAGCAATATGGCCGTTGCCTTCAGCCAGACCTGGAGATATGTGTTAAACACTGTGATCGTCGCGGCGGCAGGGGTGGGCGGATGCCTGTTCATCGCCTCCCTGTCGGCGTATGTATTCGCCAGGATGGAGTTTCCGGGAAGAAAAATTCTGTTCGCGATGGTGATCGCGCTGATGATGGTGCCCGGCATACTGACGCTGGTTCCCTCCTATTCAATCTACCGTTCCCTGGGCCTTTTGGACAGCCTGACAGTGCTGATCCTTCCGATCGTCATTGGGGGATCCATATTCGGCGTATTCCTTCTGAATGCCTTTTTTAAAAGCCTGCCCAAAGATATCTTTGAGGCGGCCAGGATCGACGGCGCCGGTGAATTCCAGTGCTACAGCAGGATTGCCATCCCGCTGTGCATGCCGATCATGGGAACGCTTGCCATCATGAAAGTGATTGACGTCTGGAACGATTATCTGTGGCCGATGATCACGATCCACGACTATGAAAAACTGACGATTTCGGCCGGGCTTCTGGTATCCTTTACCAAGCAGTATTCCAGCAATATGCCGGTCACATTTTCCGGCTACCTTGTGGCATCCATCCCGCTGATCATCCTGTTTGTGACGGCAAATAAATATTATATAGAAGGTCTGGTGAGCAGCGCGATCAAGATGTGACGGCCTGCGGCGGGGCGCGTAAGCGGCATAATATCTTGTCGCCAGCCGATTGAGTATGAAGAAAACAGAAAGGCAGATGGCTGCTGATTGCTGCGGCCACAGGAACTTTATATGAGCAAGAGAATACCGGTGATAATAGATACGGATATAGGGGATGACATTGATGATGCATTTGCGCTGTGCCTTGCGATGCAGAGCCCGGAGATAGAGATTCTGGGTGTGACCACGGTATTTAAAAATTCGCGGGCCCGGGCGATGATCGCAAAAAGGCTGCTTGAGCTTGGCGGACATCCGGATATCCCTGTGGCGGCAGGGGCATCCATCCCTCTGTCCAATCCGGAGATGTTTGGAAAACCGGTGGATTTTGAAGAGCTTCCGAAATCCTACCGGCCGGAATATGAGACCGGGCTTTATTCGGTACTCACGGGGATGGAGCTGATCATCTCCATACTGGAAAACAGCAGCGAGCCGGTCACCGTTGTGACACTGGGTGCGCTGACGAATATCGCGGATGTGCTGCGCTACCGGCCGGACCTGAAGAAAAAAATCCGGCAGATCAATGTGATGGGCGGCGCTTACTATATGAACTGGACGGAATATAACTACGCGTGTGATCCGGAAGCGGCGGATATGGTCATGTGTTCAGGGCTGACCGTAAAGGCTGTGGGGATCGATGTCACGCTGCACTGTGTGCCCGAAAAAAAGTGGATGCTGGCGCTGAACAGCCATACACATCCCTGTATACAAATGCTGATGGAGATGTGCAGGATGTGGACGAAAGACGGAAACGTCTGTCTCCATGATCCTCTGGCTCTGTGGAGCGTGTTTGACGAGAGCGTTTTAGAGTTCGAGCAGCAGATATACCGTGTGGAAAGCAGGGCGCGGTTTACCAGAGGAATCTGTATCAAACTCTCCGACCACAACTGGAAGATGCCCGGAATGGACAGCCGGCTCTATGTAGCAAAACAGGTGGATGCCCCAGCATTCGTTTCCCGCTGTATGGATCGGATTGTATCCATGGGAGAGATGAAATGAAACAGGGGAAAGGATGCAGGCTTTTATGCTGTCTGTTCGCCGCGCTTACAGTCTTAGGAGGCTGCAGCAGTCAGGAGGAAAAGGATTTGGACCGTTATATTGTTCTGATGTATACAAATAAAGTCTATCAGGAGATAGAGTGTTATCTGCCGGAAATGAAATATCTCTATGGGGAAAATGATCCTGAATCCGGAAGGATGTACGGCTTTGGCGTACCCGGCCCCATGCTGTTAACCCAGTCGGTGGAGGAGATGAAAGAGCAGGTCGGCGCGTGTCTTGATATGGCGGAGAAGGAAAATATCCCTGTGTATTTCCAGGTGGATGACGTGAATAACTACACGACCCAGTTCGGAGGAAACGCGGAGGTTAAATTCTATGAGGACCCCGAAATGTGCGAATGGATCGCCTTCCCTAAGGAAGGCGAAAGCTATGGGGGTGAAATGCAGTACGGGGAACTGCCGCAGTACTGGTTTAACTGGGGAAATTGGAGGAAGGCTAAGGCATTTCCCAACCTGGCATCGGATAAGCTTAAGAACTATGTGGTGCAGCAGCTGAAGGAGGGGGTTCTTGAACCGCTTGCCAGCAGGCTGAAGCAGTGGGAGAAAGAGGGGCGGGAGTATCTGCTGGCCGGCCTCTGCCTGGGGTGGGAGACGCATATCCCGGATTATTCGGACGACAATCCGCTGCTGAAGATCGATAAAAATTCCCCTCCCTATCACGGCAGGGAAATGTACGGATGGGAGATGGCGCCCTACGGCTACAGCGCTCTTTACAGCCTTGGCTATGATCAGGAAAGGCTGGATAAAGAAGCCGGCGAACAGGGGATCAGCGCGGACGAACTGCGCAAAGAGCTGTTGTATCAGGTGATTCACGATTATTCGGAGCTGCTGTGCAAAACTGCCTGGGAGGCCGGCATCCCGAGAGAGAAAATCTTCACCCATACTGTGTCCTATGCTTCATACTGCGGGGTGGAAAACACCTTCACACCGCCGATCTGGTGTGCGGTAAACGACTACAGCATACCGGGCTATACCATGAGCCCTGTGACCTGCAGATATGATCTCAAGGCGATGAAGGAACAGATCGCGGCTGCCGATCCGGATATGCAGTGGTTTGCCAATGCGGAAGGCTATGCTGCCGGCGTCAATGAAGAGGCGGATGCTGACGCCTATTTTCAGGAGCTTTTTGACAATGGAGCCTTAGTGGTGACCGCTTTTGGCTATGCCGATCCGCCCACCAAATATTTTACATTCAAGCGCACGCCTGAATTCGGATATAATATTGCGGTGAATAAATGGCTGGCAGGAGAGAAATAGCATTTTGCACAAAATTTACATAAATTTTTCCTGGACTTATCAATGTAAGAAAAATGTCAAAAAAACGTAAAATATACATTTGAAATTCCTCCGATCTATGTTATGATGATTCTGTATGACTACGATTTAGGAGGAATTTTTCATGTCCATAAGCGACATCGGAATGTTATTTCAATTCATTGGCGGCGTAGGAATGTTTCTCTACGGCATGAATATCATGGCGGACGGCATGCAGAAGTCCGCAGGAAGCAGGATGAGCCATCTGCTGGGCGTACTGACCAGCAACCGTATGATGGCGGTATGCGTGGGAGCGCTGGTAACCGCGATTATCCAGAGCAGCGGTGCTACCACTGTTATGGTGGTCGGATTTGTAAATGCCGGGATTTTAAGCCTGTCACAGGCCGTAGGCGTGATAATGGGTGCTAACATCGGTACCACCATCACCGCATGGATCGTATCCATGAGCCAGCTGGGGGATGCGGTCAGCATATTTCAGCCGGCCTTTATCGCCCCGTTTATCATCGGTATCGGAGCTTTTATTTTCCTTTTTTCCAAAACACAGAAGAAAAAGGTGGCGGGCGAAATCTGCGTGGGTATCGGACTTTTGTTTATCGGCCTGGATTTCATGTCTTCGGCGGTATCCCCATATACGGACGCTCCGATCTTTGCTAAGGCCTTTACCGCATTGGGCAGCAATCCGCTCCTGGGCATGCTGGTGGGCGTGGTTGTGACGGCTCTTCTACAAAGTTCTTCGGCTTCTGTAGGTATCCTGCAGACGCTGGCCATGAACGGAGTGGTGACGGCCAATGCAGCTGTGTACATAACGCTCGGACAGAATATTGGTTCCTGTGTGACTGCACTGATCTCCAGCGCGGGCGCCAACAAAACGGCAAAGCGGGCGGCGGTGGTCCATCTGTCCTTCAACCTGATCGGCGCGCTTCTGTTTGGAGGCGTGATCTTTATCTATTTCACCTTCTTTAACAGGGCCATGGCAGTTTCCAATATAAACAGCGTGGAGATTTCCATTTTCCATACTATATTTAATATCAGCAATACCGTGCTGCTGTTCCCGTTTGCCAATCAGCTGGTGAAACTGTCCGGCGTCTTTATCCATGACGGCGGCGAACAGCCCCAGATCCCGATTACGGCGGAGAGCGAAGACCTCACTTTGCTGGAGGAGGACATCAACCGCCATCTGGACAAGCGTATTCTGGAGTCTCCTTCTTTCGCTGTGGAAACCGTTTCCCAGGAAGTGGTCAACATGGGCGAGATCGCTTTAGGCAATGCCAAACGCGCTGTCGGAGCGGTGTTCTCGGGCGATCGGGATGAGATAGAGCGCGTATTTGAGACCGAGGCCATGATCGATAAGATCAATACTGTGCTGACCGGTTTCCTGGTCAAGGTCAGCAACCTGTCTCTGAATGAGCAGCAGAACGGCGTGATCAACAATCTGTTCTATACGATCAACGATATGGAACGGATCGGGGACCATTCCGAAAACATCGGTGAGCTGGCTCAATATATCGTGGAACATAACATCCATTTTACAGATACGGCGCTTAAGGATCTGCGCGATATATCGGACGCGGTGATCCAGAGCGTGGAAAATGCCGTCGAATCCAGGAAGACCATGAAGATGGAATACGTGCGCAAGGTGATCCAGTATGAGGACGAGGTGGATAATATGGAAGAGGAGCTTCGGGAAAAGCATATCGAACGCCTCTCACAAAACGAGTGCAGCCCTTCCTCGGGCGTTGTTTTCCTGGACCTGATCAGCAATCTGGAACGCGTTTCCGACCACGCCTACAATATCGCAGGTTATGTGAAGGACGAAATGTAGTTACAGTTCACGGCCGCCGATAAAGCAGCGTATGAGAGGGCAGGGTATGGTCCTCATAGGGATCCCTTGA
>OGGQ01002869.1_pt1 | contig 17452 bp, 22 predicted proteins | sample 1571191 | NCBI WGS metagenome assembly OGGQ01 (sample SAMEA2582061, study PRJEB24529) | metagenome | biome: Human gut stool | place: China | collected 2011
GGCCCCTTTTGGAAAAGGGGCCCTTCCCCCTCCCCAAGTCAACTTACGCCTTCGCCAAAGCCTGTTCCAGATCGGCGAGGATGTCCTTGATATTCTCGATGCCGACGGAGAGCCGCACCATGCCGGGGGTGATCCCGGCGCTGACAAGCTGCTCGTCGGTGAGCTGGCGGTGCGTGGAGCTGGCGGGATGCAGCACGCAGGTACGGATGTCCGCCACATGCACGAGCAGGGAGGCCATCTTGAGGCTGTCGATGAACCGGGCCCCGGCTTCGCGCCCGCCCTTGAGCGAGAAGGAAATCACGCCGCTGCACCCGTTGGGCAGGTATTTGGCGGCCCGCTCCTTGTAAGGGTTACCCTCCAGCGTGGGGTAGCTTACGGACTCGATCTTGTCGTGCTTCTCGAGCCAGTGGGCGACGGCATCGGCATTCTGGCTATGGCGCTCAATGCGCAGGGGCAGGGTTTCAAGGCCCTGATTGATCAGAAAGGCCCCGAACGGCGTCTGACAGGCACCCATATCCCGCATCATCTGCGTACGCGCCTTGACAATATAGGCAGCCTTGCCGAATGCCTGCGTATAGATGGTCCCGTGATAGGAGTCGTCGGGCTCGGTGAATTCCGGGAACTTGCCGTTCGTCCAGTCGAAGGTGCCGCCGTCCACAATCACCCCGCCCATTTGCAGGGCGTGCCCGTCCATGTATTTGGTGGTCGAATGCACCACGATGTCCGCCCCAAATTCAATGGGGCGGCACAGAACCGGCGTGGCGAACGTGTTGTCCACGATCAGCGGCACGCCGTTCCTATGGGCGATGCGGGCGAACTTTTCGATATCCAGCACTTCAATGCTCGGGTTGGCGATGGTCTCGCCGAACAGCGCCTTGGTGTTGGGGCGGAACGCGGCCTGAATCTCGTCTTCGGAGGCTTCCGGCGACACGAAAGTCACTTCAATGCCAAGCCGCTTGAGCGTCACGGCGAACAGGTTCAGCGAGCCGCCGTAGATGGCGGAGGAACTGACGATATGATCCCCGGCGGCGGCAAGGGTCAGGATGGAAAACGTGGTCGCGGCCTGCCCGGAAGCGGTGCACAACGCCCCTACCCCGCCTTCCAGCGTGGCGATCTTCTGCTCGACGGCGTCCACGGTGGGATTGCCGAGACGGGTATAGAAGAACCCGGCTTCCTCAAGGTCGAACAGCTTGCTGACCTGCTCGGTGGACTCGTATTTGAACGTCGTGCTCTGACAGATGGGCAAGGTCTGCGGCTCGCCGTTTTTCGGGGAATACCCGGCATACAGGCATTGCGTTTCGATTTCCATTGTTCTCTCCGTTCAAGATGTTTCCCTCCGCAACCTGCGGACGGGGGCGCTTCGCATTCCCGGCGGCGTTTCCCGTGGGCATCCGTCCTTTCCGGACGGCGGGGCATCTCCGCCAAGGGGCCGTAAATGAAGCGTGTTGCCGCGTGAAGTGGAGGCTATATCACTATACCTTGATATGTCAATTTAAAAACCGCCTCTTCCGCCCGGATTCGACAATGCGGGCCGGGCGGAGTATGCTCTGCTCGCTTTTTGTGCGGGATTTCCTTCTGTTGCGCCCCCCTTCCCCGCACAGCCCAAAGAGATCGGAGAAAGACGTGGATCAGAAACGAAACCGCAAGACGCCAAGCTGGTGCGGAAGCCGCAAACGTAAGGCCGCACGCACGCCATACGACGCCCGGATCACCGAATACGCCCATCAGGGGCACCTTGTCCCGCCCAGAAGCATCCTCAAAACGCCCGAACAAATCGTGGGCATCCGCGAAAGCGGCAAGATCAACATCGCCGTGCTTGACCATGTGGCGGCGCACATCAAGGCGGGCATGACCACCGCCGAAATCGACAGGCTGGTTTTTGAAAAGACCAAGGAGCTTGGCGGCGTCCCCGCCCCGCTCGGCTACCGCGGGTTCCCCAAAAGCACCTGCACCTCCATCAATGAGGAAGTCTGCCACGGCATCCCCGCCGACGATGTGGCGCTCAAGGACGGCGACATCGTCAATGTGGACGTCTCGACCATCTACAACAGCTACTTTTCCGACTCCTCGCGGATGTTCTGCATCGGCGCGGTCAGCAAGGAAAAGCGCCGGCTCGTGGACGTGGCCCGCGAATGCGTGGAGCTGGGATTGCAGGAAGTGAAGCCGTGGGGCTTCCTCGGCGACATGGGGCAGGCCGTGCACGACAACGCGAAAAAGCACGGCTACAGCGTGGTCCGCGAAGTGGGCGGGCACGGCGTGGGCATCCGGTTCCATGAGGAGCCCTTCGTCAGCTACGTCACCAAGCGCGGCACGGACATGCTGCTGGTTCCGGGCATGATCTTTACCATCGAGCCGATGATCAACATGGGCAAGGATGCCATTGTCCTGGACAAGGCGAACGGCTGGACGATCCGCACGGCGGACGGCGCGCCCTCCGCGCAGTGGGAAATCATGGTGCTGGTCACGGAAGACGGGCACGAAGTGCTGGCGTACTGAACTTTCATGGAGGCCGCCTTCCCGATCCGGGCGAAGGCGGCCGTCCCCAGCATCTCTTGCACCGTATCCGATACCGGCAGGCCCCCGCCTTTCATTGAGAAGGACAGGGAGTCCTTGCCGTACCACTACCGCTCTGATACTGAGAGGCATACTGTCTTATGAAAGAGAGCCTGTTATGGAAACATCTGCCACCACGATTGTTGTCCCCCCGACGGCTGAGGAGCAACGCATCGCATCCATCGCCGATTCGATAAACCTCGCCGATCCCTCCCTGACCGTCACGTATGGGACGGAGGCCATGCAGGGCATCTCCCGGTTCGCGGACGATCTCCTTTCCCGCGTGCAGGCCAAGGATTCCGGGGAACTCGGCGAATCGCTCACCAACCTTATGCTCAAAGTGAAGGATGTGAACGCCTCGGAAGTCATGGGCTCGCCGGGGTTCCTCCAGTCGCTGCCGCTTGTGGGCTCGCTGTTCTCTTCCGCCAAGCGCACGGTGGCGAAGTTCAACACCCTTTCGGAACAGATCGAAATCATCGTCGACAAGCTGGACGAGGCCATGATCGGCCTGCTCCGCGACATCGAGACGCTTGAGATGCTCTATGAGCACAATGCGCGGTTCCACGCGGAATTGACGGCGTACATTGAAGCGGGCAAGCGCAAATTGGAAGAGGCGCGAACTGTGGAACTGCCGCGCCTCAAGGCGCAGGCGGATGCGTCCGGCGATCTCATGGAGGCGCAGCAAGTCCGCGACCTTTCGGAGCAGATCAACCGTTTCGAGCGGCGGTTGCACGATTTGCAGCTTTCGCGGACCATCACGGTGCAGACCGCGCCGCAGATACGCATCATCCAGAGCAACAACAGGACGCTGGCGGAAAAAATCCAGACCAGCATACTCGCCACCATCCCCATCTGGAAAAGCCAGATGGTCCTCGCCCTTTCCCTGCACGGTCAGAAGAACGCGGCGGCGCTTCAGAAGACCGTCTCCGACACGACCAACGACATGTTGCGCAGCAACGCGGAACTGCTCGAACAGGCCGCCGTCGATACGGCCCGCGAGGTGGAGCGTTCCGTGGTGGATATTGAAACGTTGCGCGAGGTGCATGAAAAGCTCATCGGCACCATAGAGGAAACCCTGCGTATCGCGCAGGAAGGCCGGGAACGGCGGGCGGCGGCTGAAAAAGAGCTGGCCGTCATGGAAACGGAACTCAAGGACAGGCTTACCTCGTTGGCCGCACGCAAAAGCCGGGAAGAAATCGCCGCCGCATCCGGAACGGAAACGCGGCAGAGCGCCCCCGGACAGGGCGGCACCGGCTCCGGGGTGTAATCCATGCACGAAGGCGAAAAGGAACATACGGTGGTCGGACCGAACGCCGAGGAACCGAAGGGGTCGTTTTGGGATGCGATACGTCGGTTCTTCAAGCGTATCCTCTTTCATATCAGCGCGTTCATCATTGGGGCGATTCTGTCTACCCATGTTCCGCAAATACATCCGGGCGAGGCCGCTCTTGGCGTCTACCTTGGCCTTATCTGCATCGTCGCGCGCGGCGCATCCCGGAAACCGTCGTGGATCGTCCCCGCCGTATCCGGCGCGGGGCTGGCCGTCTTGCTGATCCTTTTCGGTATGCCGTTCCCGTATGCGCTGTTCTGGGGAGGCTTGCAGTCATGGGTACAGCGCCTTCTGGTGAAATCCTTTCGCATGGGCACGGAATGGGTTCCGTTTTCTCTGTTGCTCATCATGGCCTTCTCAGTGAGGCAAACCCTTTCCCTGCCTCTTGCCATGCTGTTTTGCGCCCTCCTCGCCGGGGGACAGGGCATCCTCTGGGCCTTGGCCCGCAAGCGTGCGGCGGAACTGGCACCCAAGCCCAAACCGGAACCGAAGCCAGAACCAGCCCCCTCCCCGGATGAACCGGCGTCCATGAAGGCATCCCGTACTTCCCTCGCGGAACTTGAATGCAAGCTGCCCGGCCTCCCCGTGGAGACGCAAGCCTCCGTGCGCGCCATCATGCAATCCGCCAACAACATTCTGGGCTGCATGGCTACTGATCCGCGAGATGTGGATCACGGCGCGCGTTTCCTCAAGCGCTACCTCGCCGCCACCCACGGCATCGTGGATACGCACCTGCGTTTCGCCCACGACAAAGACATATCCCCGGATGTCGCCAGCGCCCTTGCCCGGAGCAACGACATGCTCGCCCGGTTGAAGGTCGCCTTTGCCAAGGAGCACGCCCTGCTCCTGCAAAACGACGTCACCGATTTCTCCGCCGACCTCAAGACGCTCGACACGCTGCTCAAAATGGACGGCAACTAGAAGACTAACCGGAATATCCGCTGCAAACGGAACAAAACGAAGCGGGCCGATGAGAATATTCATCGGCCCGCTTTATTTTGCACGGAACGGCGCCACGGAAAAGGCTCTCACTCCTGCGGGGAGACATGATTTGATAAGGCTTGTTCTGTCCACAACAAAAGTGTGGAGGCGGGAACCCCATACATTTCACCCAACAAAATGAGCACGTTTATTGAGGGAAGAATGATGCCCCTCTCCATGCGAGATACGTAGGATCGCTCTGTCCCAAGAGCTATGGCTACTTGCTCTTGAGAAAGCTTGAGAATGGATTTCCGGGCTTTCTTCAGTTGCTCACCAAGAGCGGCTTTGAGGTAGGGAACTTTTTTCACTATGCTGTCGATTTTCCAAAGCTATTCAGTCAAGGCTGCTCCCTACCCCCCTCAGGCTCTTCTATCACGGGGATGGAGGGCATCAGCTCAACTGTTTTACGGAATAATATACAAGGATCTATCTCAAGAGCATGGGCGATCACCACAATTGTGGAAAGTACAGGCTCGTTTTCACCTTTTTCCAGCTTGGCCAACTGCTGTGGGGTGCGCCCGATCAATTTTGCCAAACGATACCGTGAAACACCTTGCTCTATCCGGGCAGCAAGAACAACTTCTCCAAAAGGGCATGGCGTTCTTTCAGTTTTCTCACTCAACAGGCACCATCGGCTCTTGTTGGGCACTCATGGCTTTTGCCGCCTCATTCACCAAAGTTCCCGGCTCCATGCCCAGCGCGTGGGCGAGCAAAATCAGCGTTGAAAGTTTGGGTTCTCTTTCACCGCGTTCAATTTGGCTGATCTGCTGAATGGAACGCCCTGCCAGCCGTGCAAGCCGGTATTGCGTGATACCACTCTCTTCACGGGCGGTTACGAGAATTTTTCCAAACGGGCATGGAGAAGATTTCTTACTCATCTTCTTCCAAGCGCATCAGCCGATCCATTTCGTTCAGCAAGTCACCGGGAGAAACGCCAAGCCCCCGTCCAAGACGAATGATCATCCGGGCTTTGGGCTCTCGCTTGGAGTTTTCAAGCTTATTCAGGTATTCCTCAGCGATACCTGTTCTTTTGGCAAGCTGGTATTGCGATATCTGGAGAGACTCCCGGATATTGACAAGTGCCGCTCCGAACAGACATTGCTTTACAGTTCCTGCTCTCATATTCTTTTTTTTACTTTTATTGTCTCCAGCTTCTCACTAAAAATATCAAAAAAAACTCCAGCATCAACACCTGTAGCCATAACCAACTTTACAGCGTTGATAATACCAGGCAATTGCGTTCCTTTTTCCACCTTCTGGAGACTTCTATGATCATACTTTGCTATGGAAGAAATATAATTTTGGGAAAGTTTTGTAACAGATCTACATTGCGAAAGGAGCATTCCAAAAATTTCCGCTTCTTCGAGTGGTGTCAGAACGGAATTCAACTGCTCCTGAAATTCTTTTTGGGATAGCGATGGAATTTTTGATACATCGATACAATGAGATAAAAGAGAGGCTAGCTCCATAAAGAAGCTTTGTATGTCGGCATTTACGGCAAGAAGCATTTTTACGGCAAGGATAACGTTAGGCTCTTGATTTCCCGCTTCTACTTGATTCACATTACTGAGATGTGTCCCTGCTCTAACAGAAATCTCCCACTGCGAAAGAGCGGTTTGAGAACGAGCCGCCTGAAAAAGGCTACCGAATATGCATACTTTCTTAGTCATGCCATAGCAGATGCCTCAAAATTTTAAATCATACCAGATGGCTAAAATCATACTTGGTATTCACCCAATTCGAGACAAAAAAAACCATAACTGCTCAAAAAACTGTCCCGGCGGTACATCTATCGCAGCAACCAATTTCACCGCAGTCGTTACCAGAGGCTCTTGTTCTCCCTTCTCAACACGTTGCAGGCTTCTTAAATCATAATGGATATTCTTTGCTATGCGCTTTTGAGACACTCCTCTCTGTAATCGACAGTACCGCAGTAACTCCCCATAACCGGAAACCTCATGAGGTTCGGGAGTGCGGGAAAACATGTCCTCCTTTAGAGATTCGAAAAGGTACGGGGCTATTCGCTCAGAAGATGTGCACAGCTTCATTTCTTCAGTTAATTTCGAAAAAAAAGAGTTTAAATCTACATCACATGCGGCAACAAGCCGTACCGCCACATGGACGCGTGGCTCTTGATGGCCTGCTTCAATTTGGTTGACATTGCTCAGATGAGTTCCGGCTTTAACAGAGACAATCCACTGTGAAAGTCCACTGTTCATCCGAACATCTCGAAATAACTGACTAAAAATATACGCTTTTTTACTCATTAAAAATAATTGCCAGAAAATATCGAATCAAGCTAGACGGTCTAAACCACGCTTTGAATTAACCCAACAACATTATATTTTCTGAACTAAGGATGATTTATTTAACCTCTTTTTATCAACGGAGAGAGCAAGTTGAATCTTCTTTATGAAGAGACGATGGCTCGGATTAAAATCGTGTCGCGCACCCAGACACAGACCGAACTAGCCAAGTTACTTGAAGTCCGCCAATCCAGCGTAGCCGAAGCCAAGAGACGGCAATCCATCCCGGCGGACTGGTACCTGAAATTGTTTGAAAAACTGGGAGTGAATCCCGATTGGCTCAAGAAAGGCAACGGCCCGGTATACCTGCGCACAGAGGCCGGATACGTCCCCAGCGACGGGGACGGGCCGCCTATAGATCCCGGCTTGTTGGGATCGCCTCTGGCGCAATCGGCGCTTGCCCCGGTGTACGCCATGTGCGGCGACAGCACGAAAACCGGCTCACCAGCGGCAGCGCTTCAACCGATAGGAAAGATCGCCCTCCCCAAGCCATACGCCCGAGAAGGGATCATCGTTCTGGAAATGGACAACGAATCAGCCGCCCCCACAGCGCGCTGCGGCGCTTATGTCGGCATCGACACAGCCGCAAGCCATCCCGCAAGCGGAGAACTGTTTGCGGTACTGCTTCCCTATGAAGGGATCATCTTGAGAAGGCTGGCTTGGGATCGGAAGGAAAAATGCTTTGTGCTGCGGGCGGAAAACCCCGCTTACCCGGAAATTCGGATTCAGGAAGACCTGACGGGCCGGATTCTTGGACGGCTGGCGTGGGTCATGCAGAAAGTCTAGGCGGGGAATTGCTGAAGTCAGGGCTTACCGTATTTCGAACTTCCCTAAAAAAAGAAAGGCCCATAACGCTATCTATTCAATACGTTATGGACCTTTCTGGAAGATTTTGGTTTTGAGTTTGGCGGAGGGGAGGGATGCTAACTACAAAATATCTATTTGAATTTAATAGTAAAAATAAGTTTAAAAAATAAATATACCCCGTTTTATACCCCATTCTTCTGTCCCTCTCTTTCTCTACAGTACCTCAAAGCTGCAGGGGGCAAAAGAGCTTGTCCCACGTTTTGTCCCACAGCTTGTCCCACCTCTTAGTCTTAATAAACAGTATGTTACAGAAAACCTTGTCCCACGCCTTGTCCCACTGTATTTTAAATAATTACAATATATTACTCTAAAAATAGCTCTCTTGTCCCACTTTTTTGTCTGGAGCGCCCACCCCTTTGATGAAGTGGGACAACACCAGAAAAGGCGACCCATTTCTGAGTCGCCCCTGTTCCATCACTTGCCGGGAGGTCTATTTCACATCATACATCTTTTCTGCCGGGCACAATTCAAGCATGGTGCGGCGAACCTCTTCCACAATAGCGAGGTAACAGGAAGCTCGATCCGCGTCCTCAGAGGTAACGTCATTGCCGTCCGCCGTATTCCATTGCAGCAGCTCGACAAGGCCGCTTGTCAGGTTGTCGAGCCGCCGCCACGTCCTTTTCTGCTCAGGCGTCAGCATGACCGTCCTCCTTCGACTCTATCCACAATACGCCGTCCGCTTCGTCAGGAAACAGCGTACTCAACGGAAAGGGTAGCTCTCCACAAGCAATCCGCAGCTTGTCTTGAAGAAGGCTGAATGTAAGCGACAAGCCAATACGGAACCCGACAGAAGGTTCGGAGTCAGCGGCGAACGTATTGGACACGGCCTCTTCAAGGAATACGGCAAGGTTTTGGGCATCCTCGAGGATTCCGGCCTTGGTGTCATGCCGCAGACAAGAGGGAACGCTTTCCGCGTCCACAAGGTAGGGTTTGGTACGTCTGGTCTGGCTCATTCGGCACCCCCGGCAAGGAAGAGTTCCGGCAGAAGGGAAACAGCCAGCAGAAGGCCAAACAAAGCCACCACCGCGGCCTTGTGGATGGAGCGGGACACGGCCCTGTAGGTAAAAATGAACGAGAGGATGCGCCGTGTGGTACGGCGGTCATGAAGGCGGCTCACCAGAGAGGAGCCAGAATATGCAGCTATGGACATGGTATCTCCCGAATATGCGTCATGATTCCCGGTCAGCGTGAGGCTTCCGGGGAACGTCTGTTTGTCGTGGTGCGGCGGGGTACCCGGCAAAGGCGAGTGTGTGTCCTACCTTTGCCGGGCATTTTTCTAGAAGTCGTCGCCGGGCTGCTTGCTCGTCTGGGCGATCACGCAGTAGCAACCGCGTGCCTTGTAGTCTCGGGCGAAGTCTTCGGCGCTGCGGCGATTGGAGCACCAATGCAAGCGGCGGGGTTCGGTCTCCGAGGTATCAGGCGCAAAGACGATGCACAGCCACCACTTGCCGGATTCATGGCCTTCAGTAATGGACGGCATGTTCAGGACACGCTGGCGGGCTATAGCGGCCTCTTCCCTATCCTTGCGGGTGGTTTCCGCATAGTTGGCAAAGAAGGCATCGAGACCACGGGCGGGACGGTTGACGCGGGGGGAAGTTTCGGGAATGTTGGTGGTAGCCATGATTCACACCTCATTCGTGTGGTTCAGGGTTAGGCCCTCGGTTAGTGTTCCAGCACTTTCCGGGGGCTGTTATGTTGTTGCCCTTTCGTTGATTCTTATATACTATCGTGTAGTATATAGTGTCAAGAAAAACTACAGTATCAAATAGTAAAAATTGAAAAGGATAATACATGATAGTAAGTAATTTAAAGAATTTAATGAAAGAAAAGAAAATTACAATGAAACAACTTGAAGATATGACTGGTATGTCCCCAAGCACTATAAATAAAGCTCGGCAGGATGATGGTATCGCTGAATGTCGCCTCTCCACTCTAGGTAGGATAGCCACAGCCCTCGGGGTGCCGATCAAAAAATTATTTGACGGGGAATGGGAACCCCAAGAAGGAGAGAATATCAACAAGGAATAGTTTTTCAGCCTTAATAGGTATCACGATAATAACTTAATGATAGGTAATATATATGATGAAAGGTGAATGTGGTTTCTTATGTACATCACTGCATTTTGAAACGGAAAAGTTTATTTTTACTGAAAAAACACCTCAATCAGAAAATTATTATAAAGGCATACTAAAAAAGCATGGTGGTTTTACACACAGCTATCATCCAGAATCGAGTATTTACAATTGTCCATTAAATTATAGTATAGAAGGTGATTTTATATCCCAAGAACATATCGACTTTACTGTACAATGCCTAGGTTTCTTGTTAGGGACTAAACTTGTATCTAAGAAATTTTCGTATATTGGCAATACAAATATTAAACCATATCATATTGGATTTATTAATTTTAACAAAGAAGAATATCTCTTAATGGTTGATAAGGTTATTGATTTTTACGTAAATAATTTCAATGAATCAAACAAGATAAAAATAATAGAAAATGCAATATTTTTGTTATTTTTAGCTGATGTAAAGTTTTTTTTGTTTGAAAAATTTTTCATATTATATTCAGCCATAGATTCATGTTACAAATATTACGAAAAAGGTCATACTTCTGCTATGGAATTGTTAAAATACTTATGCAATAGAGCATCAATAGATACAGAAAAATACAATAAAACTCTTCTTTTTATAAAAAAAACAAGAAACAATATGATTCATGAGGGAATATTTCTTGGAAGCCTTTTTGCACACAGGGGCAATAGAGAAGAAATGGATACCTATAAAAAAGAAAATGTAAGTATTTTTCTACAAGATTTTTTAGTACGATTAATATTTTCAATGCTTGAAATCAAAGTAGAAGGTTTTCTAAATCCCGGTAGCTTAGATCAAACGAGTTTAAGATTAATACACACATAGTTTGTAGTTTCTGAGTTTTATCATGGTCTTTAGTCTCTCTCAAAATGAAAGAAAGGCTACGAAACACGGATATACCGCTCCCTTTCATCGAATGCCTTGCCGGGGGAACGTGCTCAGCTTGGCGATACGGCCTTTTTTGAGGTTGCACCCTGCAAATGAGCTGTAACCAATTTGATTGATTCAGAGTGTGGATACTATCCCCCGCCTGCCTGTATCGTCACGCCGCACCATACCCCAATACGATTTCATGGCGTTCCGCTGGCCTCAATGGGCGGTGGATTATCTGGATAGAGGGGTACTGGGAAGGGTGTAGGCTGTGACGTATGGAAAGGAGCCATCAGGCATGACGATTATCACGGGGTGGCGGGCGATTGCCCAGACGTTCGGCGTTACCCAGTCCGTCACTCGTGACTGGCGCGAACAGGGCGCGCCCATACTCCTGCTTCCCGGCGGCAAGAAAGAGACGGTGCCCGCCGCCAGCATCCCGGAACTGTGGGCATGGTTGTCCGGTCGGTATGGGCCCGCCGCATCTTCCCACGCCGCCTCGCCGTCACCTTCCCCGGCAAAGGAGGAAGCTCACCCCTTGCCGAACCCATCCCTCACCGCCGTATCGGAACCGTCTGTGCTTGCCCACCAGTCCGCCGCCACGCCGCCCCAGACGTGCCCCAACTGTGGGACCACGGGCATGGTGCGGCAATACCGTGACCGCTGGCGCTGTGAGTGGTGTCACACCATCATTTCGGGTTCCGACTGACGGCAAGTGTTCCGGTTCGGAAGGTTCGCGGGCACTCCGAACTTTGGTTGTGACCGCCCACAACTTTCGCATGGAACACAGCATAGCCTCCTAAAAACATTGCCCCTTGCTTTGCCACGCCCACAACTTCCCCTGTGCAACAGAAGGGGCTTGCGTTTGCGCTTCCATCCACGGCAATGGGTTGAAACTGCTATCTTCCGTTCTGACAAAGCATTGCGTTTCCCTCCATCTCCTTCCCAATATTACCCCCCGAAATTTTCCCGAAACTATATGCGAAGGGGTACACCCGGTCATGGGCTATGTGTATCCAAAGACGTTGCCCCCCTCCCTCCATTTTGCACGCGGAAAAATCTTTCTGCACCATGCGGTCTTCCGGCATGGCCTCCAAACTTTGGCCACCTCCCCGGGCCCATGCGTCAATACGCTTTCTATGCCCTGAAAGGTGGACGAAAATGTTCAGGGTCTTTCCTCTCCCCCTTGCCGTGTACGGTTCTCGGAAACAGTTCACAGGGAGTCGGAACAATGGGAGAAATCTGGATAGGTTTGGATCTCCTCAGCGCGTATATTGGTGAGGAGGGGGCCATAGCTTTCTGCAAGGAATTTGGTGGGGTGAGCACGTATATCCCGCACAACCCCCAACAGGCCGGGCGGATTGCCGACGTAGTAGGCATGTCCTGCGCTGAAACCCTTTCTCATCAACTCGGCGGTTGCAACATCACGACCCCCACCTCATGCAAGAGAGTGCTCAAAAGGCTACAGGTGGAGCGTCTTCTTGTATCGGGCAAGAGCCCCCGCCGCTGCGCGTTCGAGGTCGGCTGTACGGAACGCTATGCCCGAACAATCGCCCGGCAGATAAAAGAAATCCTTTCCGAACAATCTGACTGATTGCCGGGACAGAAAGACCGCACCGGAAGATAAGCGGCACTTTTTTATAGTTCCGAAAAACTACCGCGTAATAGGCATCACGACAAAAGGCCGCCACCCGGCAAAGGGTGAACGGCCTTTTTTTGTACTCAACGGTGTTGACCAAGTGTTGACGCTTCGGAGGTCAACGGTGTTTTCTCTTGGTTCGCTCTTGGTTCAGCCTACGCCGCATCGTCGCCTTGCGCCTTGGCGATAGCCCGCCACCGCTTCCGAGCTGATTCGAGGTACTGGCGCAGGAATCCCCACGTCATGTACTCCGCCGCCCCACGGGTTCCGGCAAACAGGAAGGGCACCCGATACCGCGCCGTGAATGCCAGCACGCTCTGACATGCTGCGTGCGGGTTCAACTGGCTCCGGTACTCCCCACGGGCAAGCTCCAGCCAACTGCCCTCACAGACCACGGCGAAGGCATCCAACGCCGCCCCACGCATCAACTCCCGCTCGAACCGTTCCCTCTCCCGGCCTAAACAGGCCACCAAGTCGGGAAGGCTCTTACGTTCAACCGCCACCTTGTCCTCAAGTCCGGCAAGGGAATAGTCGCCCACGGTCAGCGCGCCTTGCTTCGTCTTCGCTCCGTACCGCTCATGGGCGAAGGGGAACGGGCATTGCTCCCGGCTGTCCACCACGATCAACATGTCGCCTTCCTCCCTGTCCGTAATGCACGGAGCACACGTTCCCGGCGCGGTTCACCATTCGGCCCGGCATGGGCAAGCCAGCGTTCCAGTCCGGCCCGACTTTCGGCGTCCAGCGCGTCCAGACCTTCAATCACCAGTTCCCCATCCTGAAGATGTGGCACCAGCCCCCACCCCACCAGTGCGGCTATATTGGTATCGAGAGTCACCAGACGGTAGAGGGTGTCGGGAATATCGACATCCTTGGAAGCGGGCTCAGGGTGCGGCGCGGCCCTCATCCTCTCGGCAAGCGGCCCATTCGGAACATCTGGAGCGGCGGCGATGCCTACAAGCCGCGTCGTCCCGTCTTCGTAGGCGTGCCGGACGTGCCCCCGGTGGATGAAAACTGTAGGAAGTTCCCCCGTACCGGGCTTGGGCCACGGCTTCCACCACCATTCGAGGATGCCCTTCTCTACTGGAGCGGGTGAGACAAAAGGCTCCACTTCGGAATGGTGCAGGTTCTCATCCATATGGGACAAAACGGCCTTTTTTTCATTATTTTGCCCCACCAACTTGCGAACGATTGTCCCGCTTTCGTCCCATGTGCTGTCCCGCCGCAACACATTGAGAGCCAAGGCTTTCAGAGAGCCTTGTCCCGCTCTTGTCCCGTTGGCTGTCCCATAAAATCCGCTCTTGTCTCGCTGTCCCAGTCCTAGGGGGTGGGACAAGTGGGACAAAACGTTTTCAGCCGTCATCACGGTCATGCCCTCCCCCCCCTGGTTGAAATCCCGAGCTTCCGACACAAGCGGCTGATCGCACTCTTCGACTTGCCGGTTTCCTCGGCAATATCCCGCATGGTCAAACCTTCCGCTGCCAGCCCTCGGACTTGATCTGCAAGCGCGTCCTCCAAAGGCCGTACTTCCCAGATTCCACCGTCCATGAGCTTTGCCTCAAACGGTTCTGCGGCGGCTCCAAAAACGCCGCGTGCTTTGGTCAGATGAACCTCAAACCGCGCGCCTTGTTCGGGCTGATAATCGTTTGGACGGCGGAGTTGGATCACAGTGTCTAGAACATCCTCTTTCGCGCTAGTCCCTCGCTGTGACCCATTCTTCGAAGCATGATGCACCAACAAAACGGATATGCCACGCCGCCGCAATGCAAGGATCCACCCTTGTACAGGCGTCCATGATTCCTCATCGTTGGAACGGCCCGCACGAGCCAAAGTTGCAAGATTGTCCACCACGACCAACCGCACACCCTCAAGGTATGGCTCCAGTGCACTCTGCCCTTCTTTCGTCGCCAGATTGGGCATTAGGCAATCACCTTGCAAATCGGGTGTCAAAACACGCAGAAATGATGCAGAGGGCGGTTCTTGTCCCGCGCCCTGCACGATAGACGCTATCCGCTCCTGCATGGCGGAAAAAGGCATCTCTCCATCAACATACAGAACTGGAGACGGCTGAGGGGCGTTCCATCCGAATACCGTGCCCCCGGATGCTATTGCATAGGCAACATGCAGGGCGGCGAACGTCTTGCCCATGCCCCGCTCGGCAAAGAGCATACATAATCCCTGTTCAGGAATGACAGGGTAAAGAAGGTGCCCGCGGGGAGGAATACGCAAGGAAAGGAGTTCGGCAATATCGACAACCCGCAAGCTGTGAAGTGCGGTAGAATTCTCTTCCCGTGCCTTCTCCACCGCTTGCCGGACGGCCTCAAGACTTCTTGCCCTGTGCAGGTCGTTGAAGTCGGTGGCGCGGCCCTCATGTGCCGGGCAAATCGCCAGCTTCCCGCCGATGGATGCGGCGGCCTTGGCTGCGGCCTCTTCACCCGGATTCCACGGCATGCCGTCAGGCTTGCGCGTCTCCACGTCATTGTCGGCGCACAGGATGATTTCCCGGTCGGGGTATTGCTTCCGCGCCATGCGCGCCACAGCGAGCAGGTTTCCGGCATTGAAGGCCACCAGCACGGCATAGCCCGTAGCGAGATGGAGGGATGCGACCGTGGCGTAGCCTTCGGCAATCAGCAACGGCCCGCCTTTGGAGCCGTCCCTTGCAGGAAGAGAGAAGTACCCGCCCGCCGTCCTGCCGCCGGACAGAAACCGTTTCTCACCGTCGGCATCAATAAATTGGAGGGACTGAGGGGCGCCCGCCGCATCCAGCACGGGAACCATCAGCCGCCCGTCCTGCGCCTGTCTCAACCCGAAGGCGGGAACCTCTTTGCGTGCAAGGTAGGGGTGGGCATCCGTTGCGGCATGTGCGGCCTCCCAGAGCTTCCCGGCAAGCTCGGTGGCCTTGGCGTACCGTTCGGCCTGTTCCTTGGCGGCGGCTTCCTTGGCCTCGGCAATGCGGGCTTTCAGGGCTTCACGCTCGGCGGTGGTCATGTCCTTGCCGGACTTCCCGCACCATGAGCCCTCATCCCCGGTTCGCCAGTTCTTCCACCAGATAGAAGCCGGAGCATCGAGAAACGCCTTGTATGCCCCGTCATGGCTGTTCGGCTTGTCAGTAGTCCCGCAGCGGTGCAATAACCCATCGGCTTCTACATGGGTAACCACAAGCCCGGCTTCTCGGATCCTGTCTGCGAATTGTTGGGAGGTGTTGTTCATGCCTCACCCCCTTGCAATTCACACAGAGAGAGGCACAAAAAAGTCGCTTGAATGGCGGGAACGGCACTGGCACAGCATACCCGTAGCAGCAACCTATTTGTATTGAAACCCGGCCCGCCGACCGAATTTTCTGTGTTACGCATTCGCCTGTGTCCCCGCCTTCTCGATGAACTCCATAACATCTTGCGAACGCCAAACAGAGGTACGCTTCCCAATCAACACGGGTTTGGGAAATGCGCCGTCGGCAATCATATTATAGAGTTGGCTCTTAGAGACGGGGACTAAGGCAAGCACTTGCTTTATACGAAGAAAATGGGGAATGGAATAAAGAGAGCCGGTTTCCATAAAGTAAAAAACTCCTCTAGAGGCTTTACTTACCAACCGGCTATGGATATGACCCAAGAGACGGAGGGCATCATATGCCTCTGGTTTTGTGCCCCCTCTTCCTCGTTCGGTCGCCAAACTTTATCGAGGAAGGGGGGGTATGCCGAGAAAAACCACTTTGGCCTTTCTAGATCTTGTATAGACGATGAATACCGGTTACGAAAAGATGAGGCAACCAATATAACAAGGCACTTTCTTTCTAGAAGAATAGAAATAAATATATAAATAATATAGTTAGAATATATTCAACGCATTTTTTCCACAGAAAAATTTTACATAATGCTCTCTACTTTTCAAAAATATCCACAGGGTTATCAGCAAGGGTTTCTTTCACCACCTCAGCTATGAGGCTCTCCCCCCCCCCCGCTTCAACTCGTCCAAATAGTCCGCCCACTCTTGCATCATACGCCGCCGTTCTGGGAGAAACTCCGCATGATTGTATGACGCCCGCACCTTATTCCGTTCGGCATGGGCAAGCTGACGCTCAATCCAGTCTGGGGCAAAGCCCATCTCATTAAGCAATGTCGATGCCATCGCCCGGAATCCGTGAATCGTCATTTCTCCCTGTGCGTATCCCATGCGCCGCAAGGCCGCCGTCAGGGTAACGTCGCTCAAACCACGCCCCGTACACAGGGGAGAAGGAAAGACAAGCTCTCCTTCCCCCGTCACCAGCCGGACGCGCTCCAGCAAGGCCACAGCTTGCCGGGAAAGCGGGACAATGTGGGTATCCTTCATCTTCATTCGGACGGCGGGGATACGCCATTCCGCCTTGACTAAATCGATTTCCTCCCAACGTGCCCCACGCAGTTCGCCAGAACGCACAAACACGAAGGGGAGAAACTGCAAGGCATATCGGACAACCAGAGCCCCCTGATACCCTTCTATAGCCCGCAACAGTTCCCCCACCCGACGCGGCTCGGTAATCGTGGCATGGTGACGCTTTACCTTAGGGGCCAATGCGCCGCGCAAATCCCGGCAAGGATCGGATTCCACGTATCCGCATGCGACCGCGTAGCGGAACACCATGGAGGCTAACCCACAGGCACGGTGCGCCGTTTCGAGAATTCCCGCCTCTTCCAACTTGCGGAGTGGCTCCAACACTATTGGGGCAGTGATGGAAGCAATGGGCAACGCTCCAAGCGTAGGAAACAAAAAGCGTTCAAGCCTATTCAAATTGTCGTGCGCATGTCCCGGCGTCCATGTTGGGGCATACTTTCCAT
>OGGQ01002870.1_pt1 | contig 17451 bp, 12 predicted proteins | sample 1571191 | NCBI WGS metagenome assembly OGGQ01 (sample SAMEA2582061, study PRJEB24529) | metagenome | biome: Human gut stool | place: China | collected 2011
TTCGGGGTCGTCGAGATCGCCCCAGTGGCGGGCCCTCCCCGGGCAGAGCTGCATGCAAGCAGGCTCCTCGCCCCGGTCGACGAGGTTCTTGCAGAACGTGCACTTCTCCACTGTGCTCGGCTTGTGGGCCGGCGCGTCGGCCTCCCCGACAACCACGTCGAGGTAGTAGTCGGGATCGTCCCCGATGAGCGTGCGGACGCCCTGGTAGGGGCATGCCTGGATGCACGATCCGCATCCGATGCAGGTTTCGCCGTCGACCGTCACGATGCCGGTCTTCTCGTCCTTCTGGGTGGCGCCCGTCGGGCACACCGCGAAGCAGGCGGGGGTTTCGCAATGCTGGCACTGCATCGGCAGGAAGCTCAGCGTGCAGTTGGGGAACTCCCCCGCCGCCGTGTCGAAAGAGTCTCCCCCGACGGTCATAACCCTGTTGTACGCCAGATCGGCCGGCAGGTTGTTCGCAACCTTGCATGCCACCTCGCATGCGTGGCATCCGAAGCACCGTTTGAGGTCGATCGCCATTCCATAGCGCGTCATGTCGCTACCCCCTTACGCCTTCTCGATCGAGACCGCGACGTCGTTCACGATCGAATTGGGAATCATCTGGTTGTTCTCGCTGCTCGAAAGCGACGCGAAGTGCCCTTCGATGAACTCGAAGCTCTGGAAGCTGCGGCCCGAGGAGAGCATCTTGCGGGGCAGGCCGCTGTTGACGACCGCCCTCATGACGACCGATCCGTGCTCGTTGCACAGCCGGACAGCGTCGCCGTCGGCTATCCCGTACTCCGCCGCGTCTTCGGGGTTGAGGCGTACGGTGGGCTCGGGGTCGAACTCCTTGACGTAGCCCGTGTCCCACCATTGCGTATGGGTCCTCGTGCGCATGTGCTGCGAGAACGTGAAGAAGGGGTACTCGCCGCTCCTCGACTCGCTCGCGGGATCGGCGTACCTCGAAGGCTCCCAGTACAGCGTGCGCTCTTTGGCGAAGTCGATCTCCTGCCCCGCCCCGTACCAGGGCATGGGGGACTCCCAGTACAGGCTGAAGCGCCCCGTGGGCGTGGCGAACCCGTTCTCGAAGGCGACGAAATTGTCGACGGTGAACTCGCGCACCGTCTTCTGCTCGCGAAGCGTTTCGGGCGTGCACCCCACGGCGCGGAACGCGTCGCTGTCGAGCATGAGGTCGATGAACCCAGCGGTGTCGTAGGTGAAGAAGTCGCCGTACCCCATCTTCTCGGCGAGCATCTTGCAGATATCGTAATCCGATCTGCTCTCGAACTGGGGCTCTACCGCCTTGTCCTGCCACATGACGATGGGCGTCGAGCCTCCCCCCGCCACGAAGTCCTCCTGTTCGAACCAATGGCACACGGGAAGCAGGATGTCGGCGTACAGAGCCGTTTCGCTCATGACCATTTCGGCGACGACCACGAAATCGATCTTCTTCATCCATTCCTCGACCCGGTTCCGGTCGGCTCCGGTCGCCAGCACGTTGCGCTGGAAGATGGTGATGCTCTTCAGGGGGAACTCGGCGCCGCCGTACGAGCCGGTCTCGAGGATGTCCCCGATGCTCGCCAAGGGCAGCGCGTTGGGGTTCGCCCCCTGCGCCTGGTTCCCGTTGACGTCGACCGGTGCGTCGCCCGCCGCCGGGTTGACCCATCCCGACCCCTGGCTGTACGTCATGCCCGCAGCCGCGCCGCTCTTGCACAGGTTCCCCGTGAAGGCCGCCAGCGTGTAGATGGGCCAGTAGTTGTAGTGGCCGTTCAGGTAATGGTCGGGGCCGAACATGACGAGCGTGGTCACCGGCCCGTCCTGGGCGAACGTCCGCGCGAGCTCCCTGATGTCGTCCTCGGGCACGCCCGAGAGCTCGGACGCCCTGGAGACCGGGTACTCGGCGACGGCATCCTTCACCATGTCATACACGAGCGTCACGGCGACGCCCTCGATCTCGCTCCGGCTTTCGAGCGAAGGGCGCTTCGCTTCGGGCGCGGCGACGGGCCCGCCCGCCTCTTCGTCCCAAACGACATACGGGTCGACAACGCTCGGCTTCCCCGTGGCGGGATCGACGTCGCCCTCCTGGGGCTCGACGCCCAGATCGCTCATGCGCAGGAACGTGCCGTCCTCCTTGACGAAGAAGGGCGCCTCGGTCCGCTCGCGGATGAAGCCCTCGTCCTGCCACCCCTGATCGAGCAGGTGGTTCAGGGCGCCGAAGGCCAGCGCCCCGTCGGTCGAGGGGTTGACCGGGACGAACCAGTCCGCCTTGCCCGCGTTCGCGTTGAACAAGGGGTCGATGACGATGTACTTCGCCCCGTTCTCGATCGCGTCGAGGATGAAATGCATGGTCTGGGGCGTGGATATCGTGGGGTCGGCGCCCCAGCACACGAACGTCTTGGCGTTGGGGAAGTCGGCCAGCTCGTTTTGGGTGCCGAACCCGCCGTAGCCCATGACGTGCCCGTTCGCGAAGCTCGCGGCGAGGTCGATGCTGAAGTTGATCAGCGTCCCGCCCATGACGGCCTTCAGACGGTCGACGCTCTTCAGCGCGACGCTCCCGAAGTTGCCCGACCCGATGAGAAACGCGTTCGACGCGGGGCCGAACTCCTCGGCGTACCCGCTCAGCTTGCCGGCGACGGTCTCGACCGCCTCGTCCCAGCTTATGCGCTCGAACTTGCCCTCGCCGCGCTCCCCCGTGCGCTTCATGGGGTACTGCAGGCGCTTCGCGCTGTACACGCGGCCGACGTGGCTGAGCCCCTTCGAGCAGATGCGGTTGTAGCGGGGATCGCACATCTCCCCCGCCGTCGTCCTGACGACCTGCCCGTCGCGCACGTGCACGTCCAGGAAGCAGTGCCCCGCGCACCCGCATCGGCACACCCCGGCGAAATGCTGCGTTTCGGAGTCTGCAGCGGGGGGTTGCGCATCCTCGGTGTCGGCCGCCTGCGGGCTGCACCCGGCCAGAGCCCCCGAGGCAGCAACCGCCGCTGCGCCCTTGATGAAGCTCCTTCGCGAAAACGGATAGGGCTTCCTTTCGCTATTCGACATAGCTCCCTCCTTCTCATACCTCATACGCTCGTCTTCTCGCACGCATAGGCAATGCGGCCGCGTTCCACGCGGCGAATGGGAAGCGTGCAAGGAAAGCGTACGGGAGAGCGCGTCGGCGCAACAGAATTTGGTTATTGCGCCAAGCGCAAGCCGAGGTTGCCACCTCAGGCCGAAAAGAGCCTAACGCGGCCGGGCGGCGAAGGCTTACGAGGGGATCATCTCGCTGGGATCGTTCTTGCAGAAGATCTGCCTCACCAGAGGGTTCTCGGGCAGCCCCTTCTTCGTGATAACGCAGTACCCCCACTCCATGAAGGGCTCCTCGAACGGGATGCCGACGACGTTCTCGAACCCCTCGTAGCTCCCGCGGACCCCGTAGGTGACGGCGGAGCCGGCGCTCACGGAGCCGAGGCTGTCGTACACGCTCGGGCTCGTATGGGTCACGTCCAGGCGAAACCCCAGCTTCAAGCACTCCATGGCCATAAGATCGTGGATGTCGTAGCCGTTCCCCTGGGTCGCGAACGGGAGGCCCCTCATGTCCGATAGCGAAACGGATTCCCTCAACGCGAGCGGGTGGCCCTTGTCGACCATGAGGTGGATGCGGCCCTTCCTCGAGAGGAACACGTCGAAAAGGGCCTCGTCGACCCCGGTGGCAAGCAGAAACGCGCATACGAGGGATTCGCCGAGCACCTTGCGCCTCAGTTCGTCGCAGCTGTCCGAAACGAATTCGACGGCGACGTTCTCGGGGTAGACGTACTTCTGGTTCGCGTATATCGTCCGGAGCTCCTCCTTCGTGAACACGATGTTCGTGTTGGGGGCCGATCCCACCCTCAGAAGCGTCTTCCCCCTCATGCCCGCGACATCGCGCTCGAGCTCGCCGAAGGACAGCAGCACGGGCTGCACCGACGCGTACAAAAGGTTGGCGGCCGATGTCGCAACGAGCTTGTTGGCTTCGTTCCTGAACAGCGTCTGGCCGATCTCCCGCTCCAGGTTCTGCATGGCCTGCCTGAGCGCCTGCCGGGAAACGAACAGATCGGTCGCGCTCTTGGAGTAGTTGAGGCTCTCGTACACGGAAGAGAAGTACCGAAGGTGAAGTATGTCCACAGAAGCCGCCTTTCGCATCCGACGCATACCACGATAGCACATGCGGCGGCCTGCCCGGTGCCCCGTTTCCCCGACGCGGGCGGGGCGAAACAGAAACATCCTCTGTTCCTGGGGTAAACAGCGCGGGGCCGGCCAGGAAACCGGCCGGCCCCGCGCCATCATCGCCCGTTTTCGCTCTTTTCGCCGAAGCGCCTACACCGCTTCCTCGGCGACGCTGCGCGCCGCGATGCGCCCCATGCAGCCCGAAGAGCTGTTGCAGCCTCCGACGATATGCTCCGACCCGTTTCCGTGGATCGGGAAAAACGCTGCCTCGCCGGCGGCGTAGAGGCCGGGAATGACCTCGCCGTCGCGGTCGAGCACCTGCGACCGGGGGTTTATCTTCGCTCCGCCTTTCGATGTCGCGACGACGATATCCTGCTCGATGCCCCAGAACGGCGGGGTTTCTATCTTGCGGTCGAACAGAACCCGCCCGAAGGGATCGGGCCCGCCCGACTCGACATACCCGTTGAACTCGTCGATGGTCTTCTTAAGCCCTTGCGCGGGGATGCCGAAGGCCTCGGCCAGCTCCTCGATGGAATCGGCGCTGACCACCGTGTCCGTTATGTTGTTGGCGGCAGCGTCGTCGATGATCGGCTGGGCATGCGCCTGGCCGTCCGCCGACTGCCGCGCTGCGTCGTCGAAGACGACGACGTGCCACATTCCCGGTATGTCCTGGTAGGGCCGCTCGCTGAAATACTCCGAGAAATCCGACTCGTTGTTGAAGCGCTTCCCTTCGGAGCTGACCTCAATCAGATTATCGGACCATACGTAGGGAAGGAGGATGGCATTGGCCGGCTCGTTCGGGTCCACGACGACTCCGCCGCCGCCGTAATTGGCCAAAGTGGGGTATATGTAGCCGTTGACTGCATGGATCATCGCCAATCCGTCGCCCATGCAGGTTTGCGGAGCCGCCGACAGCACCGTCTTCGCCTCTTCCTTGATCACCCTCATGGCGGGCGCATAAGTCGCCCACATGTCGATGTTGCCGCCGATGCCGCCCGTGGAGACCAAAACGCCCCTCGTTCCCTTCACGTTGAGCGTCTGCCCGTCTTTCGTTGCCACCTGCGCCCCGACGACACGCCCGGCCTCGTTGCGGCAGAGCGTTGTCGCCCTGGTCTCGTAAAGGACCTCGATTCCCCGCTCGTTTATCGCGCCTTCCAATCCGACCATCCACCCCAGCCCGTTGCCAATCGGATTGGTCATGTAGTCCCTGGCGATCGAATGGGAGTTGGATCCGGCGGTTTTCGCGTCGAAGGTCCGTTGGACGACGTCGCATCCGAGCTCCTCGAGCCAGTCGACGGTCTCCCCGCTGATCTCGCCCCAAGCCCTGATCACATCGGGGTCTCCGAAGTCTCCCCCGCACCTCCGCACGTCCTTGATGAATATCTCTATATCGTCCTCGATGCCGTCGATTTCCTGGAGCTCGGTGTTGACACCGCACAGCCATCCGCCGCTGAGCGTGCAGGAGCATTTCTTGATGTCGTCGAGGGCTTCCACCACGAGAACACTGAGCCCCAGATCATGCGCTTCTACGGCAGCGCATGCGCCGGCGATCCCGCAGCCGAGGATCACCATATCGGCCTCCTTGTCCCATGATTCCGGCTCCGACGCGACGTACGAGGGCGCGACGCCCGGTTGGCGGGCTTCGGTGTCCGCGCCGCAGCCCGCTAAAGCCGCCGTCGCTACGCCGGCAGCCACGAGGGCGCCTCCCTGCAAGAAACTGCGCCTCGACAAACCCGTCGGCCCCGTCGTCGACCCGTTATTCCCCTTGCTCATTTTTCCTCCTTCATTGCATTCCGATAGCATCTGCTCGAAAGCCCATCGGCCCGAAGCAGAGATTCCCGTACAAGCCGCCCGATCCGGATCCGCTCCCTTCGCATAAAGCACCATGGCGCGAGATCAGGCGGGCGAAAGCTTCATTCGTGGCAGGTGCCGCATTCGTACACGTCGGCGTGATGGCAGCTGCGACAGTATTCTTGAGGATCGGAGTCGCCGTGCATTTTGTGGCAGTTTTTGCACGCCGGTTCCTCGTTATGCTCGCCGTTTGCCGGAATCGCATGCGGGTTCACAACGGTTCCCGTCTTATCGGTGAGGACGGTGCCGTCGGCGGTCTTCTCGGCTAAAGCCTCGTAGCTGCCATGGCAGGTAAAGCAGAGCTCGTTCTCTATAGGCGATTCGAGTCGCTTGATCTTGCCCGGCGTCGAGCTCTTGGCCGCTTGGTGGACCTCTGTAAGCCCTTGGCTGTCGGCATGGCAGTCGGCGCACGGCATGCCGGAATGAGCCGACGCGGCGCAAGAGGGGTCGGCCGTCGACTCCGCCTCGACGGAATGGCAGGCCGTGCAATCGGATTCGATGCTCCACTGAGTCATGTCGATCTGCGCCCCGGCGCCCTCGCTCGTTTTCGCCTCCCCCGTTTCCGCAGCGGTGCTTTTCGGTGCGCTGGGAGCGCATCCCACCAGCAGCGCCCCCGCGAGCGCGACGGCCGCTAAAGCCGCTGGAATGGCGAAGTCTTTGGTTTTCCGCTTTGCGAACATGAAGTCCTCCTTGCTGTATCGTGACGGAACCACAATAGGCAAATGGGATGGACTACTAAAAATTCCATGTTCGCACCCCTTCCCGCCGACGGCGAGAAGGAGCATTCCGATGCAGAATAGCCCCATTCCACAATGGGCTTTCGCATGGCGTTCCTGTACAATCTTCTCGGAGGAGTACATGGGGAACGGTAAGACGGGATCTGCCATGCAAATAGAAACGCTCGAGGAGTACGTCGTACTCGCAAAGCACCTTAACTTCAGCAAAGCGGCGATCGAGCTCAGCATGACCCAATCGACGCTGAGCAAGCACATCGCAGCACTCGAGAGGGAGGTCGGCTTCCCCGTCGTGGAGCGCTCCGGCTCCGTAAGGCTCACTCAGGCGGGGGCGCTTCTGCTCGATTGCGCACAGCAAACCGCCAACGCGTACCGAAGCGGATTGTCAAGATGCAGGAAGCTCTTGGCGGAAGCATCGCCGGTCAGGCTCCAGTGGTTCGACGCCCACGACTATTTCACCGATTTTCTCTCAAGCGTCGACGACATCCCGTTCGTGTTTGTCTCGGCGACGGAGGGCGAAGGGGGCTCGTACTTCTCGAACCTCGAAAGGAACCGCGTCGACGTCGTTTCGACGATAGACATCACGCGTGTCCCCGAGCTCATGGACATTGCCGAAAGCAAGGGCATCACGGCGATTGGAACGGGTACCGACAGGGCCGCCGTCGTGATGTCGAAAGACAATCCGCTGGCTTCGCAAGAAAGCCTTCGCAGAATCGACCTGAAAGACGCGGAAGTGTTCATGCCGGACGGAGCGTGCTTCGACGAATGGCGAAGCGGCATCCTTGCCCTTTTCGGAAGCGACCTCGATCTCAAGTTCGTTTTGAAGCCCATATACAACAGCATGGCGAATCTGCAGCGGGCCGATTTCGGCGATATGATCTGGATTTCTTCGGTTTTCGACGTCGAGAACCTCTGCCGGGTGCGCGACGACGTAGTCGCGCGTTACGAGCTGAACGACAGCCCCATCCTGCTCCCGCGTGGAATCCTGTACAGGGAGGATAACGACAACCCCAACGTCGCCATCTTCGTCGAACGTCTGGCAGAATTCTTCGTCGCCTGAAAGAAGGGGCATGGCGTTCGTCAGGCCGCGGGGGTATCCGCTCAACCTATGCGCAGAAGCCAGAAATAGAACCAGCATCTGCCCTATGGGACGCTGGACCCAAGATCACCACACCCCGACCGTCATATGCAGCGTAGGGATCCGAAAAACCTACCAACAGCCGCGCCATTCCCCTCTCGAAGGTTTCGAATCGCGCCGCAAAGCATTCGAATGGCTACCGAAGAACCGGAATGCCCTGCTAAAACAACGACGCCGCTAGCTTCCGCGCCGCCTCATATCATGTTCGGAGCAGGCTGCAACGCGCATGCCACCGATCAAGAGGAGGAAGGAAAATGGGAGAATCTATCAGCAGGCGATCGTTCCTAGTCGGAGCAGCGGGGGCCGTGGCGGCGGCTGGCTTGGCCGGATGCGCCCCCCAGCCTTCCGGGCAAGCGGCCGCGGCGGGAGCGGAATCGGACCTTCCCGAGGCCTGGGACAAGGAAGCCGACGTCGTTATCATCGGTTCGGGCGCGGGCGGAGCGGCTGCTGCCTGGTGGGCGCTCAAAGGCGGGCTGTCCGTCATAGTGCTCGAAGAGCGCGAGGAAGCCGGCTGCTCGGCCATCGAGAACGCGGGGCAGATCGCAGTAGGGGCGACCTCGATCCACAAGGAGCGCGGCTACGACGCCACGAGCGACCAGTTCAAGGCGTTCCTGAAAGCCTGCGGCACCGACGGCGTTCCCGACGAGCTGCTCGACATCTTCGTGTACCAGGGGCCCGAGATGATCGACTGGCTGACGGACATCGGGGTGAAGTGGGCGCCGGAAACCATCGAAGACAACTGCCTCATCATCCAAAACGAAGACGGGTCGATCGATACCGACGCGGTTTCAAGGTGCGGCTTGAACTCGCTCGGCAACGAGTTCCATCCGAACTACATCGGAGGTTGGGACGGCCATCCGCAGCCCTTGTGCCTCATGGCGACGTGGGACGACCTCGAGGACGAGGAGTTCGTGGAATACCGCAAGGACTGCATGAGCTCGTTCGCGATGGACTGTCACCACGGCGGCGCGGCGTACATGCTCCCCATCCTGCGCGGCGTGAGGGATATGGGCGGCGAGATCCTGCTCAACACCACGGCCACGCGAGGGTACAAGGACGAGACCGGGCAGGTCGTCGGCGTGTACGCCGAGCAGGGAAGCGGCGGCATCTCCGTCAAGGCGAACAAGGCGGTCGTCATCGCGGCGGGTAACTGGATGACCGACTCGGATCTGCTCGAGCAATACGCCGGCCACGTGCAGTACGTCGGATTCTACCCGCTGAGCGTATCGGACGGCGGCACGGCCATGAAGATCGGCCTGGACATGGGCGGGCACATCGTGAACTCGGACAGCTACTGGCTCAGCTCCGAATCGAGCTTCTACCTGTTCTCCAGCACCACCGGGAGAATCGGAACCACCGCGCCAGCCATCTACGTGAACGCAGACGGGGCCCGCTTCACCGCCGAGGACGAATACACGCCTGGCACCTGCGGGCGCCTTGCGTACGACCGGTTCGTCTCGCCCGTCGAGAAGAGGAACCGCTACGTCATCCTGCGCGACGAGGAGTACAACCGGCACATGGCTCTGCTCAAGTGGCGGGTCGACTCGGGCCTTGCGGGCACGTACGCCGTCGGAGGCGTCGACGAGAATGCCGAATACGAATGCGACTATACCACGATGACCCACGCAGACACCATCCCCGAGCTCGCCGAAGCGCTCAACATGCCTTTCCTGGAAACGCAGATCGCAATCTACAACGATTCGGTCGAGAAGGGCGTCGACCTCCAATTCAACCGCTTTCCGGAGAACCTCCGGCCGTTCAAAGACGAGGACGGTCCCTTCCACGCGGGTCTGGTATCGCCCACCTGGCTAGGCGGCTACTCCCACGGGGGCCTCGACATCGACACGAACGGCCAAGTGCTCGACAGCGGCTACAAGCCCATCCCGGGGCTGTACGCCGCCGGGCGGTCGGCCCGCTCCATCGCGGAAGGCACCCACGAGCCCTCGACGGGGCTGAGCTGCGCGCAGGCGATGGTGCTCGGCATGGTCATCGGCAAGCACCTCTCTTCGGAAGCTTAGGGCAGGACCGCCATCCGTACGGGCAGTTCGGCGGCAGCGGCATGAGGCCCGCTGCCGCCGATCAACCCCGCTCGGCAAGCAAAAGAGACGATCAACCCGCATCGCGGGCCGCCGAAGCCAGGGCGTCGAACATGGGCGCCCGATCCGGATCCCTCCTGAAAACGCAGTAGTAGTCAAGCTCCACCTCGAAACCCTCCAATTCCCGCACGACGTATCGGCTCTGCGCGGCGAACCCGCTCGACTGCAAGAAAGGCTTCGGAGCGAACAAAACCGAAGCACCCAAATCGATGCTGTCCCATGCGTTTACCGCGTCTGTCGAGTAAAACGGTTTTTTCGGAGCCACGGACACGCCGGAGCCTGCGAACAGCCGGACGATCGCATCGGCCATCGACAGCTCGACGAAGCCCCTCCCTTGGTTCTGGAACTCGCACCCGTCGAGATCGCAGACTCCGATCTCATCCTTCGAGTTGAGGGGATGCCTCGCATCCATGACGAGCTCGAACCGCTCGCGCCCGGCCCTGACGGCGTCGAGCCCCTCATGCCTGAAGCGTTCAACGACGTCGCCTTCGTCGTCGTCCGGGGTCTGCAGGGAGAACACGAAATCGACCACCCCGCCGCAAAGGCACTTGGCGAGCGAAAGGGACTGCCAGTCCTCCGAACGAACGTAGGTCGGCCGAATGACGAGGGGGCTGTTGGCCTCCTCGAAAACGAGTTTGGCCTTCGAGACGAAAGAGTAGTAGTCGTCTATGAGCGTCAGGTAATCCGGAACGAGCATCTCAACGGTGGTTTCGTTCAGGTTCTTGGCGCTCATCACGACATCCTCGATCACGCGGACCGTTTCGTCGAGCAGACCGGCTGTTCGCTTGTGGAATTCCACCCCCGCGGGAGTCAATCTCGTAGCAGGCTGCCTTTCTATCAACCGAAAGCCCAGATCCTCCTCCAAAGCCGCCATGTGCTTGCTCAGCGTTGGCTGGGAAACGTACAGCTCTTTCGCCGCTGCTGAAAAATTGAGGCACTCTGCTAGCACATTGAACTCGATCATAAATTCAAGATACACAACAGCTCCTTCCCCCGTATGCAGATTCAAACCCAATCCTTCGGCCCGACGAAGGAATAAGCGGGTGATGCGCTGATCGCGTAGACCAAGCTTAGCCTAAACGCCAGCCAACCGAGATCCCAATCAAAAACATCGAGAATACACTCCGATAGAGTTCAAGCATATCCAACCGCAAAGCCAACAAAAGAGCCAGCACAACCAGAGCGAATCAGTGCAACCTCTTTTTTGAAGCGCGCATTATTCTTGGCCTTCATCAGCGCTCATCCCTGACCGCATCCCCGTGGCTTGCTTGAACACGCAGCCCTTCTCTTCGTCGCATGAGCGGAGCGACTCGAAGATTCTCCGAATCGCTCCTCGTCCCCGAAAGCCGCGCGACCGCGCTTGCGCGCTAGCCTCAGCAGGGGCGCCGCCCGTCCACGCAGCTCTTGTAGTAGATGTGCATGTCCTCGTAGCCGCCCAGGAAGTTGCAGAAACCGCCGGGGACGGTGCCCACGCGCGTGAAGCCGAGGTCCTCGTACAGGTGGATGGCGGCCTCGTTCGTGGCGACCACGACGTTGAACTGCAAGCCGCGGAAGCCCTTGCGGGCGGCCTGCGCAAGCGAGTCCTTCACGAGCTCGCGGCCCAGCCCCAAGCCGCGCGCGCTGGACGCCACGGCGTAACTGGCGTTGGCCACGTGCACGCAGCGCCCCACGTTGTTCGGATGCAGGATGTACAGGCCGAACAGCTTGTCGTCGATCGCAGCCACCGTGGTCAGCGTCTGCTCGGCGAAGAACGCGCGCGCCGTGTCCATCGTGAGGGGCTCGATCTGCGGGAAGGCCTCCCCCGCTTCCACCACTTCGTTCCATACCTTGATCATGCCCGCGAGATCCTCCTCGCGGTACGGCCGTATCTCCAGCGCCATGCGCGCCTCCTTCCGTTGCGTACGGGGAGCAGTATAGCGCAAACGCGCGCCCTCGCCCCCTGGCGCGCCGACGTCGTGCGCGTCGCGCCGCGCCAGGAAGGGCGGATGGCGCTACTCGGCCACCAGCTCGCGCACGTCCACGCGCTTCACCTTGCGGGCGCTCACGTAGGCGGCGACCAGGAACAGCGCGGCCAGGCCCAGCGTGAGGCCGCCCACCATGAGCGGATTCGTGTCGATGGCGAACTTCGACACGCCGAACAGGCCGAACAGCTGCCCCATGAGCCAGCTGCCGCCGAGCGCCGTCACCGTGGCGCCCGCAGCGCAGCCGCCGAGCGCCACGAGGAAGAAGCGCAGGGCGAACTGCAGGCGAAGCGCCTGCGACGTGAAGCCGAGCGCGCGGTACACGCCCAGGTCGTGGCGCTCGGCGGTGAACATGCGCCCGATGATGAGCGACACGGCCAGGAACACGAGCGCCGCCGCGACGGCCGCCATGGCGTAGCCCATGAGGGAGAACAGCTGCTGGATGAGGCCGATCATGCCCTCGGTGTCGCTGAACATGCCGGAAGGCCGCGCGTCCACCGCGTCGCCGAAGCGCTCCTCGAGAGCCGCGCGCGCCTCGTCGGCCTTCTCGGGGTCGGCCAGGACGTACTGGCGCTCCCGGTCGGAGGCGTCCGCCTCGTTGCCGGCCAGATCCCGCACCCCGTCGTACGTGAGGATGGTGCCGTTGCCGGCGTTGAACATGGCGGAGAGCAGCCCGCACACCACGAACCTTCGCTCCTCGCCGTCAGCGCCGTCCACCACCAGCTCGTCGCCGATGTCGAGGTCCATCGTCTTCGCAAGGTTCACGCCGATGAGCGCCTCGTTATCGCGGACCGGCGCCCGCCCCTCCGTCACGCCCGTCACGAGCGAGAGGTCGCTCAAGCCCGCGAACGAGTGGCTCTCGCCCCCGAAGCTCACCATGGCGTACGACTCGTTCCACGACTTCTCGATGGGGCTCACCTCCTCGATGACGCGCTCCACCTCCTCGAAGCTCGCGTCGGGCGAGACGAGGGTCGCCGACACGTCGCTCGTCCACATGCCGAAGGCCTCCTTCGCGGCGTTCGGACCGCCGAGCGCGCTGCCTATGCCGAACACGAGCACGATGAAGGCGCACATGACCAGCGCGCACCCCGCAAGCCCCACGTAGCGGCGCTTCGCCGACGCGATGGCGCGCACGGCTAGCCCCCAGCTCAGATGGGAGCCGCCCAGCGGGCGGGCGGCCCTGCTGCGGAACGACACGTCGGCCGCGCCGCCCCGGAAGGCGACGAGCGGCGAGATGCGCGCGAGCTTGCGGGTCTTGAACGCCACGATGGCCGCCACCAGCGCGAGCAGCGCCGCCAAGAGCAGCATCGCCGCCGCCGGAGGAGCATCGTTCGTCGCCAGCACGCCGGTGAACTGCGCGAAGAAGGGCAAGGCGAAGGGAACGAGCGCCGACCCCAGCGCAAGGCCGGCCGCCAGCCCCAGAAGGCTCACGCCCGCGTACTCCACGCCCAGCATGCCGCGCAACGAGCGGTTCGACAGACCGAGGGCCTTGAGCGTGCCGTAGTCGGCGTAGTTCTCCTCGATGGACATCGCGATGGCGTGCGTGCAGATGACGAGCGCTATCGCGAACAGCAAGAGCGCGAACACGCCCAGGACGGCGCTGCCGATGACCACGACCATCATGGCATAGCCGAAAAGCGTGTCGGAGGCGAACATGCCCGTCGCGGTGTTCGCCCAAGAAACCTTCTCGGCGATGATGCGCGTCAGATCGGCGCCGGTCAAGCCCGCCTCGCGCGCCTCGTCCGACAGGTGCGCGTTGAGCTCGGCCATGCGGTACGCGGTCAGCTTCGACTGCGCGGGGAAGGGGGCGTCCGGTTCTCCCCCCTGCGCGACGGCCTCGTCGACGAGCGAGCCCACCTCGTCGTAGGCCGCCCGCGCTACCACGTAGCGCTTCATCTCCAGAAACGGCGTGCCGAGCTGCGGGTCCTCGAAAAAGCCCGCGATGGTGAACCGGCGCGCCTCGTCGCCCACCAGCACCTCCAGCTCGTCTCCCACCTGCATGCCGGGGGACACCTTGAGCGACGCCGGCACGTAGGCCTCGTCGGGCCCCGGCTCGGGAGTCTCGTCGGCAAGACCCATCCCGTCGTCGGAGAACAGGCGGAAGTCGAGGGCGTCGCCCCAGGCCACGAGCGCCGTGCCCGAAGTGGGGTTCTTGTCCACGGCCTCGCCGTCCGCGCCGTAGAACCTCACGGGAACGGCGAGGGCGCCGTTCAGCCGCGCCTCGCCCACCTCGGGCAGCGCCTCCACCTGGGCCGCCACCTCGTCGGTGAGGTTCGCAGCGACATCGACGGCGTAGACGTCGCCCGCCCCGATCTCGGCGAGCGCGGCGGCCTCGCGTGCGTTGAGGTCCGCGTACATGCTCACGGTGAAGGTGAGCGCGGCGGACGTGAGGGCCATGAGCAGGAAGATGCCGGCGAACGAGCCCTTCCCGCGCTTGAGGCCGGCGGCGACCAGCGTTCGCATGAGAGCCATCTCGCACCCCCTACCAGGCCAGCGACGACAGCCAGGCGTTCACCTGGGCCTCGCGCGCTTTGAGATAGGCGGCGTCGCCGTCCGGTCGGAAGGCGGGCAGCTCCAGCTCGCCTTTGATCGCGCCGTCCTCCAGGTACAGCACGCGGTTCGCGCGCAGGGCGCACAGCACGTCGTGCGTGACCATGCAGATGGACTGGCCGCCTCGGTTCAGCTCGCACAGAAGCGCCAGCACCTCCAGCGTGTTCGCGCGGTTGAGCGCGCCGGTGGGCTCGTCGGCGAACACGATGTCGGGATCGTTCACCACGCTGCGCGCCACGGCGCAGCGCTGCTGCTGGCCGCCGGACGCCTGGCTGGGAAGATGGTGCGCGTCCTGCGTCAAGCCCATGCGCTCGATGAGCGCGCTCGCGGCGGCGCGCGTGTCGGCGGGAGCGCGGCCCTCCTTGAGGTAGCCGGGCACGGCGACGTTCTCGAACAGCGTGAGGTTGCTCACGAGGTGCGCCTGCTGAAACACGAAGCCGAAACGCTGCGCGCGCAGCTCGGCCATGTCGCGCTCGCGCAGGGAGGTGATGGAGGCGCCGCGGTAGCGCACCTTTCCCGCCGTGAGCGCGTCCATGCCCGACAGGCAGTACAGCAGCGTCGACTTGCCGGAGCCTGACGGGCCCATGACGGCGGTGAAGTCGCCTTCGTACAAGGTAAGGTCGACGTTGCTCAGCACGTGCGTCTGCACGCCGTCGGCCGCGTAGCTCTTGCAGAGCTTCTCGGTTTCGATGATGGGGTTCTTCATGATGCCCTCTCGTCTCGCTCGGTCGTTGGAAGGCATCGTATACGCGCCGACATTAAGGAGTCCTTAAGGCGCGAGGGGGAGTTCCAGGATGGCGGCCAGGCCGGGCTCGGCGTCTTCGAGGCGCAGGGAGCCGCCCATCTGCTCTGCCAGGTAGCGCACGATGAACAGGCCGAGGCCGGCGCCGGGCGCGTCGCCGGCGTTCGAGCCGCGGAAGAACCGGTCCGAGGCGAACGGCAGGTCCTCGGGCGGGATGCCGGGGCCGCGGTCGCGCACGCGCACGCGGTAGACGCGCGCGGCGGTGTCCAGGACGCCCTCCACCTCCACGGCCGCGCCGGGCGCGTACTTGGCCGCGTTCGCCAGCAGGTTCTCCAAAGCCTGCTCGAGGCGCTTCGGATCGCAGCTCGCCTGCGCCTCATCGAGGCGCCCGAGCGTCACGCCGCCCGCCGCGTCGAAGTCCGCGACCGCCCGCGCCACGACGCGGGCGATAGGCGCGTCCTCGCAGCGCACCTGGATGCGGTCGAGGTCGGCGAGCGCATGGAGGAACAGATCGTCGGTGAGCGACGTCACCTCGTCGCACTTGCGCACGATGGTGCGCGCGTAATCGGCCCGTTCCCCCTCGTCGCGCGCAAGGCCCAGCTCGAGCGCCTCGGAGTAGGCGCGGATGGACGCGATGGGCGTCTTGATGTCGTGGGACAGCGCCGCAACAGCCGTCTTGCCCTGCTCCACGGCTTCGGCCTCGGCGGCGCGGGCGCGCTTGATCTCCGCGCGCATGTTGTCGAACGCCCAGGTGAACCGGCCGAACGGATTGCTGCGCTCGTAGGCGAGCGGAGCGTCGAGGTTGCCCGATGCCACGTCCTGCGCGAACGCCTCGAGCCTCATGAAGGGGCGCACGACGCTGAGGTAGAGGTAGCCGGCGATAAGCCATGCGGCCGCGGCGCCGAGCGCGGCGAGCGCCCAGACGAGCGCGAGGGAAAGGCCGCTCTTCGCGTCGGCGGCGGCGCGCAGCGCGTCCTGCGCGCGGGAGAGCGCCACGTCGGGGGATCCCTCCCCTTCGGGCAGCTCGGCGCGAGCCGCGTTCAGCTCCACCACCTGCGCGCGCATCTGGGCGCCCGGCTCGTCGCTCGCGAGCAGGGCCGTGGCGACGAGCGCGGCAAGGGCCAGCGCGAGCGTCGCGGCGAGGGCGGCGCCCGCGAGCCGCCGCGCGATGCGCGCGCCCTCGCGCGGAGCAGCCGTCACGACGGCTCCCCCGACGCGTCGAAGCGGTAGCCCCGGCCGCGCACGGTTTTGAAGTAGGCCGGGCGGGAGGGGTCGTCTTCCAGCTTCGCGCGCAGCCAGCTCATGTGCACCGACACCGTCTGCGGCTCCACCTCCGAGAACGCGCCCCACACCTCGGCCAGCAGGCGCTCCTTCGACACAGCCTCGCCCTCATGGGCGATCAGAAAGCGCGCGAGGGCGAGCTCCTTGGGCGAAAGCGGCACGTTCTCGCCGTGCTTCGCAAGGGTGCCCGCGCCCTCGTCGAGCGAAAACGGACCGGCCGCGAGCACGCCGCCTGCGCTGCCCGCACGCCCCTGCGAGCGTCTGAGCAGGGCGTTCACATGCGCCAGCAGCTCGCGCAGCGAGTAGGGCTTCGGCAGGTAGTCGTCGCCGCCCGTGTCCAGCCCCACGATGCGGTCCGTCTCGCTCGTGCGCGCCGAGGCGAACACGATGGGCACGTCGCTCACCCGCCGAAGCGCCGCGCAGGCGGCGAACCCGTCGTCGCCGGGCAGGTTGATGTCGAGCAGCACGAGGTCGAACGGGCGCGCGGCCAGCACGTCGTAGGCCTCCTCGGCGCTTGCGGCGCGCTCGACCGCGAACCCTTCGCTCTCGAGGTAGCGCGCCGCGATGGCGGACAGGTCCGCATCGTCGTCGACTATGAGAATGCTCGGCACGGCTCTCCCCTCCCAGTAGATTCGCGCGTAGCGCGAAAACAACGAGCCAGGTTGGCGCTAGCAAGTCAGCGAGGCCGGCCGCAGCGTCGGCACGGCGGGCTGTATCGAAAGCGCCATGAATACATCTTCGTAGGGGCGACCTGCTGGCCGCCCGTTCAACAAGGCGCGTCTTCGCCGGTCGAGCGGGCGGCCAGCAGGCCGCCCCTACGGGACGAACGCCGGGAATCGCGCGTTTCGACGGCTTCCGATACGGCCCCAACCTCTTTATTCGCCCAGCATGTCCTGGAGCTTCTTGAGGTCGGCCATGTTCATGCCGCCCATGC
>OGGQ01002874.1_pt1 | contig 17421 bp, 18 predicted proteins | sample 1571191 | NCBI WGS metagenome assembly OGGQ01 (sample SAMEA2582061, study PRJEB24529) | metagenome | biome: Human gut stool | place: China | collected 2011
AGCTGTGCGGCGCCTTACAGCAGCGGCGCAAACAGCCGCAGCACGGCGCTGAACAGCGCGCCCCAAAAGCCGGTGCGGCAATCTTCCAAATGCACCTCGCGGGAGGCGGCAAACGTCTGCAGCATATCGCGCTTCAGGTCTGCCAGGGCGGGGCAGCCGTACAGCAGCGTGCCGCACTCGAAGTGCAGGTACAGGCTGCGAAAATCCATATTGATGGTGCCCACCACACCAATGGCGTCGTCGGCAAGGTAGCTTTTGGCGTGCACAAAGCCGGGCGTATATTCGTAAATGCGCACGCCCGCGCGCAGCAAAGAGGCATAGTACGAGCGCGTCAGCTGAAACACCGTGGGCTTGTCCGGAATGCCGGGCGTCAGAATGCGCACGTCCACCCCGCGCTTTGCCGCCAGGCAAAGCGCTGTCTGCATTTCATTCGAAATGGCAAGGTAGGGCGTGGCGATGTACACATAGTCTTTCGCCTGCGCCAAAATGTCAATATATACGTTCTCGGCCAGGGGCTCTGCATCCAGCGGGGAATCGCCAAAGGGCTGCACAAAGCCGCCCGTTTCGCCCGGCACCCCGGCGGGCGCATGCAGGCCGGGGCGGTAGGGCTCGAAGTCTGTGTCCTCCGGGCGCATGGCGTTCCATGTCTCCAGAAACATCAGGGTCAAGTTCCACACCGCGTCGCCCCGCAGCATCACGCCCGTGTCCTTCCACACGCCGTGCGGGTGGGTGACATTGATGTATTCGTCCGAAAGGTTGATGCCGCCAGTGAACGCCGTATGGCCATCAATCACAAGAATCTTGCGGTGGTCCCGGTTGTTCATCACAAGGCTTACCAGCGGCACAAAGGGGTTGAAGGCAAGGCAGCGGATGCCCTTTTGCTCCAGCTCGTGCCAGTAGCCGCCGGGCAGCAGGGCCACGCTGCCCAAATCGTCATACATCAGGCGCACCTGCACGCCCTCGCGCACCTTGCGCTCCAGCAGGGCAAGAATATTCTGCCACATGCCGGAGTATTGCCGGATGATGAAATATTCCAGAAAAATATAGTGCTGCGCCTGTTCCATCTCTTCCATCATGGCGGCGTACATCTCTTCCCCTATGGGGTAATACCGCACCTCGGTGTTTTCCCACACAGGGTACCCGCCGCAGGCCGCCACATAGTGCGCCGTGGCGCGCTCGCGCGCGGGCAGTTTGCCCAGCACGGCCTCGGCCTGCGCCAAAAGCGGGCGCGTGGCTTTCATGGCGCGGGCAAATTTTTCGCGCATGCGCCGCTCGGGCCGCTTGTTGCCAAACACCACATACAGCAGCCCGCCCAGCAGCGGCACCAGCAAAATGAGGATGATCCACACAATTTTATAGGCGGGGTTGTCGTCCTTGCGCACAATGTACAGCACAATAAGGATGCTGAGCACTGTGAACACCGCGCTTACCCATGGCGCATAGCTTGCCAGCCTTGTGAACCAAACCAGCAGCCATGCGGCCTGCAGCAGAATCAGCACCGCCGTAACCGCAATGCGCCCAAACACCTTTTGCGAAAGCTTTTTCACCCCGGCCCCTCCCCGTGTGCTTTGCCCCGGCCGCAGCCGTGGCTTTTCGTTCCTACTGATACTATCATGTCTGCGTAAAAAGTGCAAATACCGGGCGCGGCAAAGGTGCGTTTGGCCGCCGCACACCCGCCGGGCACTTCGGGGCCGCACAGCGCTCGCCCCTCGCCCCGGCGCGGGCGCAACCCCTGCGGCAGGCCGGGCGGCAACACAAGAAAGCAGGCCCTCTGCGGCACTGTGCCGCAGGGGGCCTGTGTCTGCATTTTTGCCCGCAGGGCCGGGCCGCCGTCAGCGCGCGGCGCCGCGCGAAAGCCGCCTTGCCACGGCCGTGCCCACGGCAAGGGCACACGCGCCCTTGCAGATGTCCGGCACAACAAACGGCCACACGCAGAAAGCCAGGCTGGGCCCCAGCCCCGTGCCTGTCATGCCCATAAACCACGCCGTGCCCAGCGCATAGCACAGCACAAGGCCCAGCGCCATGCCCGCGGCCGTCAGCCACAGGCGGCCAAAGCGCCGCGCCATGGCCGTGCACCAGGCAATGCACACATAGCCCAGCACATAGCCGCCCGTTTTGCCCGCCAGCACAGCGGGCCCGCCCATAAAGCCGGCAAACACCGGGATGCCAATAAGGCCCAGCGCCATATATACGCCCATGGCGCATGCGGCCCACGCCGGGCGCAGCAGCATGCCCGCCAGAAAGGCGCCCAGCACCGCCAAATTGAACGGCACGGGGCCAATGGGCAGCTGCACCTGCGCCAGCACCGCCGTCAGGGCCGCCAGCAGCGCCGCGCGCAAAGCCTGGCCCAGTTCCATTTTTTTCATACGGTCTCCCCCTCTTCCTTCTGCTGCATGCGCAGGCTCACCTCACCAAACGACACCTCGCGCTCGCCCTCGGCTGTGCGCACCACAAGGTGCCCCGCCTGCGTAATGCGCACGGCATGCGCGGGCGTGGTGCGCCCTGCCTGCATCAAAAGCACATCATGCCCGGGCACAAAATTGTGTGCAATATACTCCTGCATAAAGGGCGCCTGCGGCAGGGCCCCGGCCAGGGCCAGCAGCTCGTCTGCCACCGCGGCGGCAAGGGCACAGCGCGGCACCGGCTGCCCGGGCTCATACAGGGCGCCCACAATGTCGTCCAGCCCGGCCCCCCAGCCCCCTTCGGGGCGCACAAGGTCGATGCCAATGCCCACCACCATATAGTCCAGCCCGCCAGATTCCACATCCGTCACGGCCTCTGTTAAAATGCCGCAGCACTTTTTGCCCTGCCAGAACAGATCGTTCACCCACTTGATGGCAAGCTCTTTGCCGCACACGGCCTTCACCGCGCGCCGCACCGCCACCGCGGCGGCACAGGTAGCAAGGGCGGCGTCCTGCATGGGCAGGCCCGTTTTTACAATCACCGAAAGGTACAGCCCGGCGCCCTCGGGCGAGGCAAAGCTGCGCCCGCGCCGCCCGCGCCCGGCCGTCTGCATGCCGGCAGCCACCAGCGTGCCGTGGCCGGCCCCACCGGCAGCCAGGCGTTTGGCATAGAGGTTGGTGGAATCGACACAGGCCAGCACATGCGTCTCGCCCGCGCTGCGGCGAAACGCCTGCACGCCCTCCCGGCAAAGCACTTCGCCGCCTGCCCCGGCCAGCACATAGCCGCGCCCCGCTTCGCTGTGCACGGCGTGGCCCTGCTTTTGCAGCTCTTTCACAGCCTTCCACACCGCCGCGCGGGAAACGCCCAGGCCGTCCGCCAGCTGCTGGCCGGACACCGGCGCCCCCTGTGCCGCCAGCAGGGCTGTTAAAACGCGCTCTTTCACCGCCATGTCTCTGCCCCCTCATGCTTTTGGTGCGCCGGGCCCGTGCCCGGCTGTGCACGCATTTGCAGCAGCATCAGTTTACCACAGGCCGCGGCGCATGTAAACCTGTTTTTGAAATAAAGTTTACAAGCGCCACAAAAAAGCGGCGGGCTGCGTTCAGCCCGCCGCGCCGCTTTCGCTTTGTGCGGCCCCCGCCGCATCTTTTTCCGCCCACTTGGCCACCAGGTACATATCGCCCGTGACGGTGTCGGTGTCAAAATTCCAGGCCAGTTTGTATTCATCATCCCAATACCAGCCCTCAAAGGTATAGCCCTCTTTGACAGGGTCTTCCGGCCGCTGTACCAAATCGCCGTACATCAGCTTTTGGCTGGCCACCTGAGAGCCGCCGTCCGTACGGAATTCCACGGTAAAGCCCCTGTCCTGCATCATCAAAAAGCCAACCACCACCAGCGCGGCAATGCCCAGCAGAATGACGGTATCCAGCACCCGCAGCGAGAGCTTTTTGTTTCCATAGATGCTCTTCAGCCAGCCAACACCCACGCGCCCGGGCTGGCCGCCCTCGCCGTCCTTTTCCGGGCCCGGCTGCCCCTGTGTTTGCGCCATGTTGTTTTCACGCTCCTTTCCGCACGCTTCCCGCCCGGCGCAGGGCCCCGCGCCGGGCGTTTTTTCTATTATAAAGCAAAATGCGCCGCCCGCCAAGGGAAAACCGGCGGGCGGCGCTGAAACCGCAAAATGGGAAAGCCCGGTTATTTGCGGGCGCGGTATTTGCGCATGTCGATGGCGCAGGCCACCAGAATAATCAGGCCTTTGATGATATACTGCCAGTCCGAGCTGACGCTCAGCATGGTAAGGCCCACGAAGATGATGCGAAGCAGGAACACGCCCGTGATGACGCCGCTGATTTTGCCAATGCCGCCCACGAAGGAAACGCCGCCAATGACGCAGGCCGCAATGGCGTCCAGCTCATAGTTCTGGCCTGTAAGGGCGCTGTTCGAGCCGATGCGCGCGCCCTCGATGAAGCCGGTGATGCCATACATGGCGCCCGCCAGCGTGAACACCAGAATGATGGTGCGCAGCACATTGACGCCAGAGACATTGGCCGCTTCCGGGTTAGAGCCCACGGCAAACATGTTCTTGCCAAAGGTGGTTTTGTTCCACACAAACCACATCACAACGGTAAGGGCCACCACATACCACACAAAGTTCGGGATGGGCGTGTTTTTGGGCCCCACCTGCAGGATGCTGCCGGTGATGAAGTTTTTATAGCTGTCAGAAAGGCCGGAAATAGACTGGCCGTTGTTGCTGCCAAGCGTCAGGTACATCAGCAGCATGCCGTATACAATCAGCTGGGTTGCCAGCGTCACAATAAAGGGGTGCAAATCGAATTTGGCCACGCAGAAGCCGTTCACCGCACCGATGATGGCGCCCACCGCAATCACCAGCAAAATCACCACCGGAATGGGCAGCGTGCCAATGCCGGCAAACATTTTGCTGGAATAATCGGCCGCCTGCAGCAGCGAGGCCGCAATGCAGGCCGTCAGGCCCACCACGCGCCCGGCCGAAAGGTCTGTGCCTGTCAGAATGATGGCGCCCGCAATGCCCAGCGCAATGGGCAGGTTTGCCGCAGACAGCGTGATGATGTTGACAATTGAGGCAATGGACAGGAAATTGTTATTGTAGATATAAATGCCGATGATTGCAAGGACAATAATGATGTACAGCGCGTTCTCAATGAAAAATTCCGACCACCAGCGGCGCTTGTCCGCCTTGTCCATGGCCTTGAAATCCGCAATGCGCTGTTTGATGTTCAGTTTGCTTGCCATAGCGCTTCCTCCTTATACATACTTGGCTGCCAGCGTCATAATCTCTTCCTGCGTGGTGCTCTTTGCGTCCACTTCGCCTGCCAAGCGGCCGCCCGACATCACCAGGATGCGGTCGCACACGCCCAGAAGCTCTGGCATTTCAGAGGATACCATGATGACAGACTTGCCCTGCTTGGCCAGGTTGATGATGAGCTGATAGATCTCGTACTTTGCGCCCACGTCAATGCCGCGGGTGGGTTCGTCCAGCAACAGCACTTCCGGCTCTGTCAGCAGCCAGCGGCCCAAAATGACCTTTTGCTGGTTGCCGCCCGACAGCGAGCGGATTTTTGTAAACTGAGACGGCGTTTTGATGCGCATGGATTGAATGGCCCAATCGGTGCTTTCGCGCATCTTTTTGCTGTTCAAAAGGCCATGCACCTTATATTTGGGCAGGCTGGAAATGGTGGTGTTCTCCTGTATGTTAAGGATGCCAAAGATGCCCGTGGCGCGCCGTTCTTCCGTTAAAAGGGCAAAGCCGTTGCGAATAGATTCCCGCGCGTTCCGGTTTTTCACTTCCTTGCCGTGCAGCCGCAGGGTGCCTTTCTTTCGGGTGGCGGTGCCGAAGATATTTTCCAGCAGCTCGGTGCGCCCAGAGCCGTCCAGCCCGGCCAGGCCCAAAATTTCGCCCTTGTGCAGGTCGAACGAGACATCTTTCAGCGCAGAGTACAGGGCCGTCATATCCCGCACTTCCAGCAGCGTCTCGCCGGGCTTGTTATCTTTCGGCGGGAAGCGGTTGGTCAGTTCACGGCCCACCATCAGTTTGATAATGCGCTCCATCGTCAGCTCTGCGGCCGGCTCGGTGGCCACCCAGGCGCCATCGCGCATCACCGTCACTTCGTCCGAAATGCGCAGAATTTCTTCCATTTTGTGCGAGATATAAATGATGCCGCAGCCCTGGTCCCGCAGCATGTTGATGATGCGGAACAGATGCGCCACTTCCTCCTCGGTAAGGGACGAAGTGGGCTCGTCAAACACGATGACCTTCGCGTTGTACGACACCGCCTTGGCAATCTCTACCATTTGGCGCTGCGAGACGGGCAGCGTGCTCATGACGGCGCGCGGGTTTACGCTGACACCCAGCTTTTCAAACAGTTTTTGGGTATCGGCATACATCTTCTTTTCGGATGTAAAGGGGCCCACCAGAGGGTACCGCCCCAGCCACATGTTGTCCATTACATTGCGCTTCAAGGCCTGGTTCAGCTCTTGATGCACCATGGCCACGCCACTCTCCAGCGCCTCTTTGGACGTTTTAAAATGAACCGGGCTGCCCTCCAGCAAAATTTCGCCGGTGTCCTTGCTGTAAATGCCAAACAGGCATTTCATCAAGGTGGATTTGCCCGCGCCGTTCTCGCCCATCAGGGCGTGCACGGTTCCCCTGCGCACCGTCAGGGAAACGTTGTCCAAAGCTTTTACGCCGGGGAAGGTCTTGGAAATGTTTTTCATTTCCAGCAAAATGTCATTTGCCACGAAACCGCCCTCCTCGTTTTGTGCTTTGCGCCGTATTCTCAGGCACATCGGGCCGCAAAATGAGCTTTTGCGGCCCCATCTTCCTGAGAAACACAGGCTTTCAAATACGGCTTCCGCCGCTTCCCTCCGGGGAAAGCGGCGGAAGCACAGATTTTCAGAAATTATTCGCCGGTGTAAATGCCATAGGGGATACGGATTTTGGCGCAGTCCTCATCGACGTTCAGCGAATCGGTATTGGCCATCACGTCCGCACCGCTGGCGGCATTCTCTACCAGTGTAACCAGCGCGCTGGCCATGCCGTCGGCATCCTGCTTGATGGTGCCTGTCATTTTGCCCGCGGCAATCAGGTCCTTCGCAGCGTCGGTGGCATCCACGCCGAACACGGGGATGGTGGTGCCCGTGCCGTCGTTATAGCCGGCGGTGTTCAGCGCCGTGATAGCGCCCTCGGCCATGCCGTCGTTGTTGCAGATAACCAGCTCGATCATGTTGTTGCTGGCCTCGCTGTAAGCAGACAGCGCGGTTGTCATGTATTCGTTCGAGGCAGAGGCCGCCCAGGTGCCGTTGCGGTCCACCAGGTATTTGTCGGTGTTGGCCGGGTCATAGAATTCCAGCGGCTCTTTGCCGTTCTCTGTCAACAGCGCGTCGCAGTCTTCCACTGCATACTGGGTGCGGTATTCGGCCTCGGGGTTGCCCTCCTGGCCCTTGAACATGATGTAAGAAATCTTGCCGTCGCCGTTCAAATCGCAGGCCTCATAGTTCTCCAGCAGGTAGTTGCCAATCATCTGGCCCTGCAGGTGGCCGGCCTCGGCCGCATCCGTGCCCACGAAAGCGCATTTCTCGTAGCTGTTCACCACGTCGTTCGAAACCTCGCGGTTGAAGAAAATCACGGGGATATCCGCGTCTTTGGCCGCAGACACAATCTCGTTGGCCGCGTCGTCAGAGGCCGTCTCCACCAGGTTCACCAGCAGCACGGTGGCGCCGTTGGTAATGGCCGTTTTCACCTGCTCGGTCTGGGTGGTCTGCTGGCCGGCGCCGTCAAAATCCTGATAGGTGACGCCCATTTCATCCAGCTTGGCGTCCAGCGCGCTGCGCACGCTGGAAATGTAGGTATCGCTGTAAGTGTAATAGAACACAGCTACATTGGCGTCGCCGGAAACCGCAGCCGCCGTGCTGCCACTGGCGCTGCCAGAGGCAGGCGTGCTGCTGGGCGCGCCGCCGCAGGCCACCAGCGTCAGGGCCAGGCAGGCCGCCAATACGATTGCAAGCAATTTTTTCATTGGGGTTCTCTCCTTTTTCATTCTTTACCCAAAGGCACTCTGCAAAACAGCCACGCCCGCCAGCACCGTTCAGCGGGCAGCATGCCCGCTGAGCGCCGCTTTTGCGCAAAAGCGTCTTTTTCATAGATGCATGGACTATTTTTGCAGAAAGCCTTTTCGTACCCGGCGGGTTTTGCCCGCCGTTCTGTTTTTATTGTAGTAGCCGCTTGTGAAAATGTCAACAAAAAAATTTATTTTGAAACCTTTATTTCATAAATATCGAACAATTTTAGGTGAGGTGCACAAAATAATTTCTTCTTTTTTGTGCTTTCATCCAGTTTTTCCTGAATATAGCTTTTTGTCCTTTAATATGTATTTTTGTTTCTTTCGCATCCCGCTTTTCGTCATTATCCTCACAATTTTGCTAGGGGTTTGTGCAAAATGCAAAAAACATTTGGAAAAATTGGTTGCTCCGTAAAATGGTGCCCGCTTGCGGGCCCGCCCGGGCGCAAGGCGTAAAAAGGCCCCGCGGAAGGCAGCAACTCCTTCCGTGGGGCCCGGCCGCACCCGGCACACAGGTGTGCAGAATGCGTCATCTCATTACAATCAGCTCATAGGCCTGTGTGCCAAGGCCTATTTTCTCGCCGTGTTCCATGCAGCTTTTCCAGTTGGTTTCGGGCGAGGTGTTGGTAAAGTGGTCGTGATGGTCGCACGCGCCCTTCCGGGTGAGGTTTTCATCCAGCAGGGTGCCCGGTATCACCGGCATGGCGTTGCACGCGTCGGCGCAGGCCACGTCCAGCGCAATGGGGTCAAAGCTGGCAAACATGCCCACATCGGGAATGATGGCGGCGTCATTTTCCGAATGGCAGTCGCAGTAGGGCGACACCTGGTTCACAATATTGATGTAAAAAGCCGGGCGCCCGTCCACCACAGCCTTGGCATACTCGGCCATTTTGCAGTTCAGCTCGTCATTGGCAGCGTCGTTGGCGGCATATACCGCATCGAAATTGCACGCGCCAATGCAGCGCCCGCAGCCCACGCACTTTGCATGGTCAATGCCCGCCTTGTGCGCTTCGTCAAAGGCGATGGCGCCGTGGGCGCAGTTTTTCATGCACGCCCCGCACGAGCGGCACAGGGCCTTATCCACCGAGGGCTTGCCGGAAGAATGCATATCCATCTTGCCCGCGCGCGAGCCGCAGCCCATGCCCACGTTTTTCACCGCGCCGCCAAAGCCCGTGCACTCGTGCCCTTTGAAATGTGAAAGCGCAATAAACACGTCCGCGTCCATCACGGCGCGCCCAATCAGCGCGTTTTGGATGTACTGGCCGCCCTTCACGGGCACAGCCACCTCGTCTGTGCCCTTCAGGCCGTCTGCAATGATAATCTGGCAGCCGGTGGAAAAGGGCGAATAGCCGTTTTCATAGGCGGCGTCCATATGGTCCAGCGCATTCTTGCGCCTGCCCACATACAATGTGTTGCAGTCTGTCAAAAACGGCTTGCCGCCCAGGGCCTTCACCATGTCGGCCACCGTCTTGGCAAAATTCGGGCGCAGGTAGGAAAGGTTGCCCGGTTCGCCGAAGTGGATTTTGATGGCGGCATATTTGTCTTTGAAGTCTATGGTTTCAAAGCCCGCGCGGCGCATCAGTTTTTCCAGCTTTTGCTGCAGGTTGGTGCCCGGGCGGGCACGCATATCGGTAAAATATACTTTTGAAGGTTCCATTGAAACACATCCTCCTTCTTTCGGGCTGCGCAGGGCAGATGCACAGCAGCCCTTCTCTCCGTTTTTCTATTATGAGGCATCCACATTTTTCCGTCAAGCGTGCCCCGGCAATATTTTTTCAAAAAGCTCTTGATTTTAAGAAAGGCTTTTGCTATAATAATCAAGCACTCTTCTGAAAGAGGCAAGCACTTTTCGTGCTGGCATAGCTCAGCTGGTAGAGCAGCTGATTTGTAATCAGCAGGTCGGGGGTTCGAATCCGTCTGCCAGCTCCATTTTATAATTGAATATGGGAGAATTCCCGAGTGGCCAAAGGGGGCAGACTGTAAATCTGTTGCGTCTTCGCTTCGATGGTTCGAATCCATCTTCTCCCACCAAATGGGCCGGTCATCTGTGATGACCGGCCCATTTTTCTTCCTTCGGGTTTGCGGGCTTTTCAAAGCGCAAAGCCCAACGAGGTTTTCCATAGAGGCTTTTCAAATGACAGAACCCATGTTTTATGTAAGCGAACGCGGGGCCCGCCTGATTTTTCAGGCAGAGGCCCCGCGTTTTTTCGTTTTTCAGCCTTTTCCCTGTTGCCAGAAGTGTAGAAGCGCCGGCAATTTTCTAAGATAGATGGACGAAAGCCCCAAACGGCCCATTGCAGGCCTGTGTAAGATGCAGAAAGTGCGTCACCTGCCCTGAATCTTCTGGTTGCCTGTGCCCCAGACATGCGGCCCCTTCGCGGCCGCCGGCGTGTTCTGCGCCATAACCCCCACCAACTTGTGCGGGGCATAGAGCTCTTCCAAATAGAAAATTTCTTCCGGCGCCAGGGCAAGTTCCACCGCTCTGGCCGCCCCTTCTATGTGGTGCAGCTTGGTGGCGCCCACCACCGGGGCGGTCACCTTGGTAAGCAGCCACGCCAAAGAAACCTCTGTCATGGACACACCCCGTTTTTCCGCCAGCTGTGCCACCCTGTTGAGAATGGCCGCATCCTGCCGGGCGGTGGCGTCATACTTGAATTTGGCATAGCTGTCCTCTTCCAGGCGTTTGGACGTCTCGCCGGGGCGCCTGGAAAGCCGCCCGCCTGCCAAAGCGCTGTAAGGGGTCATGGCAATGTTGTCTTCGGCGCAAAGTTTTGCCATCTCCCGCTCTTCCTCCCGGAAAATCAGGTTGTAATGCCCCTGAACAGAGACAAACCTGGCAAAGCCCTCTTTTTCCGCCAGGGCGTTGGCCTTGGCCAGCTGGTAGGCAAAGCAGTTGGAAATGCCGATATACCGCACCTTCCCCGCTTTTACCATGCGGTCGAGCCCTTCCATCACGTCATAGAGCGGGGTTTGGTAATCCCACATGTGATAGATATACAGGTCAATATAGTCCATGCCCAGGTTTTTCAGGCTGGTGTTCACCATCTGTTCGATGTGCTGCTGGCCGGTGACGCCTGCGTCAATTTCGCCCTGGGTGCGGGGCAGAAATTTGGTGGCCACCACCACCTGGTCCCGCTTTGCAAAATCCCGCAGGGCCCGGCCCAGGTATTGCTCGCTGGTGCCGCTTTGGTAGCCGATGGCGGTGTCGAAGAAATTGACCCCCAGCTCCAGCCCGCGCCGGATTATCTCGCGGGAATGCGCCTCGTCCAGCGTCCAGCTGTGCTGGCCGTTTTGGGCGTCGCCAAAGCCCATGCACCCCATGCAGATGCGGGAAACCTGTAATTCCGAATTGCCCAGTTTTGTATATTGCATTTGTTTTGCACCTCCATTTTCAATTTGCCTATGCCGGGCACATGCACTATTTCAATTTATTCCCCAGCTCGTACGCCTTTTGCGGGAACGGGGAACGCCTCGTCATGGCAGGGGTGCCGCAGCCATACCCCAGCACCATGCCCATGTCGGTAAGGTTCAGGTAACGCACCAGGGTTTTGTAGTGTGCCACCAGCGCCTCAAACGTCCAGCTGTCGCTGTTCCAGGCCACGGCAAGCAGGGCGGCCTTTTTGTGCCCGCGCTGGATGGAGCTGTGAACGCACAAAATCGGTCCAACAGCGTTTTCAGCTGGGCGGACATGCCATAGTAATACAGCGGAGTGGCAAACACCAGCATATCCGCATGCAGAATTTGGCCGCGAATGCGCTGCACACCGTCTTGCTGCACGCAGGGGCCCTCGTACCCGCAGTGGATGCAGCCGGTGCAGGGGTGAATATCCGCGTGGGCAGCGTCCACCAGCTCTACGGTGTGGCCGGCCGCCTGCGCCCCCTGCCGGAAGCTTTCTGCCAGCAGGTTGGAAGAGCCGTTCCGGTTTGGGCTGCCCTGCAAAACCACAATGTTCACAAACCTTCCCCCTTATTCATACACATCAATCTCAACCGTGCCCGTCAGGTTGGCAACCTGCTCTGCGCCAGAGACCGCCTCGCCCAGCGCAAACAGGCTGCCGTTGGCGTCAAAGCTGCCGTAGAACATCACCACATCACCCCAGGGCTCATAATAGGCCAGCGTGCCGGCGCCGCCCTCGGCCAGGGGCGCGTCTGAAGTGTCCAGTTCCTCCGGCGGGTAGAATATCTTTTCGTTGTTGCTGAAATTTGCCACCGCAACCGTCATGGGAAGCTGTTCATACAGCCCTCTGGCCGCCTGGCTGCCATTCAGTTCAAACACGACGGTGGAACCGCTTGCCGTTACGCTGATATGCATCGGCATTTCTCCTTCCTGTTGCTGAGGCTGCTGTGCCGGCATGGTTTCCGGCGACGGAGATTCCTCCGGCATAGATTCCGCCGGGGCAGGCCCGGCGCATGCCGCAAGGGAAAGCGCCATCAGAAAGGCCAGAAAGGCCCCAAGATACTTCTTCATCAAAAACCTCCCTTTCCTGTTATGGCAAAAGCACCCGCGCAGAAATAAAAGGTGCACAAGCGCAGCAGGCGCGCCAGCGCCAGCCGCCGGGCCAAGCCGCAAAACGGCTGGCACGCCGCGCGGCGAAAGGCACATGGGCGGCGCTGTGCGCCCAAATTTCTGTTTCAGAGGCAATGTTTTTTGCATCGGCGCGCCCAATCTGCCATTTTGCTTTCTTTTTCTTTTTTATGCGCAGACACTTTCAGCCTCTTGTTTCTGCACCTGCACGGTTCCGGTTCCCTCTTTAATATCGCGGATAATTTCTCCAACAGCCGGAACCATAATGCGGCTGCCCGCAAGAGGATTTTTGATGCTGAGCACCGGCGTGGTAATGGTGGCCTCCACCTCGCTGCGCTCGAAGGCAAGGTCACAGTCAAGCATTTCACAGTTCACAAGTTTCAGCCCCTTGCAGTAACACAGGGGCTGTGTGCCGATGATTGTACAGTTTTCAAAGGTGACATTCTCGCAGTACCAGGCAAGGTATTCGCCTTTTACAACGCTGTTGCGGACGGTGACGTTTTTCGCGTGCCAGAAGGCGTCTTTCGTGTCAAAGGTGCAGTTTTCAAACACCGCATTTTCAATGTACTGGAAAGAATATTTTCCTTTCATGCGTACATCCGCAAAGCGCAGGTTGGCAGAGCGCATCATGAAGTATTCGCTTTCGGCGCCGCAATCCTCCATCTCGATACCCCGGACAGACCAGCCGAACTCCGGGGAAACAACGTCGCAGCCGCGCATTTTTACGTCGCTGCACTCCCGCAGGGCCTTGATGCCGTGAAGTTTGGTGTTTTCAATGGTAATGTGATCGGAATACCACAGGGCCGCCCGGCAAGCTTGCGTCATTTCCGAATCCCGAATGGAAAGGCCGTGGTCGTGCCAGAACGGGTAGCGCAGGTTAAAAAAGCTGTGCTCCACCTGCACGTTTTGGCACTCTTTAAAAGCGCTTTCGCCATCGGCCGGGCCGTCGAACGAACAGTGTTTCACCAAAATACCGCTGCTGCCGTAAAGGGCGCGCTCTTGGTCAAACGTTTGGTTCTGAATGGTTTTCATCGAAAAGCCTCCGTTTCGCAAACATATTTCGCTGTGTTCTTGCAAAGGGGCAAAGCCAGGTTCCGGCAGCGGTGTTCGGTTTTCCGCCGCGCACACAGCGCTGCCGCTTTTTTGGAGGGGCCGAAACGGCAGATGCCTTTGGTTTTCCTTCGAAATCCTTTTTGGCACTTCAACTGCCCGGCCCTGCCGGTGTGTCCCGTCCCTATTTCTTCCCGGGGTGTTTGCCATAACGCCCCAGCAGCTTGCCCGAAAAATAGGCAATTTCCGCCCAAAGCGCCATCATGCCCAGATACTCCAGAAAGAACAGGCCCAGGGGCTGTTCCACATCAAAGAAAACAAAGTGGGTGCGCAGCAGCAAATAGGAAGCAATGTTGTGTTTGAAAAAGGCGTAGGCCCCAAACCCGGCAAGCAACGCCGCCGCAGCGCGCAGCAGCCAGGTGCGGGCGGCGGAAGGGGCTTTTTTGTTTGCGGCCTTGCGCATTACGCCCATCACCACGCCCCAGTGAAGCCCCAGATGCAGGCTGATGAACAGAAAGCCCCAATAGGAAGCCAGCATATGCAGCGTGCGGGCAAAGCCCATGCCCCCTGAAATGGGAAGGAAGCTGAACACCACCCGGGACAGAATAACCCCGCTTACCATCAGCCCGGCCATTGCCAGCAGAATCAGCACATCCACCACGGTTTGAAAAACGCGCAGCGGCGTATAGCGCCCTTTTGCCAAATTGTGATGCCAGTGCCCGTTCAGGCCATGGTGAAGAAGAAAAAGGCCGAACATTGCCACACCCATCCATTCGTGCGCAGTTTCGCCCACCAGCAGATATGCCATCAGGCAAAACAGCAAAACCGTCATGGCCAAATCTACCGCCATTTTCCATAAGGCCTTTGGTTTCAACCACATCGCCTCCCCTTCCTTTCCATTTACAAAATTAGTATATCGCTCTTTTTCTTCCATGTATAATACTTATGTTGAATCTTGAAAAATGCGCAAAAGGCATTTCGAAAGGCATTCCGCCCCCCTGCCAAGCACGCCGTGCAAAAGCTTCTGCCGCTTTGCTTTTCTCATACTTAAAAAGCATAGTAAGGCTTTATTTATTTTGATTTTGCAACAGAAATATGCTATTCTTAACAAAAGAAAAACGGAGGTGCTGCGCAGTGGAAATTCGCGTGTTAAAATATTTTTTAATGGTGGCCAGGGAAGAAAACATCACCAAAGCGGCCAATTTGCTGCACCTAACCCAGCCCACGTTGTCCAGGCAATTGATGCAGCTGGAAGAAGAGCTGGGGGTTTCGCTGTTCCGCCGAAGCAGGCACCGCATCATCCTCACAGAAGACGGCATGCTGCTGCGGCGCCGGGCGGAAGAGATTGTCTCTTTGGCAGACAAAACAAAGGACGATTTTCAGCACCGGCAAGAGCAGCTGGCAGGCACCATTGCCGTTGGCAGCGGGGAAATGCAGAGTTCCCGGTTTCTTACACGGCTTCTTACCGCGTTTCAGAGGGAAAACCCGCTGGTGACCTTTACAATTTACAGCGGCAACTCGGACAATATTAAAGAGCGCATTGAGCGCGGGCTTTTGGACGTGGGCCTTTTGCAGGAGCCCGTGGACATTACCAAATACAGCTTTATCCGCACACCCATTCGGGAACAATGGGGCGTGCTGATGAGCGAGGATTCTGAATTGGCGGCAAAAAGCAGCGTTGGCCCGGCAGACCTTGCCGGAATGCCCCTGATTATGCCCGGGCGGGAAAACCTTCAGAACGAACTGCTCAACTGGTTTGGCCCATATGCAGAAAACCTGCGCATCATCGCAAACGGCAACCTGCTGTATAACCTGGCTTCCCTGGCACAGGAAAGCGGCGCCGGTGTTCTTACCCTGAAGATGGCCTGCAGCTACCCGGGGCTGTGCTTTGTGCCCCTTGCGCCGAAAATTGAAACCGGCACCATGCTGGTGTGGAAAAAGACGCAGGCCTTTTCCCCCGTGGCCACAGCGTTTCTTGCATATTCCAAGAAATACATGCTGGGAATAACTCAAGATTTACAATAAGCATTAGACATTCCTTCTGCCGGGCGCTACAATATAGCTGTTCCAAACGGAACACCTGTCTGGCCTGTGTTGCATCGCCTGTCAGGAAGGAGGAACGTCATGACCATCCGGGAAGTGAGCGAGCGCTACAATATCCCCATGGAGATTCTGAAAGAATATGAAACATGGGCGCGAAAGCGCGCAGCCCAAAAGACGGTGGGCGCCTGGCAGTATGACGATGCCGATTTAGAGCGCCTGAGCCTGGTTCTCTCTCTGCATGAGATGGGGTTTGACAGCCGGGAGGTGGAGCTCTATCTGAAGCTGTTGGGGCAAGAGGGCACAGAGGCACAGCGCATACGGATGCTGAGCCAAAAAAGGTCCCGCCTGCTGGAGCAAATTCACACACAGGAAAAACTGCTGGAGCAGCTGGATTCCCTTCGGTATCACGTGCACAAACAGCAAAAGGCGAACCAAAAGGCATAGCCAAACCACTGCACATCAATTTTAAGGAGGCTGCAAGATGAAAGTTCAAGACAAAAACACCTTTGATGAACAGAATGTTTTCGGCCAGGGAAGCGCCAACACCGCGTTTGCGCAATACTTTATCGGGAATTCTTATCTGAACCCTCTCACCAAGCCGGGCGAAAGCGTTGTGGGCCTGGCAAACGTCACCTTTGAGCCGGGCTGCCGCAACAACTGGCATATCCATCATGCCAAAACGGGCGGCGGGCAAATTCTTATTTGCACTGCAGGCGAGGGCTGGTATCAGGAGGAAGGCAAGAAAGCCGTAAGCCTCACGCCCGGCACGGTCATTGTGATTCCGCCGCAGGTCAAGCACTGGCACGGCGCCAAGGCCGACAGCTGGTTCAGCCACATTGCCGTGGAAGTGCCCGGCGAAAAGACCAGCAACGAGTGGCTGGAGCCGGTAGATGACGAAAGCTATTCCAAACTGCAGTAAAAGGGCCGGGCGCACGTTCCAAAGGAAGGTGCGCCCGCATGCGTGTGCATATAAAAAAGCACCCTGTTGTCATTTGCAGCACTAAGCTGCCGCCGAAAGGAGTTTTGCCTTATGATGAAGAACTATCGGGAAACAGACCCGGAATTTATAGAGCGCTTTGAGCACTTTGCCTTTGACGAGGCCGTAAACGAGCCCGGGCAAGGGCTGGAGCCCATCACCCGCCATATGGCCATTCTGGCCACGCTGCTTGGCTGCCAGGGAATAGATGCCTTCCGGGAAGAGCTGCCCTGCGCCCTGGACGCCGGCGTTACCCCCGTTATGGTCAAAGAGATTGTTTACCAGGCCATAGATTATTTGGGCATTGGCCGGGTGCTTCCCTTTTTGAAAGCCGCAAACGAAATTTTGACACAGCGCGGCGTCTCTTTGCCGCTGGCGGGCCAGGCCACCACCACCATGGAGAACCGGCTGGAAAAAGGCGCCCAAACCCAGGCAGATATCTTTGGCCCACACATGCTGGAGGCCTGGAAAAGCGGCCATATCAACCGCTGGCTGGCGGCCAACTGTTTTGGCGATTACTATACCCGCACCGGCCTTACCCTGGCCCAGCGCGAGATGATTACCTTCTGTTTTTTGGCGGCACAGGGCGGCTGCGAGCCCCAGCTGATTGGCCACGCAAAGGGCAACATGAACCTGGGCAACGACAAGGCGTTTCTCATTCGGGTGGTGTCCCAGTGCCTGCCCTACATCGGCTACCCCCGCAGCCTGAATGCCATAACCTGTGTAAACAAGGCGGCAGAGGAATAAACAAAGGTTGCCGTTAGGCGTGTTGACGTAAGAAAACATTGCCTCTGAAACAGAAATTCGGGCGCATAGCATCGTCAAGGACATTTG
>OGGQ01002879.1_pt1 | contig 17401 bp, 15 predicted proteins | sample 1571191 | NCBI WGS metagenome assembly OGGQ01 (sample SAMEA2582061, study PRJEB24529) | metagenome | biome: Human gut stool | place: China | collected 2011
GAAGAGGCTTCCCCCTCACGGGACTGGTCTTGAAGACAGCGGAGCGCATGGCGGCCCCGGCAACCGCCCCGCTGATGACCATGAACCGCTGGGATACGCAATATGCCATGGCGCATAGGCTGGGCAGAAAGATTGTGGAGATTCCGAGGATCGGGGTTGACACGGAACGCCCGAAGCCGGTGGACGAAAGGGAACGGGCGGCCCTGCGTGCGGTGCAGGCCTATGCCCTGGAGCGGGTGCTGCCTGACGTTATGGCCCAATATGCGGCCCTGGTACCCCAGACCTGGCCGGCCCCAGCGGGAACTGCGTAGTAAAAGGGACGCCTTTACTATGATAAAAGAAAACCAAAGAGCCCTGAATTTCTTCAATATACTGCTGGATGCGCTCATCCTCCTGATCGCCATGCCGGTTGCCTTTTACGCCCGGTTCTATATCTTGCATAATGGCATTATTACAGTGCCACTGTCCAATTACATGGCCTTCCTGCTTTTCCTCATCCCGGCCTTTCTGGTTACCTTCGCCACCCTGGGGCTGTACGAGTCCCTTCGCCAGCGACCACTGACCCGGGGCTTTTGGGGCAGCGTCATTGACTTCATTCTGGCTCAGACCTTTCTCTTCCTTTACAAAGAGGTCCACTTCTTCCGAGGGGTATCTTTCTCTTCTTTTGCCTGGCCTACTGCGGCATGTGTGCCAAGCGGGTGTGCCTGCGGCTGATCCTCCACCACTTCCGCTAGAAGGGTTTTAACCAGAAGCACGTGCTACTGGTGGGGGATGGCCATATGGCGGCGCGGTATGTTCAGGTTGTTCAACGGCAGAAGGAGTACGGTTACCTCATTGACGGCTACCTGGTGCAGCACGACTCCATCTCCGGGCTCACCTATCTGGGCAGCGTCAAGGAGTTGGAGAAGGTACTGGAGTGCAGATCCCCGGACGAGGTGGTGGTGGCGCCCCCGGCGGAGAAGTTCCAGTTTACCTGCGGGGTGATTGAGGCCTGTGAGAAGGACAGCATTAAACTGTATGTCATTCCATTTTACGCAGAGTATATTCCGTCTGATCCTCAGCTTGACAACATATATGGAATTCCTCTGATGAATATCTGGCATATTTCTCTGGACAACTGGCTCAATGCCGCGGCGAAACGAACGCTGGACATGGTAGGATATCTGGTGCTGATTCTCTGTACCTCTCCCCTTATGCTGATTGCGGCCATTGGCGTGCGGTTGTCCTCGCCGGAACCGATTATCTTTAAGCAGAAACGGGTAGGGCGCAATAAAAAGACGTTTATGACGTATAAATTCCGCTCCATGCGGATGAATGCTGCCCAGGATACCAGCTGGAGCCGCAATGCTGCCCCCCGCAAGACCAAATTCGGCGCCGTCCTCCGCAAGTTCTCCTTTGACGAACCGCCTCAGTTTTTCAACGTCCTCAAGGGCGACGTGAGCTTGGTAGGGCCCAAACCTGAGATACCCCACTATGTCCAGCAGTTTAAGGAGGATATTCCGCTGTATATGGTGAAGCAACAGGTGCGCCCGGGGATTGCCGGATGGGCCCAGGTCAACGGCCTGCGGGGAGATACCTCCATCGAGGAGCGGGTCCACTATGATATCTATTATATTGAGAACTGGAATTTCTTTTTTGCCCTGAAGATTTTGTTTTGACGCTGGTCAAAGGTGTAGTGAACCAGGAAAAATTGTAGTTCCGGCTGGACAAAGTGGGCCTGTCTATGGAGAAAGTTATCTTGCTTTTTAAGTTTATATATACTATAATAACATAGTTAGCTTGTAAGTATTCTGCGTTTGCGTTATATTTTATAAAATATATTATTAATTTTGTATCAATTACAAGAAAGACAGGACATGGAAAATTAATCTAAAACAAGCAAAACAAATTGTTTAAAACAGAGGTAATTGGAAAGCTAGTCGTTCCATTGATCTCAAAAATTGCGCAAGTCCATAAAGAGCTTACATGAAGAGAAAACGCTTATCGTGGTGTGGGAGGCAATTAATGACAAATATCGGAAGCAGAAAACAACTAACGGTAGCGATTCCTGCTTACAACGCCGAGATGTATCTCAAGAAATGTTTGGACTCTCTAGTGGGGGCGGATCCCAGACTAGAGATTATTGTGGTCAACGATGGTTCTACGGATGGGACGGAGGAAGTGGCTAAGTGCTATACCGCCAAATATCCGAAACAGGTTCGCCTGATTACCAAGGAAAATGGTGGACATGGTTCCGGCATTAATTGTGCTGTTCAAGAAGCCACTGGACGATATTTTAAGGTAATTGACGCGGATGACTGGATTGTCAGGGATAATCTGACACTACTTTTGGATGCATTGGAAAAGACTGCAGTTGATGTAGTGCTTACAGGTTATCGCACGATCAACGAAAGTAGCGGAAAGATCTTGACTTACCCCGCAGATTGCCGGTATGCAGGGCGGGAAGTCGGCGTTCCCCAACTGTTGGAGGTGTATGATGAGATTTCCTCCTGCTGCTCCTTTCACGGGGTGCTTTACCGCACACGGTTCTATCAAGATTGTGGTATTCACCTTTCCGAAGGCATTTTTTACGAGGACCATGAATATGCCACTTTGCCCTTTGTTCAAGTGGAAACGTTATTGATCCTGCCGATTTTCTTTTATGAGTATCGAATCGGAAATAGCGGGCAAAGTGTAGCCTTTCACAATCAAGTTAAGCGGATTGACCATATTGAAGCGGTCGTGCGGGCTATGCTGGATTATCGAACTGTTCATGGCCCGCTTCGGCCGGATCGAGAGGAGTATTTTCTCCGTAAGCTGTGTGTGGTAGTAGTCAGCTATTTTGCAGTGGCACTGGTTAAAGACACAAACCGCCAAGCGGGGATGGAGCACGCCGAAGCCTTTCGCAGATGGTTGGAGAGCCGCGAACCTCAGTTAATGGATCGGATTTTTAAAAAATACCGCACGTTGCTGTGGCTTCATAAAATACACTTTTCCCCATCGCTTTATCAAGGTATTCTTGATACCAGTTTGTATAAAAAATTTCGGAATATATGGATAAACTAAAGAAAATGTATAGAGAGATGCTTTTACTCAATTGGAGAGGATAAAGGTGCATGTTTGTGGCTACAGGGGTAATATTCAAAATGGAGGAGAATGTTTGTGAAGTATGATTATCTGATTGTAGGTGCTGGGCTTTACGGGGCAGTCTTTGCACACGAAGTCATGAAAAAAGGTAGGTGCTGTTTGGTTATTGACAAACGGGACCATATTGCAGGTAATATCTACACCAAAATGCAGAGCGGGATAAATGTTCATCAATATGGGGCCCATATTTTTCACACTAGCGAGAGAAAAATCTGGGAGTATATCAATCAGTTTGCAGAATTCAATCAGTATATTAATTCTCCAGTGGCCATCTACCACGATGAATTGTATAACCTGCCATTCAATATGAACACATTCAGCAGGCTCTGGGGCATCCGTACTCCGGAAGAGGCAAAGTCTAAAATTCAGGAGCAGGTAAGAGAACTGAACATTCACCACCCTCGAAATCTGGAGGAGCAGGCCCTTTCACTCGTTGGCACAGACGTCTACACCAAACTAGTCAAGGGTTACACCGAGAAGCAGTGGGGGCGGGATTGCAAATCTCTCCCGGCATTTATTATCAAGCGTCTTCCGGTCCGGTTCACCTATGACAATAATTATTTTAATGATCGATATCAGGGAATTCCGATCGGCGGATATACACAGATCGTTGAGAAAATGCTGAACGGGGCGGATATCTGGCTGAATACTGATTACTTCGAACTGGAGGAGCAGGTTCCGAACTTGGCGAAGCGGGTTCTGTTCACTGGACCGATCGACGCCTTTTACCATTATCAATATGGGGCGTTGGCCTACCGGAGCATACGCTTTGAGACGGAAGAACTAGATACAGACAATTATCAGGGGTGTGCTGTAGTGAATTATACTGCCCGTGAGGTACCCTACACCAGAATTATTGAGCACAAACATTTTGAATTCGGCCAGCAGCCCACCACCATTATTTCGCGTGAATACTCTGCCGAGTGGACAAAGGGTGCAGAGCCTTATTATCCAATCAACGACCAGCAAAATTCCGAGTTATATGGGAAATATCAGAAACTAGCAAGCAGAGAAAGTAACGTGATTTTTGGTGGTCGTCTGGGCCAATATTGTTACTACGATATGGACAAGGTCATTGCGTCCGCTTTAATAGCAGTGGAGAAAGAAACTCCCCATATTTAAAATTGAATTTGAAAGGGTAAAGAGATATGAAGCTGCAGAATCTGTTGATGCCTCAAAGTGGCTTGTGTGCCAATCAGAATATGTATGTGCGTCTCAATCAGTATGCCTATATGTATAATTGCCATCAGGAGATTCTGTTAGAAAAAGGCGGAATAGCTTGGATGGACACTTACTTCAATGGGTTTTCCGTAGAAAAATGGAGAAAATACACTAATATTAAGGAAATATCCATTTCGCTTTATTTACAGGGCAATCTAGAAATCAAATTGTGTAGCAAAGAAAAAATTCATGGCTATATTGCAAAAAAAGAATTGTCTATAACCTCATTTTCCAGTGTTACGCCCAAGTGGATTACACTGCCCTTTCTCTCGTATGATGAAAAAGGTATGTATTTTGTATGTTTGGAAGGTGTAGAAAATGGTGGCCGTTTTTTGGGCGGCTATTACTCTAGTGAGATTGACGAGGCGGACTGTAACTCCGTTTATTTGGCAATCAATATTTGCACTTTCCGACGTGAGGCATTTATAAAACGCAACCTGGATATTTTAAGTAAAAAAATTTTGGATTGTCCTGAAAACCCTCTTTTTGGCCATTTGCAAGTATTTATTTCCGATAACGGGAAGACTTTAGATGTTGATGCTTTGTGCACCGAGAAAATCCATATTGTACCAAACAAAAATGTAGGTGGCGCCGGGGGCTTTGCCCGTGGACTGATCGAAATCATGCACTGTGATACTTATAATGCTACCCACACTCTTTTCATGGATGATGATATTCTTATTGAACCCGAGGCATTGTATCGTACCTATATGTTACTCCGTATTATTAAGAAGGAATATAGGGCGGCTTTTATTGGTGGCGCTATGCTCCGACTTGACCAGCAAAATATCCAAGTAGAGTCTGGCGCCGTATGGAACGCAGGCAATCTAATTTCTAGAAAATGTGGATTAGATCTGAATACAGTAGATGCTTGCCTGTATAACGAGGTGGAAGAATACTGCGAGTTTAACGCTTGGTGGTACTGCTGTATTCCAATAAGTGTTGTTCGCAAGGATAACTTACCCATGCCTATATTTATCCGCGGTGACGATTTAGAGTACGGTTTGCGGAATATGAAGAACCTGGTTTTACTCAATGGTATTTGTGTTTGGCATGAGCCTTTTGAAAATAAATACTCCTCATTTTTGGAATATTACATTTTGCGGAATATGCTCTATGATAATGCTTTGCATTTTCCTAATTATAGCAAGTGGGACTTAGTCAAATGGCTCTACAGCAAAGTCTTGAGACAGCTCATGTACTACCGTTATCAAAATATTGATTTGATTTTTCGTGCCGTAGATGACTTTTTTAAGGGTGTGACATTTTTGGAGGAGACAGATGGAGAAAAGCTTCACCAAGAGATTATGTCAGCAGGTTATAAAACCCAGCCTGTAGAAGCGTTTCCAATTCCATTTGAATATAGCGTTTATGAAAACAGTTTTGCAGAACGGGAAAATAAATTTAAAAAATTATTCCGTCTTGCTACATTAAATGGCGCTATTTTGCCAGCGAAACGAGTCAACATTACCTCGATGGCTCAATGTCGCCCTATTAACTTTTACCGGGCAAAAAGTGTGTTGCAGTATGATATTACCAGCAAGAAAGCTTTTATGACCGAAAAAAATTTAGGACAGACATTCCGTTATCTATTTAAGTTATTAGCTGTTAGTTGGAAAGTTGTTTTTAGATTCGATGCCGCAAAGAAAAACTTTGCCAAAAACGCTACTCGATTAACCAATGAAGAATTTTGGCGACGTTATCTGGATATAGTGACGATGTCTCAGTAAGTGATATTTATCTAAAAATTCAATTTCATATCAAGAGGTAGTCAGCTGCATGAAGATGGTACGCATGAAACAGAATATAGTCTTGGTCTTCCTAACAATCATATTTTTTTGGGCGTTTATAACAATTCTGTTTCGTTATATTGGTGGAGAACAGCTCTTTTGGGGGAAAAATGAACAAGAAATTTTTGTTCCATCCAGCACACATGGAGCAGAGCCACTATATGGGGCACACCATCTAACTCAAAGTATAGTTTTGAGTGGTGACCGAATCGATGTATTGGGCTTTAAAACCTGTACCTATGGCAGAAATAATCAAGGAACTTTGTTGGTAAAACTGATTGAGCAGGATACAGGGCATATCCTGATGCAACAAACTTTTGACATGTCAGAGCTTCCCGACAACGAATTTGTTTATCTTGATCTTTTGGAACCTCTATCCATTGTATCAGGGCATACCTATATACTACAATTGTCAGGAGAGTCGCAAAACAGGGAAGTAGCTGCTTCTGTAGTCTATAATCAAAATATACAACTAGTGGACAGCACTCTGACCTATGATGATACTGTCATAGCGGGTAGCCTTTGTTTGGATATTCAACAATCAGATGCCTTTTGGTTCGGATATCACTACTGGGAGGTGATGGGTGCATTAGGTGTTTTGCTCCTGTGCTACAGTATCTTCCTCTACTGTAGGTATAAAAAAGAAAAGCCTACTTTAGTCTTGAGTTACCTTTCTAGCATTTATCATTACCGTTTCTTGATTAAACAATTGGTTTCCAGAGATTTTAAGACAAAATATAAGCGTTCTGTTTTAGGAATTGTATGGAGTTTTCTCAACCCCCTGCTAACCATGTTAGTGCAATATATTGTTTTTTCCACTTTGTTTAAATCAGATATTACAAATTTCCCGGTATATCTATTGGTAGGAGTAGTTTTTTTCAACTTTTTTTCAGAAGCATGCGGGATGGGGCTAAATTCTATTGTAGGAAATGCTCCTTTGATTACCAAAGTATATATTCCTAAATATATTTTCCCTCTATCACGGGTTATTTCCTCTTTTATTAACTTTGGACTTGCACTAATTCCTCTGTTTGCGGTTTTATTACTAACGGGACAGCAGATAACCAAGTCTGTATTGCTACTTCCATTCAGCTTGATGTGCACTTGGATATTTTGTCTAGGAATGGTGCTTATTTTATCAGCGCTAATGGTGTTTTTTCGTGATGTCCAGTTTTTGTGGAATGTGGTATCAATGCTATGGATGTATGCCACACCTATTTTCTATCCTGAGTCAATTATTCCCTCTAAATTTGCTTTTGTGCATCAGATTAACCCATTATACTATTTTATTCGATTTGCAAGAGTTGTTTTGCTAGAGGGAGTCTCACCGGAGCCAAAGAGTTATCTACTTTGTATCGTGGCTGCCGCAGTTCCTGTTATTATTGGTATCTTGCTGTTTCGTCAGACACAAGATCGTTTTGTATTATATATCTAAGAAGGAACATAAGGAGCTGTTATGATAGAATTAAACCACGTGACCGTCGAGTTCAAACTGCAAAATGATCGCATTCAAAGTTTGAAGGAATATACAGTTTCGCTTTTGACAAGACGAATTCATACACAACAGTTTCTTGCTTTGGATGACGTCTCTTTTCGTGTAGAACAGGGAGAAGTATTTGGACTAATTGGTCATAATGGCGCGGGAAAATCCACACTGTTAAAAACTATATCAGGCATCCTTAAACCCACCCAAGGGAACATTCACCTTTCAGCTCCGGTAGTTCCTATGCTGGAGCTTGGTTCTGGCTTTGACATGGATTTGACCGGCAAAGAGAATATTTTCCTTAATGGCGCTATTCTTGGTTACTCTGAGCAATTTCTTCGGAGTAAATATGATGAAATCGTAGCTTTTTCGGAGCTTGAAAAATTTATTTACACCCCTGTACGAAATTATTCCTCCGGAATGCTGGCGCGTCTTGCATTCTCTATTGCTACGGTGGTAGAACCTCAGATTTTAATTGTGGACGAAATTCTATCAGTGGGGGATAATAATTTTCAGGAAAAGAGCAAATCAAGAATGATGCAGTTGATGGGGGGAGGGACTACAGTACTATACGTATCCCACAATTTAAATAGTGTCCGTGACATGTGTCATCGTGTCCTTTGGCTCGAATGCGGAAAACAAAAAATGTTGGGAAAAGCCGAGGAAGTTTGCGATGCATATGAAGGAAAAATTAGATTATAACTAATTACAACTATATGTTGTGATAACTATAACAATCCGATATCAAATTCTTTATAAAGAGAGGTTCCTTTCCTATCTCACCCTTAATTTAGGGCAGATGCTAGAAGCAATTAAGATAGCAAACTGAATAACTACTATAGTGGTTATATACAAAAGGCGGTTGATACATTATGAATCATTTTTTGACTTATCCATTTGATCCAAAACTTCTATTGAAAAAACGGAAGAGCATTAAAAAAGAATTGCTGGAACAAAAAATTACTTTTATTGAAAAAAACATTGCAATACTAGGCGGATCTACAACGCATGACATCAAAGATATGCTGGAACTGTTCTTGCTTGGCCATGGTATTAAAGCTAGATTCTACGAATCTGAATATGCTCAATTCTGGCAAGATGCCATGTTTGAAAATCAAGAATTGGATGATTTTTCTCCCGATATTATTTTTATTCATACCACAAATCGTAATATTATTCAATTTCCAGATATAAATGACGGAATGCAGGAAGTTAACGATAAACTGGAAAATGAGTATCGTCGTTATGTGACTATGTGGGATACTTTAAAAAGTAAGTATCATTGCCCCATCATTCAAAATAATTTTGAGTATCCCTTCTACCGTTTGATGGGTAACCGCGAAGCATACGATATTCACGGTAAAGTTTATTATATAACTTCACTCAATATGAAGTTTTCCCAATATGCACAAGAAAATGACCAGTTTTTTATCAATGATATTAACTATCTATCTGCTTATTGTGGATTAGAAGAATGGAGCGATCCATTTTATTGGCATATGTACAAATATGCTGTCAATTTGCAGATGATTCCATATCTTGCCCATAGTGTTGCTAATATTATCAAATCAATTTATGGAAAGAATAAAAAGGCATTTGCGTTAGATCTGGACAATACCCTCTGGGGTGGCGTAATTGGAGACGATGGTGTTGAGCATATTGAAATTGGACAAGAGACCTCTATGGGACAGGTCTTTTCGGAGTTTCAAGATTATCTGAAGCAGCACAAAAAAATTGGTGTCATTCTTAACATCATTTCAAAAAATGATGAGTGCAATGCAATAGCTGGTCTCAATCATCCAGATTCCATCCTAAAACCCGAAGATTTTATCTCTATTAAGGCTAATTGGGAGCCAAAAAGCAAAAATTTGGAGGCAATGGCAGAAGAACTGTCCTTGCTCCCAGAGTCCTTTGTTTTTGTAGATGATAATCCTGCTGAAAGGGAGATTGTTTGTCAACAGGTTGAAAATGCCACTGTTCCTCCGATGCTTAAGCCAGAGCAATATATTAAGGTGCTTGATCGTTCCGGATTCTTTGAAGTTACGAATTTTTCACAGGATGATATGCATCGTGACGAGATGTATAAAAAGAATGCAGAACGCAAGAAAGTCCAGGCTTCCTTTGCCGATTATCATGAATATCTGCTATCGCTGGAAATGACATCAGAGATTAAGCCATTTGATGCGATTCACATGTCCCGTATTGCACAGCTTACCAATAAAAGTAATCAGTTTAATTTAACTACCAGACGTTATACGCAGGAAGAGGTTGAAGAAATTTCTAGCAATCCAGCAATGGTTCCGCTGTATGGCAATTTGAAAGATAAGTTTGGAGATAACGGCGTAGTTTCCGTTGTGATTGGTGAGCAGGAAAACGACACTTTACACATGCGGCTTTGGCTGATGAGCTGCCGTGTGCTGAAACGGGATATGGAGTTTGCCATGATGGATGAAGTGGTACGGCATTGCAAGCAAAGAAAGATTCATCGCATTCTCGGCTACTATTATCCTACGCAAAAAAATAGCATGGTGAAAGATTTTTACCAGATACAAGGATTTACAAAGCTATCAGAAGATGAAGCTGGCAATACTGTCTGGGAGCTATGTATAGATGATAATTATGTTATGAAAAATACGGTGATTTCTGTCAATCAATAAGGAGGGAGTATGTTGGATCACGCGAATGAAGTTCAGCAAATTTGCGCTGATATTCGCAAGGATATCTTTCTAACGGCATATGCAGGTGGGATTGGACATTTAGCCTCTGCATTTTCTTTGGTGGAAATACTGTATGCCCTTTATCTGAATGGTGTTATGCACTATCATGCAGACAATCCACAAGATGAATCAAGAGATATGTTTATTCTCAGTAAGGGGCATGGCAGCCTTGCGCTATATAACACCTTATACCGAGCCGGCTTTTTCCCTCGAGAAACCTTATGGGGATTTTGCAGACCAAACGGTATACTAGGCGGGGAACCGCACAACTTGGAAGTTCCGGGTGTTGAAGCTGCAACAGGTTCCTTGGGTCATGGTTTATCAATCGGTGTTGGCATGGCAATGGCTATTCAGCAGAGCGGATTAAAAAATCATGTGTATGTGGTAGTCGGTGATGGAGAATGTCAGGAAGGTTCTATATGGGAGGCAATCATGACAGCTTCTGCCTATCAGCTGGAGTGCCTGACACTTATTATTGATAATAACAAGCTTCAAAAAAATAGCAGAGTAGAGGAATTGATGAAAATTGATTCCTGGAATAACAGGTTATGTTCGTTTGGCTGGGCTGTTAAAGAGTGCGACGGTCATGATGTTGGCGATATTACAAGAAAATTGCAGGAGCCTTGGGAAGTTGGAAAGCCCAGGTGCCTGATTGCAAACACTGTGAAGGGAAAAGGCCTGTCCCTTATGGAGAATAATCCTAAATGGCACTGGAAAATGCCAAACAGACGTGAATTGAAGGTGTTTATGGAAGAACTCCATATTTCAGAGGAGGAACTGGTGAAATGCTGAAAGCGTATGTTAGCACTCTTTACAGGCTAATGCAGCAAGACCAAAATGTCTACTCTCTGCTTTCGGACAGTGGAACAGAATATGACACCTTACTTGCAAGGGAATTTCCGGACCGCTGTTTTAATTTTGGTATAGCAGAGGAAAACAAAGTTGGGGCAGCCAGTGGAATGGCTGCCATTGGAAAAATTCCGTTTATTCAGACATCGGGAGCATTTTTGGCATATAGATCCTATGAATTTATCCGAAATGATATCTGTATACAGCAACGAAATGTAAAAATTGTGGGATCTGGAAGTGGTCTTTCCATTCCGGCTCTTGGGCCATCTCATCATTGTACAGAAGATATTGCAGCGTTGCGTGTCATTCCCAATCTGCTGTTGCTTTCGCCGGCATCGCCTAAGGAAATGGAGCAGTGCGTGGAAGCTGCCTATCAATACCATGGACCGGTTTATATCAGAGCCGGTATGACAGGTGAACCGGAAATATATGATGAAGGCTATCAGTTTCAAATCGGTACACCTACCATTTTAAAAGACGGATCGGATGCAACACTTTTTGTAACAGGCAGTATTGCTGCCAATGCTGTCAAAGCAGCAGAAAGCCTGCGGGCAGACCATATTAGTCTTAGGGTTGTAAACATATCCACCTTGTCCAATATTGACTTGGAAAAGATTGCCTATTATATTCAGAATAAAGTAGTGTTTTCATTGGAAGAGCACTCTATTGTAGGCGGCTTAGGAGGCATCCTGTCAGAAGTCATTGCTGACTTAGGGTTGAGGGTCAAACTGGTACGGATAGGATTATATAACCAGTTTGCTTCCGGATATGGAAGCTATGAGGAAGTAAGAGAAAAGAATCATTTAGGTGTCAATCATATTTGCAGTATGGTTCAATCAGAACTCTCAAAATAAATTACAGTATGGAGGTATATTACCATGACAAGAGAGGACATTTTAAAGGCAGTCAACGAGGTTTTTCACGATGTATTTGACGACGACAGCATTGTTGTGACAGATGCAACCGTTGCCGACGATATTGAAGATTGGGATAGCTTAGAGCACATCAATTTGATTGCAGCAATGGAAGAGCGTTTTGGGCTTCGTTTTACCATGGGCGAGGTTACCGGCATGAAAAATGTTGGTGAAATGGTAACTATCATTCAGGAAAGAGGCACTCTATGAATTCTTATACCTTTGAACAGCTGGAGATTGGCCAACGAGAGCAGTTTCAGGTATCCATAACAGAAGATAAGGTAAAGGATTTTCGTTCCCTGACAGGGGACGAAAATCCTTTGCATGTAGACCGTGATTATGCAAATTCCAAAGGTCATCCGGAAACAGTAGTGTATGGTATGCTCACAGCATCGTTTCTTTCAACGCTTGCGGGAATGTATTTACCCGGGCTGTATAGTTTGATTCATTCTGTGGAAGTAAAGTTTACTGCACCGGTTTATGTCTCTATGGGGACCTTGACCGTAACAGGAGAAATTACTGAAAAAGATGATCGTTTTCATACCATTAAGCTCAAAGTTCGGATTACGGAGCCGAGAGGCAAGACGGTTTGCAGAGCTTCCATGAAAGTAGGAGTTATCAATGAAAGGTGAGAAGGTCCTGTTTGTAACAGGTGCATCCTCGGATGTGGGGATGGCTCTTTTAAAGAAAATTGCGACAAATTATTCTGTCGTATATGCACATTATTTCAGCTCTGATCAAAGACTGATGGAACTGGATCAAACATTGTCAAATACCAAAATCATTCCCGTTCAAGCTGATTTCAACAGCTTGGAAGATACCAAAAAACTGGCAGAAAAATTTAAAACAGAGTTTTTATTACCAGATGATGTTGTTTACTTGGCAGCAGAACCAATTCAGAATATTGCAGTCAAAAAAGCTAAGTGGGAGTTGTTTGAGAAACAACTGCATACAGGTCTTCGCTCTATTGTGGAAACAGCTCAAATTATCGTTCCAAACATGATGAAACGTAAATCCGGGCATATTGTGATTATGTTAAGCCATATGGTTGTGTGTCAGCCAACAAGCAAACATATTCTTCCATATATAACGGCAAAATACGCAATGTTAGGTCTTATGAAAGCATTATCATCTGAATGCGCCGGTACAGGGGTTACCGTGAATGCAATCTCTCCGGCTATGATGGAAACAAAATTCTTAGCGAATATGCATCCCTTGACCATAGAGAAAAACGCATCAGAAAGTCCTATGGGACGCAATTTAACGCTGGATGAGGTTATTCCAACGATCGAATACCTGTTGTCTGATGCATCCGCCTGTGTTACCGGGCAAAATATTGCGATTACCGGAGGGGCATAAGGATGTCAATACTTTCCATTGAATTTCTTATATTTGTTGTATTGTCACTGGGCGTATACTATGTACTTCCTCTGAAATGGAGATGGATGGATCTTCTGGTTGCCAGTGTTGTATTTTTCTTGTATGGATGCGGCGTCGGACTTACTTCCGTCATGCTGGCAATGATGTTGCTAGCGTGGGCAGCCGGATATTCTTTTGAAAAATTAGATCAAGCATCAAAAGAAGGACATTTTGCATCTGAAAAAGCGCAGAAGATAAAGCGTAATATTTTAGTGGGTACCATTCTTGTGGAAGCACTGGTGCTTATTTTGTACAAGGATTTGCAATTCTTTACGGATAATATATCAAGAATTGCAAATTTAATCGGAATTAATCTTTCTCTTGAGACACCTCAATGGATTGCGCCGCTGGCGATTTCTTATTGGACCTTGATGTTGATATCGTATCTGCTGGATATTGCATGGGGACTGACCAAGGCAGAAAAGAACCCCTGTAAAGTATTATTGTACACAATTTACTTTCCTCAAATGACATCCGGTCCATTTACCCGATTCAGAGAGATATCGCCGCTGCTGTTGAAGGGACACCGATTTGAGTATGAGAATTTCTGCTTCGGATTACAGAGAATACTTTGGGGTATTTTTAAGAATCTGGTTATCTCAGAACGCCTTAGTATATTGGTAAATACGTTATATAGCGATTATGAAGCATATTCCGGATTATTTGTAGTCATTGCGGCAGTATGCTATGTATTACAGCTCTACACCAATTTCTCAGGTTCAATGGATATTGTAATCGGCGTGTCACAGCTTTTTGGTGTTCAGTTGCCTGAGAACTTTCATACGCCATTTTATTCTACCTCATTGTCGGAAGTTTGGCGCAGATGGCACATGACCCTTGGTTTTTGGATTAAGGACTATATTCTGTATCCGGTTCTTAAGTCAAAACTGATTCAACAATTTGCACGTTTTTGCAAAAAAAGATTTGGAAAAAAAGTTGCCAAGACATTACCAACACAAGTTGGCCTAATTGTTCCGTGGTTCTTTATCGGATTTTGGCACGGAGGTTCTTGGAAGTATATCTGTGCATCCGGATTATTTTTCTATATTATGATCGTAGGTGGTCAACTCCTTCAACCTATTTTTGACCGAATCAAGGCATTGCTAAAAATCAATACCGAATGTTTTAGCTGGGTACTGTTTTCAAGAATACGAACATTCATTTTGTTTACCATGAGTGTTTCTGTTGGCAGAGCACTTAGCTTAAAGCATGGAATCGCAATGTGGAAGCAATGCTTTGCTGAATTTAATTTCCATATTCTGTTTGATGGGTCTTTAGCAAATATTGGACTAGATAAACCAGATCTTATGGTGTTGGTGGTTTCGTTACTAGTGCTGTTTGTAATTTCCCTACTGCAGCAGAAAGGGAGCGTTCGAGAAATGCTGGCTCGTCAAAATCTGGTCTTTCGTTGGGGTGTGATTTTAGCGTTAATTTTCTCAATCCTTATATTCGGTTACTATGGCCCGGGATATGATGCAACTAGCTTTATCTATGGGCAGTTCTAAAGGAGATTGACATGACAAAGAAGAATTGCATAACAACTGCTGGAAAAGTCATCTTGTTTTTTGCTGTCTTTGCAATTATATTTAAGTTAGTTTTTTCCATCATCTGGTATAACGATTCTGAACAAAGTTCAACTGTTTTTAAACAATTCTATGAATTGCCTCAGAATTCTGTGGATGCCATATATATCGGAGCAAGTTCTGTAAAGTATTATTGGGTAGCATCTGCTGCATTCCATAATTATGGGATAGCTGTCTACCCTTTAGCAACAGGTGGCCAGCCGTTTTCTGCCAGTCAATACTTGATTGAGGAAGCAGAAAAAACACAAGATCCAATGTTATATATTGTTGATATTCGTATGCTTGCAAGCACTGAAGCACCACTTGATGCTGAAATCAGAAGGGTTTGCGATGGAATGAAAAATTCAGCAAATCGCATTGCTGCAATTAATCATATGACAGAGTTTGGCGCTAGAGATATTGATGAAAGTGAATTTAATAGGTGGGATTATTATCTTAGCTTTCAAAAATATCATTCCAGATGGAAATCTCTTAATTCACAGGACTTTGGAGATCGCACCAATTTTTCCATGGGCTTTGTTCCACTTGATTATGTTACCCCCTTTTCTCCCCCATCTGAAGAATTAATTGATACTCCCAATATTGGTTTATCAGATATATCTAAAAAGTGGCTGGAAGATTTTCTGGAATATTGTGACCGAAACGAAGGTTTAAATGTTTTATTTATAAACTCCCCCCACATGATGTCAGAAATTGTGTGGGGTACTCTAAATGAAGCAAAATCTATTATTGAAGAAAGGGGATATAAGGTCCTTGATGTAAATGAGTATTTAGATGAGACAGAACTTGATTATCAATTTGACATGCGAGAAGCAAATCATGTAAATCCATATGGGGCATTAAAATATACAGATTATCTTTCAAAGTATTTGTTAGATAATTATCATATGACAGACCATAGAGGGGATGAGAACTATGACATTTGGGAACAGTCATATAGTGATTTTGAGAATTATTTGGTAAATAATACAGTTAATCTTTATAATTACTTCAATGGAATAAATAAAAAGCGTTATACAATCTTACTATCTGTCAAAGATGAAGCTTCAGTTAATTTTACTGAGACAATGTATAAACAAATGGCTAAACTTGGCCTACAGTGCGATTTGCGTGGAAAAGTACAGCAAGCATATATAGCGGTAATAGAGCAAGGTGAAGTAGTTTATGAGGCATTGGCACCCGATAAAACAACGCAGCTCTCTTATAACTATACTTTACACAACGGATTAGAATGTAAAATTACGAGTGGGGGCCTGTACAGTGGAAACCTTTCATCGATTTTGATTGGCGAAGATGAGTGCAGTATGAATCAAAGAGGACTGAATTTTGTTATTTATGATAATGTTACACAGTCTGTTGTTGATCAAGTCTGCTTTGATACGTGGGATTATCCAAACTGTGAAGGCAATTATCCGTATTTCAGAGCTAACTGAACACGTTGACTTAGTGTGTTAATTAGGGTGCAATCAGTTTTCTAAGTAAAAAGATGAAAAGGGACATAGTTTGTTGCCGCTTTTTAGAAGGGTATGTAGCGACCTTATCCTGCCAGAGAAAACTATCCACGGTTTTGTGCAACTCCTGTGTGGTGTAGAATAGAAGCACCACACAGGAGGATTACTATGTGGTCAAAAATTGCTTTCGGAAGAAAATGCCCAGATAAGGTACAAGATAAGGTAGAATAAATTTCGCAAATTGAAAAATGGATAAAAAGAGACATGGTTTGCAGATCTCTGGTAGAATGAAGTCGCGACACACCATTCTGAAAGGAGACAGCAAACCATGTCCGAGAAGATTGTACAGCTAAACGAGGAAGTTATCAAGGGGCAGCTCAAGGAACTTGTACGCGGAAGCGTAGAGGAAACACTCAACGAGCTTCTGGAGGCCGAGGCTCAAAAACTGACCCAGGCTGCTCGGTACGAGCGCAACGAGCAGCGCCAGGGCTATCGCAGCGGTCACTACAACCGCAACCTCACAACCACCTCTGGAGATGTCACCCTCAAGGTGCCCAAGCTCAAGGGAATCTCCTTTGAGACTGCCATTATTGAGCGGTATCGCCGCCGGGAGAGCAGTGTGGAAGAGGCCCTCATTGAGATGTACCTGGCAGGTGTATCTGTCCGGCGTGTGGAGGACATCACCGAGGCCCTGTGGGGCAGCAAGGTCTCTCCTTCCACCATCAGTGAGCTGAACAAGAAAGCGTATGTCCATATTGAAGATTGGCGGAACCGCCCTCTGCAAGGTGGGCGTTATCCGTATGTCTATGTGGATGGGATCTACCTGCGCCGCAACTGGGGCGGAGAGT
>OGGQ01002883.1_pt1 | contig 17385 bp, 15 predicted proteins | sample 1571191 | NCBI WGS metagenome assembly OGGQ01 (sample SAMEA2582061, study PRJEB24529) | metagenome | biome: Human gut stool | place: China | collected 2011
GCTTGAATTTTGAATGTATTTTAAACGGTTTGTCCATGATACACCTCCGTTTATCAAAGTCCGGATCCATCCTGCGGAATTTCCGCCTGACCGGACAAATGTTTTCCGATGCGCTTGAATCAATAAAAAGTATAACATATAAAAAAAATAAAGTATAGGGGAACAGAAAACTTATGCAAACATCCGTTCCATTTTATAGCTATAGCGCTCTATGAATATTTTAACCGGCGTAAGTGTCGTCAATTACTCTAACTATTCTTTATGCTTTCACCCAAAGTATCCTCCAAATGATTTAAAATTTCGGAATAAAATTCCGCAAAAAAAGTTAAAATTAGTTTATTAATATAGAGGAGGATTTTTGCATGGATAACCAGTTTATCTCATTAGAAATGTTAGACGATTATATTTCTTATCTTCATGAACAGGAATGCAGACAAAGTACAATCGCGAAATATAAAAAAGATATTTGGGATCTTTATCAATTTCTTGGTGTTGGCGCGAAAATTGAAAAAACCGGCGTATGTCTGTGGAAACAGAACTTGATTAAAAAAGACTACTCAGTATCTACCATCAACGGCAAAATTATAGCGGCAAACGGTTTATTCCGTTTTATAGGAAGATTTGATTGCTGTGTAAAGACATTAAAACGCCAAAAGCGTATCTTTATGGAAAAAGAAAAGGATTTGTCAAAAGAAGAATATCTCAGACTGGTTCAAACCGCACAGAAAAAAGGAAAATTACGCCTTTCTTTAGTCATTCAAACTATTTGCGCTACCGGAATACGCATATCAGAACTGCAGTTTATCACAGTGGAAGCAGTTAAATCAGGATATGCAGACGTAAATTGCAAAGGAAAGCAGCGCGTTATTTTCCTGCCGAAAAAACTCCAGCAGCTTTTGAAAAATTACATGAAAAAGCAAGGTATATTGAGCGGCCCTATTTTTCTTACGCGAAAAGGGAATATCCTGAACAGATGTAACATTTGGCGTGAAATGAAAGAGTTATGTCATGACGCCGGAGTAGAAGCAGGAAAAGTGTTTCCACACAATCTGCGTCATCTTTTCGCGCGTGTATTTTACAGCGTAGAAAAGGATATAGCAAAGCTGGCGGATTTATTAGGTCACGCCAGCATAGAAACTACTCGTATTTATATTATGGAAACTGGTGAAAACCACAGAAAAAAACTGGAAAAAATGCGGCTGATATTATAACAGAATTATGATTCTGTTGTAAATAAATATGGTACTGCATTACATTATCAGCTTATTTACAGCACAAAATAATACATATTAATATTATACAAGCAAAATTTCAAAAAAACAAGGTCAATAAAAGAATTATTAAGGCATATGAAATAGACCGAAATATTTTTTTGATTTTCGGTCTGAAACACTAAAATATTCAAGCAATTCCTGTTAAAAGTGAGGCTTATTTTCAGTAAACAAAAGAAATACTTTCTCCCAAAACGTATTTGTCTTTCTATTATTACAACAGAATCATAATTCTGTTTAGTTCGCTTTAGAAAGGAGCTGAAAAACATTTAAACCGCTTCATATATTATAAAGTTAGCAAATTAAAGATTACCCCTTGCGTGTATACACGGCAAAGCATTTATCAGCATAAAGGCATAAAACAATATAATTTCTTTTTACAATAAATAATATAAGGAGTGATATGTCTTGAAAAAGAAAAAGCGTATTCTATGCCTGCTTTTAACCTTTGCCCTGACGCTTGGCACAATGCCGGCAATGGCATTCGCGGAAGAAACGCAGGAATCAAAATGCAGCCATATACACGATGAAAACTGCGGATATCAAGAAGAACAGGCTGAAATCCCATGTGATCAAAACTGCGCAGATACAGACGGTGATAACATTGCGGATCATACCGCTCAGTGCTCCTACGCCCCGGCTGTAGAAGCGCATCCGTGCGGTCATGTGCATGACGAAACATGCGGCGGCTTGCCGGCAGATGATAAGGGCGAGGAAGAGAGCGAGTCTGAGCTCATAATTTCCTGCTCCGTTACGGAAGGCTGTATATTAGAGGACGGACATGAAGGCGACTGCATTCTTGAAGATGATGACGAGACAAACGGCAGCCTGACCGATGAAGATGACAACAGCGAGGAACAGGATGAGGCGGAATCCACGCTTCCCTGCTCCGTTACGGAAGGCTGTATATTAGAGGATGGTCATGAAGGCGACTGCGTTCTTGAAGATGATAATACATTTGAAGACAACTTAGCAAATGTTCCGGCAAATATTTCTGAGCAGGAAAGCATAACCCCACAGGCAAACAACGCCAAAGCTTCCGGTGTGAAACACTCTCTGGACGATGACGGAAACGGCGGATATATTCTTACTTTCTCCGGAGAGGGAGAAATACGGGATTATCCTGATCATCAAAATTCCAAAGAATGGTATTCATACAGCGATAAAATTACAAAAATTGTTGTGGGAGAAGGCATTACATATATCGGAGATTACGCGCTAAGCGAAACAGCCGCTACGGAACTGGTTCTTCCTTCTACGGTTGAGGAAATCAGCGACCTGGCTTTCTACTCTCATGCCCAGGTTTATAATTGCCTTGAGTCAATTACGATTCCTGAAGAAAACCAATATTATAAAATAGAGGACGAAATTTTATTTACAAAAGACGGCTCCGCTCTTGTAAAAGCTCCGGTAGAGTTCAAAACAGGAATCACGGAATATACGCTCCCTGAAACGGTAGAAAGAATTGGAACTTGCGCTTTTGCTAATGCTTCCTTGAAAAAAATCGACTTAGATAATAATAATCTAAAAGAAATCGGACAATATGCGTTTCTTTATTCCCGCTTAGAAGAAGTATATATACCGGACACTGTCACAAAAATAGAAGAACACAGTTTTTCTAGTGCACGCAATCCACTCAAAGTACGTATCGGCAAAGGTTTAAAAGAACTCCCTCTTATGGCTTTTTTGGTGGGCGAAGTCTATGAGGTAACATTCGATGAACCAAGCTCTATCACTTATATGGATCAATCCTCTTTGAGCTTTTCTAATTATGAAATAGACGACATGGACAAATATGTTGAATTGCCGAGTACTTTGGAAAAATTAGGTATTTACGCTGTTTCTTTGCGAGGCGGCAACTCAATTCATCTTAATTTGACAAAGCTGAACATAATACCTGAAAATTATTCTGAGTATATAAGTGTTAATGATTCTTTGAATGATTTCATCTACGTAAAAGACCAGTCATTCGCGGACGCGCTGAGTGACGGTAATAAAAATAATACGGCTATTCTTGTAACCAATGGAGGCGTAATCGAAAAACCTGACACGTTAAGCTCCAAGCCGATCACACCTTCAAAAGCAGGCTGGGATTTTGACGGCTGGTATGAAGACGCTGATTTGAGTACACCCGCTTCCTCTTTCAGCGAAGGAAATACCTATTACGCAAAATGGATAAACGGTGTAGAATCTACATTATATTACGAAGTTGACGCCGATCATCCTACTGTTATTATAGAAAAAGACTCCGCTGATGAAACGCATTATGAAACCATAACGCTGATCCCTCCCGTTTCCGCCGTATACGACGGAACCGAGAAAACAGCCACAACAGAAAAATCCAAAGGCTGGCAGGGCGGAGATGTCCGTGTTATCCACCGCAATGAAGATAACCAAATCGTAACGCCTGTGGAAGGCGGCACATACACGGCTGAAATTACCATCGGCGGAGCAACGGCAAAAATAACTTTTACCATAAGCACGAGTGATTCAGACGTTACTGCAAAAGAAGTGCAGGGCACCTATGGCGATACGCTTACGCTGAGTGTAAGTATTCAGAAATCTTCTCCTGAAATAAGCACATTTTCAGTCGAAAAAGATACCGTAAGTTTTTATAATGAGAAAAATGAGCTTTTAGGAACAGCTGATGTGAAATACGGTATCGGCACAACAGGCAAAGGTACCGCGAAACTGAAATATCCAACCGTATCCAAAGGGATTCCTATCGGCGAAAGCACCGTAACGGCAGTATTCGGCGGCAGTTCTTCACTGAATGGGTCTCAGGCTGAAATTCCCGTAACACTGTCCCAAAAACAGCTTACACTTTCTGCGAACGCTTCCGCTGTAGACAGAAACTATAACGGCACAACAGACGTAACCATCAGAAGTCTTCGTATCACAGACGGCATAGAGGAAGACGACAGCGGCAAAGATGATGTAAGCTTACTCAACGCGGACAAGGGTACGGCCGCAACGGCTCTTCCCGGAGAAGACATAACAGTAACCCTTTCCTGCACGCTGACAGGCGAGGATAAAGACTGGTATAAACTGCCTGAGTTAGAAACATTGACAGTAACAATAAAGAAAATATCTCCTACCGTAACCCTTTCTCTTTCTAAAGACGAATTGCAGTACGGCGACACAGAGAACACCATTTTCGTTACCGCCACGGTATCCGGAAGCGGACTTACCATGACGGAAGAAAATTCTGAAGGAAAAGTAGATTTCTATTATGCCGCAAACTCCTATCCATCAGACGGTGATTACAACCATCTGGGCACAGCGAAAACTGTATTTAACGATGATGGTACAGTAACCGCTGTATTTGAATACACAGCAGATACATCGGAAATCGGCTCACTCTATTTCTTTGCGAAATATCAGGAAAATGACATATTTAATGCAAGCAGATATTCCAGCGGTAAATATTTCCGCATTGCGCGAAGAGATGTAATCGTAAGCTTTACCGCCGAGGACAGAGAGTATATTAATATATATGACCTGATAACGGCAGAACCAACTGATCCTAATTATGAAACAGAATACTATAAAGCACATTATAAATCCATGACAGTGCCTATTTCCAATTTGCAGTTAACCGGTGTTTTGCCCGGTGATGACGTAAGCATTGTTGCCAATGAAGGCATAGAAGCCTACTTAGGCGAGGGATACTGGGGTATGGTTTATGAGCCTTTTGGCGAGGATATTCTTGTTGAGCCAATAATAGAGTTAAGCGGAACTGACAGAAATAAATATAAGCTTGAATATTCGGAGGTTAAAGTAACTATCACAAAAGCGGATACTCAGACTACCGCCGAAGATATTACATGCACCTACGGCGATACAATCGAAATCACAGCCAACATCGAGCTTGCGGAAACATCCACGCTCAGCAGAACCAGCGTTCAGCCCGATACGGCGGCGTTTTATTACGGAGACACGCTTCTTGGCACGAGCCCCGTAAGCTATGAAGAAGCTATACCGGGATATCCTGTATACCGCAGCCGCGGCACGGCAGCAATAAATTATGACACTACCAAAAAAATACTTCCTGCCGGCACCAGCGAAATCAAAGTAGTTTATGGAGGCAGTGAAGACCTGCACTTAAACGACAGTGAATACAGCACTTTGAAAGTGACAATAAACAAGAAGCCTTTGACATTCTCGGGCGACGTTACGGCAAAAGACCGTGAATATGACGGAACAGTCATTGTAACACTGGAAGGAACAGGAAACTTTGAAGGCGCAGTCGCCGGGGATGATGTAAGACTTGGTGAAATTACAAAAGGTGTTTTATCAACGCCGGATGCCGGAAACAACAGACCTGTCCGCATAGCGGACAACGCTTTGATCGGCAATGACAGCGAGTATTACACATTTGCAGATATGGGCGGAGTTACAGTAAATATTCTGAAAGCAAATCAGGAGATCGCATACAAGGATACAAGCATATCCAAAAAGACAAACTCCGCTGACTTCACCAATCCTCTGACAAAGATAAAAGTATTTGGTCAAATCACATATGAAAGCGACAATGAGAATGTGGCAAAAGTAAATGCAGTTACCGGAGAAGTCACCATTGTAGGCAGAGGTACTGCGGTAATTACCGCGACGGCGGAAGGTACGGACAATTTCGCGGAAGCAGAAGCATCTTATGAATTGACTGTAACAAAACGCAGCAGTGGAGGCGGAAGTTTCTCTTTAGACGAGGAGGAATCGGATAGGGATGAGGATAAGGACGATTCAAAAGAACACGAGCCTTCTTCCGATCAGACCGTATATGATGACGTTCCTACGCTGAATAAAGAAGATCATTTCGCATATATGTCCGGCTATTTAGACGGCACATTCAAGCCTAACCAAAACATTACAAGAGCGGAAGTAGCCATAATGTTCTCCAGACTGATTGATGAAGATGTTGACAGCGACAATTATGAAACAACTTCTTTCCTTGATGTAGCTGAAGATGAATGGTATTCCGACCGCATTGGATATATTGAAAGTCTCGGTATCATAAACGGCTATCCTGACTCCACTTTCCGTCCTAACGCCCCTATTACAAGAGCGGAATTTGCGACAATCGCGGCAAATTTTGATAATCTGAAAGAAACAGGAGACGTTTATTTCAGTGACCTTCCCGACAGCCATTGGGCAAAGAATTTTGTAGAAATGGCATATAACCGCGGCTGGATCAGCGGTTATCCGGACGGTACTATTAAACCAGACAGATATATCACACGCGCGGAAGTTGTCAGCGTAGTGAACCGTATGCTTGAAAGAAAAGCAGATACATCTTATATCAGCTTTAATAAAGACGCTATCAAGAATTTTACAGATGTAGACGAAAGCAACTGGGCATATTACGATATTATGGAGGCTTGCAACGGGCATTATTATGAAATGGATGACGCGGAAATTTGGACAAGCCTAATGAAATAACCATCATAACAAAAAGGGAGATTTTTCTCCCTTTTTGCTTAAAAAATTTTATTTAATTCATAGACTTTTTGAAAAAAGATTTTGAAAGGAGCGCTTTTGATGGAAAACCGCATATCATCTGGAACATGTCAAACGGCGCCGCGTTTGCCTTTATTAGATTATTTGACGCATCGTATGGAATGTACATATATTTCCAATCTGCGTTTTCTGAATAAACTTGAGATCAGACGATTAATCAAAGAAATTGAAGAAATTCCTGCGAACGCATGCTCTCTTTGGGAGTGGAATGACGCTCTATGCTACTTAACGTGTCAAAACGAACCGGAGAAAACGCCTGAATCCGCGCAGGCGAAGCTGATTTCTTTATTAAAGAATATGATGAATTCGTAAATCCATTATAAATAAACTCCAACAAAAGTCCCAACCAATCAAACAACCATGCAGACAACCGATCAGACAAACCGGCTGTCAAATATCAGCCTGCGTTTTCTCTGTTATCCGTTAAGCTGTTGTCTGCAAAAAATCGCCCCCAGACTGGCTGGGGGTTTTATATTGATATTTAAAGATTTTTCACGAATAAAGCCCTTATAGCGTTAAGCACGGCTATTATCATAACGCCCACGTCGGCGAATATGGCCAGCCACATATTGGCTATGCCAATGGCGCCGAGAACGAGGCATATGAGCTTTATTCCAATGGCGAAAACAATGTTCTGATAGACTATGCCAATGCATTTTCTTGATATTTTTACAGCCTTTGATATTTTTATAGGATCGTCGTCCATAAGAACCACGTCAGCGGCTTCTATCGCCGCGTCGGAACCCATGGCTCCCATCGCTATTCCTATGTCCGCCCTTCCGAGAACCGGAGCGTCGTTTATTCCGTCCCCGACAAAGGCCAGCTTTGTTCTTCCGTCTTTTCCGGCCAGCAGTTCCTCCACCTTTTCCACCTTATCCGCCGGAAGCAGTTCGCTGTATATCATATCTATTCCTATTTCTTTTCCTACACGCTCGGCAACCTTCCTTGTGTCGCCGGTAAGCATTACGGTTTTTTGTATTCCCGCGGCCTTAAGCTCCTCTACGGCCTGCCTTGAATGCGGCTTTACTATGTCCGATATGACTATATGTCCGGCATATTTTCCGTCAACGGCCATATGGATTATTGTTCCTATGCTGTGGCAGTCTATATGCTCCACGCCGAGGCTTTTCATCAGCTTGTCGTTTCCGGCGGCCACCTCAATTCCGTCGACTTTGGCAATAACGCCGTTTCCGCTTATCTCCCTGACGTCGGAGACACGGCTCCTGTCGATCGTCTTTCCATAGGCCCTTTGCAGGCTCCTGCTTATGGGATGGGACGAAGAGCTTTCCGCAAGCGCGGCGTACTCAATAAGTTTCTCGTTTTCCATCTCGCTGTGATGTATTCCATTAACCTCAAATACGCCCTGTGTAAGAGTTCCTGTCTTGTCGAATACGACCGTTCCTGTCTTTGAAAGAGTCTCGAGGTAGTTGGAACCCTTTATAAGTATTCCCTCCTTGCTCGCCCCTCCGATGCCGGCGAAAAACGACAGCGGTATGCTTATGACAAGGGCGCAGGGGCAGGAAATAACGAGGAATGTCAGAGCCCTGTATATCCATGTTTCCCATCCGGCTTCCGCCCCGAATACAAACATTCTGACCATCGGCGGAATTATGGCAAGGGCAACGGCGGCGGCGCATACTGCCGGTGTATATACCCTCGCGAATTTTGATATGAAATCCTCGGACTTTGATTTTCTTGAGCTGGCGTTTTCAACCAGATCAAGTATTTTTGATACGGTAGATTCTCCAAATTCTTTTGTTGTTTTTATTTTCAGAAGGCCGGTCATGTTTATGCATCCGCTTATTATCTCATCGCCCTCCTTAACGTCCCTGGGTAGGCTCTCGCCGGTAAGGGCGCTTGTATTAAGGCTTGACCGTCCCTCAATAACGACTCCGTCTATGGGTACCTTTTCTCCGGGGCGGACGATTATCTCGCTTCCTATTTCCACCTCATCAGGATCTATCTTCTCAAGCGTGCCGTTGTTTTCGATATTGGCGTAATCCGGGCGGATGTCCATAAGCTCGCTTATGTTCCTGCGGCTTTTCCCCACGGCGTAGCTCTGGAACCATTCTCCGACCTGATAGAAAAGCATTACCGCTATGGCCTCGGTATAATCCGCGCTCCTCTCATAAAGAGCAAGGGCTATGGCTCCAACGGTAGCTATGGCCATAAGAAAGCTTTCGTCAAACACCTGTCCGTTTTTTATGCCCTTAAAAGCCTTTATGAGTATGTCATAGCCAATTATAAGATAATCGGCAAGATAGAGCACAAGGCAGAGGATATATGCGGTGTCGGGAATGTTTTTTGCAAATAGCTGCAAAATCAGTAAAACAACGGTTGAAACAAGTATCCTGATAAGCGTTTTTTTCTGTTTTTTTGTCAGCCCTCTGTTTTTTCCCGTTAGAAGCAGAAAGGCGGACATTATTATGATAACGGCAAGCAATCCGTTTATAATCATTTCCTGCATATTCTCACCATCCAAACGCGAATTTTACGCTGATATAATTACAGGAATATCTCGCAGTCGTCCTCGACTTTTTTGCAGTTTTTGAGCACATTCTCCATTACGCTTTTATGATCTTCGCCCTCCTCGAATTCAACTATCATTTTAAGCGTCATAAAATTTACAGTGGCATTTTTGACTCCGGGAGTTTTTCTTGCGGCCTCCTCCATCTTATTGGCGCAGTTAGCGCAGTCAACGTCGATCTTATATGTCTTTTTCATAAATATCTCTCCTTTTGAAACGATATAATAATTAAACGATTGTTTAATTGTTTATCTATACTATATCCCTCTATCACCCGCCGGTCAATAGTTTTTGATCCCATATTTCCGTTTGGAATAAAATAATTTCCGTTTGGGCAAATACCGCCGTTTCCGTATTCTTTATATTATTCCCGGGCTATCGCTTTTAACGCCTCCGTGATATAATACATAAAAAGGAGGTCGGTTCTTATGCAGAACATTTCTCTGCCCCATGACCACGGGCAAAATATAGAAAAATTATCGGAGCGTATACCAAAGGTCGAGGAATTTCATACCGTTTCCGACATATTCAAGCAGCTCTGCGACGGAAGCCGTATAAGGATATTCTGGATTCTTTGCCACTGTGAGGAATGTGTAATCAATCTGGCTTCCCTTGTTGATATGACAAGCCCCGCCGTTTCACATCATCTCCGCCAGCTTAAAAACAGCGGGCTGATAGTAAGCCGCAGGGTCGGAAAGGAAGTATATTATAAAGCCGCCGATACGGAACAGGCCCAGCTTTTACATGAAATAATAGAAAAGCTGGTCGAAATATCCTGTCCGTCCGTTGACTGATGTTCGGGAGGCTGTTTATGAAAGATGGATTTGATGCAAGCATGGAAAATTATTTAAGCGGCGTTCCGGCAGGTACGTTTGAAATATCAAAGCGCAATCCTCCCGATTTTATATTTGAGAAGCTGACCGCGAAAACAAGCGGCAGGGGACGCATAGAAATATTCAGCCTTTTTCCGGGAATAGAGCTTTCCGTCCACCGGTACAACGCTGAGGAAGTCAGCTTCCATCACGACGAAAAAGCGTCGGTGCTGGAAATAAACCACTGCCGAAGGGGCAGGATAGGCTGGAATATGCGGGGAGGAGCTTCGGTATATCTCGGAGAAGGCGATCTCTGCGTACATTCTATGGCAAGCTGTTCCGATTCCAAGATGGTTATGCCGCTTGGATATTATGAAGGAATATCCGTTTCCGCCGATCTAAAAAAGCTGTCCTCCGAGCCCACGGACATACTTAAAGAAGCCGGATTTGACGCCGAAAAACTTTATAATAAATTCTGCGCCGGCCAAAAGCCCCTCGGTATTCCTTCCGGCAGCCAGACTGAGGCGATTTTTTCACCTCTGTATGATCTGCCTGACGATCTAAAAATGCCCTATTATCGGCTTAAGGCACAGGAGATACTGCTTTATCTTATACGCTTTGAGCCTTCTTCCGAAACCGGACTTACCCAGTACGTTTCCCGGCAGACCGAGCTTATAAAAGAGATTAGAGACTTTTTGACAGATAACGTGGAAAAAAGGTTCACCATAGATGAAATATCCAAAAAATTTCTTATAAATACGTCGACTCTTAAGTCCGTTTTTAAGGCTGTATACGGCACGCCCATAGCCTCGTATATGAAAGAGTACCGGCTGAGCCTTTCCATGCGCCTCCTTCGCGCTACCGGTGAGAGCATAGCTGAAATCGCCGAAAAAGTCGGATATGAAACCCAAAGCAAGTTTACGGGAGCCTTTAAGGAAAAGACCGGCGTTACTCCAAGCGAATACCGCAGGTTTTATAAAAAGTCATAAATATTTAAAACCGGCGGCTCAGACATAATATACTCCGCCCGCAAAAGTCCGAAAATTTTTGGGTATAAACAAAGACAGCCCTTCAAGTCAAAAATCTTTGGCTGAAAGGGCTGCCTTTTTATGTGTATGATGTTTGTATTTTAGTTTGGTTATTACTGCTTAATTATGTTCATCTTTCTGAGAGCGTCGAGAGCCGCCGCCTGTTCGGCTTCCTTTTTGCTTTTTCCGCTTCCTTCTCCAAGCTGCGTCCCGTTATGGTTCACGGCCGCCGTAAACAGCTTGTCATGATCCGGTCCCGATTCTCCGATTATCTCATAATGTATCGGCTCCTTGCTTGTCTTTTGTATTTCTTCCTGGAGCCTTGTCTTGCAGTCTATTATGTTTAACGACTGTCTTATCCTGTTCACCGTATCGCCAAGCTGACAAAGTATATGCTTTCTGGCTGCGTCTATTCCCCCGTCAAGGTATACCGCTCCTATAACGGCCTCAAACGCGTCGGCAAGTATGGAGTCCCTCTGCCTTCCGCCCGTTGTTTCCTCGCCCTTTCCAAGCATAATATAGTCGCTTATGTGTATTTGAGCCGCCCTTTCGGCAAGGCTGGACTCGCATACAGTCCCCGCCCTCAGCTTTGTCAGCTCTCCCTCGGGCATTTTGGGATAGGCGTTGTAAATATAATCGCTTATAACAAGCTCAAGCACGGCGTCGCCAAGAAACTCCAGTCTCTCGTTGTTGTCATACTTGTCTATATGCTTCTCATTCGCGTAGGAACTATGGGTAAAGGCTTTTTTAAGAAGCTCGGCGTCTTTGAATCTGTAATTGATTATTTCTTCAAACTGCTCCAAATTTGTATTGTTCATGATTACTCCGCAACCACATCACTAATATAATCAACAGCGTCCTTTACAGTCTTGATCTTATCCGTGTCATCCGTATTGAATGTTACGCCATACTCCTCCTCAAGGGCTGAAATGACCTGGAAAAGATCAAATGAATCCGCTCCAAGATCGGCAAACGCCGTATCTTCCGTTATCTCATCAGGTGAAATTCCAAGCTGATCCGCGATGATATCAATAATATTAGATGTGTCCATAAGATTTTTCTCCTTTATTTTTGTATTAATTGTTCTATTTTAGCGACAGTGTCATTTTCAATAAAACTTATGCTCTGTTTTATGCAATTCGTGATGGCGGGAGCCTTACAGCTTCCATGCACCTTCATAACAAGCGCTCTGAGCCCGATATACGGCGCTCCGCCGACCTGATCGGAGTCAAAGGTCTTTTTGATATTGGAAAACGGCGTCTTGAGCGCGGCCGCCGCCAGCTTGTATACTCCGCTTGTTATCTCTGATTTTATTATCTTGAACAGAGCCTTGCTGAGTCCCTCGGTAAGTTTGAGTATGGTATTTCCCACAAAGCCGTCGCAGACGATCACGTCGGCTACTCCGTTTGGAATATCAACTATTTCGGCGTTTCCAATGAAGTTTATGTCGGAATTTTCAAGCATCTCATAGGCTTCCTTAACGACCATGCTTCCCTTTTCCTTCTCCACGCCTATATTGGCAAGGCCGACAGTCGGATTTTTTACTCCGAGCACGTTTTGCGCGTAAACGGAACCCATTTTAGCGAACTGCTCAAGATACTGGGGTTTGCAGTCGACATTAGCGCCGCTGTCAAGAAGAAGTGAAAATCCTTTAAGAGTAGGCAGGCAGGTGGCAAGAGCCGGTCTGTCTATGCCCTTTATTCTTCCGACGGTAAACGTGCCGCCGACAAAAAGCGCTCCCGTGCTTCCCGCTGAAATAAACGCTTCCGCCTTCTTTTCCTTGAGAAGGCCAAGACCAACCATAAGCGATGAGTTCTTTTTCTTTCTTACGGCTTCCGTAGGCACCTCGTCCGTTCCTATGACCTCGTCGGCATTGACGATCTCTATGCTTCCGTCCTCATAAGTATACGCCGACAGTTCCTTTTTTACAACATCCTCTTTTCCGACAAGAAGAACCTTTACCGGATATATGTTTACCGCTTCCGCAACTCCCTTGACGATTTCAAAGGGGGCGTTGTCGCCGCCCATGGCGTCCACGGCAACAATAATATTTCTCTCCAAAATATTCACCTCTTTTTGATCAACGAAAAACAAAATAAGGCAGCCGAAAACAGCTGCCTTAAGGTTTATTATTAGTCTACAGGTGTAACAACCTTTTTGTTATATGAGCCGCAGGCCTTGCAAACGTGGTGGGGCACCATAAGCTCTCCGCACTTGCTGCATTTTACAAGTGTAGGTGTCGCAATCTTCCATGTAGCTGCTTTTCTATTACCTTTTTTTGATTTTGAGACTCTTCCTTTGGGTACTGCCATTTCTCTTTACACCTCCTCATCGAATTTGAGAAGAGAACGTAAACTTTCAAACCTTGGGTCTATATACGTCGTATCGCATCCGCAATCCTTAATATTAAGGTTCTGACCGCAGACGGGACATAATCCCTTACAGTCATCTCTGCATACGACTTTCATTGGCAGGACTGCCAATATATTTCTTATTACACTTGATGTAAGGTCTATAGAATCTCCCGAAAAAGTTTCTATCTCTTCGTCATAACTTGCGTTGCTGCTGAATTTTTCATCCAGTTCGAAGTCAATGGAAAACGCGACAGGTTCAAGGCATCTGTCGCAGGGCATACTGACTCCGGCGGAACCTTTGCCGGTGACATAGTAAACGTCCCCTTCCTTTATAACTTCTCCATCAAGACTAACAGGCGTCGTAAGAACCGCCTCCTGAGAATACCCGCTAAGACCATCCAGCTTCTCTTTGAAGCTAAACGGAATACTGGCCTCCCGTCTTCCCGATACAGCGGAAATGTTAATATTCATATTATTAATCACCCCTGCAAGTCATACTCCAATGATTATACTAAGAACACAATTATTTGTCAATCAAAATTTTTATAAACCGCGCAAAGCGCGGTTTATAAGCTGAATTTATTTTTTATTATTTGTTAAGTCCGTTAACGATGTCTCTTGTATCTCTTGCGATAACAAGCTCCTCGTTTGTAGGGATAACGAATACCTGTACTCTGGACTGTTTTGTCGTGATCTCGATAGCCTTTCCTCTCTGGCTGTTGCTGTATGAATCAAGCTCTATTCCGAGGTATCTGAGGTAATCGCAGATGACCTGACGCATTGTAGCGCTGTTTTCGCCAAGTCCTGCTGTGAATACGATGGCATCAACACCTTTCATAGCTGTTACATACTCGCCGATCGTCTTTGCTACACGATAAGCGAAGAGGTCAAGAGCTGATGTTGCTCTTTCGTTTCCTTCTCCCTCTGCAGCCTCGATGTCACGGAAGTCGCTTGATACTCCTGAAATTCCGAGAACTCCTGATTCTTTGTTAAGGATATGATCCATCTCGTCAACGGAGAGGTTTTCCTTCTTCATAATGTAAAGAACCGCAGCGGGGTCAACGCTTCCGCTTCTTGTTCCCATTGCGAGTCCGTCAAGGGGTGTGAAGCCCATGGATGTGTCAACGGAAATTCCTTTTCTTACAGCGCAGATACTTGCTCCGTTTCCAAGGTGGCAGGTAACGATCTTAAGCTCTTCGATGGGTCTTCCCATAAGCTTAGCGCATTCCTGTGATACGAATCTGTGGCTTGTTCCGTGGAAGCCGTATTTACGAACTTTGTACTTCTCATAGTATTTGTAGGGAAGCGCGTAAAGATATGCTTTCTCGGGCATTGTCTGATGGAAAGCCGTATCAAAAACGCCTACCTGAGGAACTCCGGGCATAAGTTTCTCGCAAGCCTCGATACCGATGATGTTTGCGGGGTTGTGAAGAGGAGCGAGGTCAACGCATTTTCTTAAAGCATCCTTAACTTCTTCCGTAATGAGAACTGAGCTTGCGAAATACTCTCCGCCGTGTACGACACGATGTCCTACAGCGCCGATCTCGTCAACGGATTTGATTACGCCATGCTCGGGATCAACAAGAGCGTCCATAACAGCCTGAACAGCCGTAGCGTGATCGGGAAGGGGATCGTTTGAAACGAATTTTTCCTTTCCCTCGGGTTCATGCTTAAGCATACCGTCAATACCTATTCTCTCGCAAAGGCCCTTAGCGAGAACGGCTTCCGTATCGCCGTCGATAAGCTGATATTTAAGTGAGGAACTTCCGCAGTTTAAAACAAGAATTTTCATTTTGGTTTCTCTCCTTATCTTCTATCTTTATTTTTTCTTTAATTTTTCTTTTTTATTTACGATTAAAGAATCGTTGCCTGGAAAGCCGTAAGAGCAACGCAGGCTACTATATCCTCGGCGTTGCATCCTCTTGAAAGGTCGTTTACGGGAGCGGCAAGTCCCTGAAGAACGGGTCCAAAAGCCTTTGCTCCTGCGAATCTCTGAACAAGTTTGTATCCGATGTTTCCTGCGTCGATATCAGGGAAAATAAGTACGTTCGCTTTTCCTGCGACTGTGCTTGTGGGAGCCTTAAGCTCTCCTACTTCCTTAACGATAGCGGCGTCAAGCTGAAGCTCTCCGTCAAGTTTGATCTCGGGATGTTTCTCTTTAGCGATCCTTGTAGCCTCAACTACCTTTGTAACGTCGGCATGTTTAGCGGATCCCTTTGTCGAGTGGCTGAGCATTGCTACCCTTGCCTCTCCGCCTACGAACTGCTCAAAGCTTGCTGCGGAAGCCGTAGCGATTGCAGCTAATTCCTCGGGGTTGGGGTTCTGGTTAAGAGCGCAGTCAGCGAAAAGAAGAACTCCGTCGTTTCCGTATGTGTTGTCCTTGCAGCACATTACGAAGAATGAAGATACAAGCTCTGTTCCGGGAGCTGTCTTAAGGATCTGAAGTGCGGGTCTTAATGTATCTGCCGTTGAGTGGATAGCTCCTGATACCATACCGTCGGCAACGCCGATCTTAACAAGAAGCACGCCAAAATATGTGTAATCGGCCTTTGCTGTCTTAAGAGCTTCCTCGGGTGTAAGTCCCTTGCTCTTTCTTGCCTCGCAGAACGCTGCTACAACTTCATCCATTCTCTCGTATGTTTCGGGGTCGATGATCGTTGCCTTTGAAAGATCGCAGCCCTTTCCTGCCTCAAGGATCTTTTCCCTGTTTCCAACAAGGATAAGGTCAGCTATATCCTCTTTAAGGATCATATCCGCAGCGTCGAGAGTTCTTCTCTCATATGCCTCGGGTAAAACTATTGTTTTTTTATTTTTCTTTGCTCTTTCCTTTATGCTGGTTAAAAAATCCATTGCAAAAGCCTCCTAGTAATTAATTGATATTTTTCGACGGCCTTTTACCGTCTGCATAGCCATACATATTAATTATATAACCCCTGTTAAAATTAGTCTATATAAAAATTACATAATTTTTTGAAGTTTCCTGTCGTTTTACTGACATCCACGGCAAAATCCGTTCTTCGGATGAGCTTAATTATGTAAAAAGGCGGACGCGAAAAACGCGGCCGCCGTAAAAATTTTTAAAACAGTATTCCAATAAGATATATGGCGAAAAGATGCACCGGATAATAAATATAAAAGAACCACTTTGGTATTTTTTATCCTGAGTTCGTCTGTATATATATGAACGGCAGCGCCAGCAAGGCGAATATTTCAAACCCAATGGCGTGCCCGCCTATTTTAAGCGCAAGCGGATCGGCCATATTCCCATTCAGCGCGGGGAGATATGTGAGAGTATAAACGGCCGCTCCAAGCCATGGCTTGTTTCTGCAAAGATAAAAAATCAGTATAAGAATGAGCCCCGTCATGGCGTAATCAAAGTTAATAACATTCAGCAAGATCAGAGCCAATATAAAAAGCCACCATTTTCTTTCCTTGAATCCACATGCGCCAAGCAAACTTACTATAAGCGTAAAAAATATGTTGAGATTGAATATGTTCCCGATTATATCATCGGAATTGAAGGCCAATATCCAAAACGGCTGGGATATGACCGCAAACGCCCCAAGGCGAAGCAGATATTTCTTTATATCCCCCGTATACATCATCCCTACGGTCAGGCAGTAGCAAAAAAGCGGGAATGCTATCCTTCCTATCCAGCGAAAAGCCGGATACTGCGGAAAAAACGCTCCTCCGATATGGTCTATAGTCATAGAGACCACGGCTATGATTTTTATGAAGTCCGTATCAAGATTTGTCTTTAGTTTTCTGTCATTCATAATAAGCTCTCCTTTTGTCATAATCAAAACAAAACGATTATAGCACTCAGACTGTCAAAAAACTAATCCATTGTGAGCGGAAGGGTTCGGGAAACGAAGC
>OGGQ01002884.1_pt1 | contig 17380 bp, 17 predicted proteins | sample 1571191 | NCBI WGS metagenome assembly OGGQ01 (sample SAMEA2582061, study PRJEB24529) | metagenome | biome: Human gut stool | place: China | collected 2011
AAAGAGGAGAACGCTATGTGGACTTATATTCTGAGAAGATTATTGCAAGCTATTCCCACACTGCTCATCATCTCCCTGCTCATTTTTTCTCTGCTCTATGTCACCCCCGGCGACCCGGTGGACCTGATTCTGGGTACAGAAGACGGCACCGTCTCCGAAGAACAGCGGGCGGTGGTGGAAGAGCAGTGGGGACTGGATAAACCCTTTTTGGTTCGTTATGTGGATTTTGTTGTGAATGCCTGTAAAGGAGACTTGGGCACCTCCTATGCCACAAACCAGGATGTGTTCGACAGTGTGATGGTCCGTATGCCCGCCACATTGAAACTGGCCGCTTTCTCCATGCTGCTGGCCCTTGTGGTTTCGGTTCCCTTGGGCATTCTGGCCGCGCTCAAGCACAACAGCATCTGGGATTCGCTGGCCACGGCGCTGGCCACTGTGGGCGTGTCTCTGCCCAAATTCTGGTTCGGACTGGTGCTGATGATCTTTTTCTCCCTGCGCTTGGGCTGGCTGCCCTCCACCGGTTCCGCTGAACTCAGCGAGGGCCTGGGCACCTTCCTCAGCTACATTATCATGCCGGCTGCTTCTCTGGCTTTGGGCATGGCCGCCACCCAGACCCGTATGATCCGTTCCAGCATGCTGGATGTGCTGAACCAGGATTATGTGCGCTATGCCCGCAGCAAAGGTTTGCGGGAGCGGGTGGTCATTTGGGGCCACGCGCTGAAAAACGCCATGATCCCGGTGATCACCGTCATTGGCGGCGAAGTGGGCGGCCTGTTGGGTGGCGCTGTGGTCACCGAGTCCATCTTCTCCTGGCCTGGCGTCGGGCGGCTGATGATGAACTCCATCTCTAAGCGTGACTATCCCATGATCCAGGGTATCACCCTGATGCTTTGTATCAGCTATCTGCTGGTCAATCTGTTGATCGACATCGTCTATGCCTGGGTGGATCCCCGGATTCGCCTGGATAAAAAATCCTAAGGAGGGCCTGTTATGCGGGAGAAAAAGAAAAAAGTCGACCCTGTGCAAAAGGGCGCCTCTGGGGAGATCGGTCTGGAATCCTTGCCCGTCACCACTTATTGGACCGATGTGGTGCGCAGATTCCGCAAAAACAAGATCGCCGTAGTGGGACTGGTGATGCTGCTGATCATCGTCATTCTCTGCGCCGGTGCTCCTCTTTTCACAAAGTATGATCCCATTTTGGATATGGACTTGCTGAATCAGCTGAAACCTCCCGGATCGGAAGGCCATATTCTGGGCACCGACAACCTGGGGCGTGATATCTGGAGCCGTCTGCTGTACGGCGGGCGCACTTCGGTGCTCACCGGCCTGACGGTGGCGCTGATCACCGGCGTCATCGGCGTCGTCATCGGTCTTGTCAGCGGTTATTTCGGAGGAATCGTGGAGACCATCCTCATGCGCATGACCGACATCATGCTGTCCTTCCCCTTCCTGATCATCGCCATTGCCATCATGGCCGCTCTGGGTTCCAGCCAAAAGAATATCATCCTGGCGCTGGCCATTGTGGGCTGGCCACGGTTTGCCCGTCTGACCCGTGGGCAGGTGCTGGCGGTGAAGAACTCCGAGTATGTGGAGTCGGCCAAGGTGGCAGGTTTCGGCAATGCCCGGATCATTTTGAATCACATTCTGCCCAACTGCATGGGCCCCATCATCATCCAGGCCACTTTGGCTGTGGGCAGCGCCATTTTGTCGGCGGCCAGCCTGACTTACCTGGGCCTGGGAGCCGATGCCGCGGCTCCCGACTGGGGCGTCATGCTCAGCCAGGGGCGGCAGTATCTCCAATCGGAAGCGTATTTGACCATCATCCCCGGCCTTGCCATTTCGGTGACGGTTTTGGCCATGAACTGGATCGGTGACGGCCTGCGGGACGCCTTCGACCCCAAGATGAGAAAGTAGGTGCAAAGATGACAGGCGAAAAATTCCTTGAAGTGAAAAATCTTCGCACATATTTTGATACCCCGGAAGGTATGGTCAAATCGGTGGACGGCGTTTCCTTTTCCATCAACCGAGGGGAGACATTGGCTTTGGTGGGCGAATCGGGCTGCGGCAAAACGGTGACTTCTCTGTCCCTCATCCGGCTTTTGGCCGACACCGCCCGGGTACAGGCCGACTATATGGAAGTGGACGGCCAGAAGATTCTGGAGCTGACAAAGGAGGAAGCCCGCAAACTCAGAGGCTCCAAGATCTCTATGATCTTTCAGGAGCCCATGACCTCCCTCAACCCGGTGTACCGCATCGAACGGCAGCTGGGGGAGGTGTTCCGGCTCCATGAGCCCAACCTGACGAAGGCTCAGGTCTTTGAAAAATCGGTGGAGATTTTGAAAAAGGTGGGTGTGCCCAATCCGGCGGAACGGCTGAAGGTCTATCCCCACCAGCTGTCCGGCGGCCTGCGTCAGCGGGTGATGATCGCCATCTCTCTGGCCTCCAATCCCCAGATGCTCATCGCCGACGAACCCACCACCGCCCTGGATGTGACCATCCAGGCCCAGATCATCGATCTGATGAAGCAGCTGCAAAAGGATTTGAATATGTCCATTCTGCTCATCACCCATGACTTTGGCGTGGTGTCCCAGATCGCCGAACGGGTGGCGGTGATGTATGCCGGAAAGATCGTGGAAGAAGGGCCGCTGGAGCAGATTTTTGAAGACCCCTGGCATCCCTATACCAAACTTTTGATCCTGTCCATTCCGGGCATCAAGGTGACAAGAGGCGGACGGCTGGAGTCCATTTCCGGCACGGTGCCCAATCCTCTGCATTTCCCGGAAGGGTGCCGCTTTGCCCCTCGCTGCCCTTATGCCATGGACATCTGTCACAAGCAGGCCCCGGAAGAGCTGGTGGTAGGAAAACGGAGAGTGAGCTGTTTTTTGAAGCGGGGTGAAAATGCCAATGAATAATCAAAATTCTATTTTGAAAATAGATGATCTGCAAGTTCATTTTCCCATCAAAACTGGTTTGATGCAGCGGACCGTGGGCGTGGTGCGGGCGGTGGACGGCGTCAGTCTGGACATCAACAAGGGCGAGACGGTGGGCCTTGTGGGTGAGTCTGGCTGCGGCAAGACCACCATCGGTCGGGCCATTGTGCGGCTGAACCAGCCCACCGGCGGCAGCATCGTCTTTGACCAAAAGGACGATATCCTGAAGCTGAAAGGCAATGAGCTGCGGCAACTGCGGAAAAAGCTCCAGATCATCTTCCAGGACCCCTATTCTTCCCTCAATCCCCGGCAGACGGTGAAACGGCTCATCAGCGAAGTGCTGACGGTGCAGATGGGCATGAACCAGAAGGAAGCCTTTGATAAAACGGCGGAGCTGCTCACAGCGGTGGGTCTGAGCCCGGTGTATGCTCAGCGGTATCCCCACGAATTTTCCGGCGGCCAGCGTCAGCGGGTGGCCATTGCCAAAGCCATTGCTTTGCAGCCGGAGTTCCTGGTGTGCGACGAAGCGGTGTCGGCCTTGGATGTGTCCATCCAGTCCCAGATCATCAATCTGCTGATGGATCTGAAGGAAAATTACGGCAACATGACCTATCTCTTCATTTTCCACGCCCTCAATGTGGTGGAGCATATCTCCGACCGGGTGGTGGTGATGTACTTGGGCAAGATCATGGAGACAGCCAAAACCGAAGAGCTGTTCGATCATCCCCAGCATCCCTATACCCAGGCTTTGCTTTCGGCCATCCCCATTTTGTCTGGCCGGAAGAAAAGAGAGCGCATCGTCCTCAAGGGCGAGGTGCCCTCGGCGGCCAATGTGCCCCCCGGATGCCGGTTCCACACCCGCTGTCCCTATGCGGAAGAGCGGTGCAGCCAGGAGGAGCCCCAGCTGCGGGAAGTGGCCCCTGGCCATCAGGCCGCTTGCCACAAAATATAGCGAAATCAGGAAAATTCTATTGTACAGCCAAAAAGCGACGGGTTTCTCCCGGCGCTTTTTGGCTGTTTTTGCATAGGAAGTTTGTATAATCCTTTTTTAGTGTATTTGATTTTCAAATAAAATGGAGAAATTTATGGAAACAAGTCGAATATTTTCTATAAAGGCTGGATAAAAAAATAACGATATGTAAAAATAAGGATAAAAATTTTCACACTGCATCTATAATTTCTTTCTGTCAAGGGGAAAAAAATAGACAATATGACGGAAACAGCCGAAAGATTGACAAAAAAAGAACAGGCTGTTATAATCGGGCACGAAATTTGGAGCGCCCAATATATGACAGAAAGGATGACAATATGAGACATTTTTCCCGTATCCGTATTGCCGCGCTGGCGCTGAGCGTGATGACGCTTCTCACCGCTTGCAGCGCCCCCAAGAACAGCAGCGGTTCCGGAGACAACAATTCCAAGGATCAGGCGGATTCCTCTCAGAGCACCGGCTATAAAACCGAACTGAATGTGGCCATCGCCGCAAATCCCCCTTCCATGGACCCTCATGGCATCAATTCCAACATCGTGGGTGGCATCGGCATGCACATCTATGAGCCCCTGTTCTCCCTCAATGAAAACTACGAGGTGCAGCCCGTTCTGGCCGAGAGCTACACCGTCAGCGACGACGGGTTGGTCTATACCATCACTTTGCGCCAGGGGGTTAAGTTCCACAACGGCCAGGAAATGACGGCCGATGATGTGGTGGCCTCTATGAACCTGTGGCTGGAGCGGTGCTCCAAGGCTCAGCTCATTGCCGGCTCCACCTTTGCCAAGGTGGATGACTATACCGTCACTCTCACAGTGCCTTCGGCATCTTCCGATATCCTGATGGTGCTGGCCGCGCCGATCCAGTTTGCTGCGATTTATCCCCAGTCTGTGGTGGAAGCGGCAGGCCCGGATGGCATCACTGAGTATATCGGCACAGGCCCCTATCAGCTGGATGAGTGGAAGCAGGATCAGTATGTGAAACTCACCCGTTTTGCCGATTATCAGTCTCCCTCCGGAGAGAGCAGCGGTCTCACTGGTGAAAAGACGGCCGCCACCGAGACCATCTATTTCCGTGTGGTGGCCGACAATGCCACTCGGGTTGCGGGTTTGCAGACCGGACAATATGACATCATCGAAGATCTGCCTCTGGAATACTATGAGGATCTGTCCGCTGACAAAAATCTGACCATGGATGTGCGCACTGGCGGTACGCTGAACCTGTTTTTCAATACCACCCAGGGCCCTCTGAAGAATGAGACTCTGCGTCAGGCTGTGCTGGCCGCCCTCAACTGTGATGACATTCTGCTGGCGGCTTATGGCGATGCCAGCCTGTACACGCTGAACCCCGGCTGGTGTCCCCCGGATGACGCCGTATGGGGCAGCGAGGCCGGCAGTGATTATTACAACCAGAACGACCCGGAAAAGGCGAAAAAGTTGCTGGAGGAAGCTGGTTACAACAACGAACCCATCGTGCTGGTCACCACTCCCGATTACAGCGAAATGTATAACGCTACCTTGGTGGTACAGGAACAGCTGAAGCAGGCCGGCTTCAATGCCGAAGTGGAGCAGTATGACTTCAGCACCTTTATGGAGCATCGGGCCGATCCCGCTCAGTATGATCTGTTCATCACCAGTAACTCTTATAACCCCCTGCCGGTGCAGCTTTCCGTGCTCAGCCAGGAATGGGCCGGGCTGGACGCTCCGGAAGTCACGGAAGGAATCAACGCTATCCGCAGCGCCGCCACCACCGAGGAGGCTTCGGCCGCCTGGGAGGAGCTGCAGGGCTTCTTGTATGAGTATGGCGCCGCCACCGTTCTGGGCCATTACACCGGTGTGTATGGTCTGAGAAACGGTGTGGAAGGGTTCGATTATCTGCGCTATCCCATCTACTGGAATGTGAAAGTTCCGGAATAAATCGGACTGTTCATCATACTGGTTCTACGCAATGAGCAATCTCCCGGCCTCCCTTGGGGGAGGCGGGAAATTGCATAGGACTGCGAATGGGCTGTTCCTTCGGCAGGATCGCTGGCTGGAGGGACGCTAAGGCCGGGAAAGGCAACCATCTTTCCGAAGGCCAGCGGGGTGCATTCGCACCCCGCTTTCTTTTTCATTTCAAGCATCAAAGGGGTAACGCCATATGCTTTCCTACATTCTCAAGCGGATTCTTTCCCTGCTGCCGGTGATGTTTGTGGTGTCGGTGGTCATCTTTCTGGTGGTCTACCTCATCCCGGGCGGGCCGGCCACCGCGATGCTGGGCCTGGAAGCTTCCCCCCAGCAGATCGCCGAACTCAATGCCCAACTGGGCTTTGACCGGCCGTTTTTGGTTCAGTATGCCGATTGGCTCACCGGAGTCTTCCGGGGCGACTGGGGCCAGTCCTATTTCCTGGATATGCCGGTTTTGCAGGCCATCGGCGAATATTTTATCCCCACCCTCAGCCTGGCCGTACTGGCCCAGGTGGTGGCGCTGGTCTTTGCCATCCCCATGGGAATGCTGGCCGCTTACAAACGAGGCACAGCGGTAGACCTGGCCACCGTATCCATTTCTTTGCTGGGTACGGCCATTCCCGGCTTTTTGCTCAGTATGTTTTTTATGCTTTTCTTTGGCGTACATCTTCAGTGGCTGCCGGTGGCAGGGTATGAGCCGCTCAGCCGGGGCCTGTGGGAACATCTGCGCTATTTGATTTTGCCCGCTCTGTCCCTGGGGGTGGTGCAGGCTGCCTATATCACTCGGATGACCCGCTCGGCTTTGCTGGATGTGCTCTATAAAAATTACATTCGCACGGCCCGCGCCAAGGGACTGCGGGAAAGCGCCGTTTTGTTCGGACAGGCTTTGAAAAACGCCGCTCCCACCATCCTCACCGTAGTAGGCCAGTCCTTTGGCAGCTTGGTCACCGGCACCATCGTCACCGAGACCATCTTCAATATTCCCGGCCTGGGTATGCTCACCATGAGCTCTATCAACCAGCGGGATGTGTTTGTCATCCAGGGTGTGGTGCTCTTTGTTACAGTGATTTATGTGCTGGTCAATCTGGCGGTGGACATTCTCTATGGCCTGGTAGATCCCCGGCTCCAGCTGGGCCGGCAGTAAGGAGGGAGGCAATGATGTCAAATAAAAACAAAACCTCTGACCTGGGAGCTTCCATTCTGCGGGAGCAGCGTCTGCTGCGCCGGGAGCGGCTGTTGAGCAACCCTGGATTGATCATCGGGGCCTGCGTGTTTCTGCTGATCGTTTTGGCGGCCATCATCATCCCGGCTGTCAGCAAAACGGACCCCAATGCCATGACCGTGACCCAGCGGTTACAGCCTCCCAGTGCCCAGCATATTTTTGGCACCGATGAGTTTGGCCGGGATTTGTTTATCCGGGTGCTTTATGGCGCCCGCTCTTCCTTGATCGTAGGCGGAGCTGTGGCGGTGCTTTCCTGTTTGCTGGGCACCATCATTGGGGTGTACGCCAGCTATTTCAAGGTAATGGATCACATTCTCATGCGTATTTGTGACGGCCTGATTGCCATCCCTGGCATTTTGCTGGCCATCGCTCTGATGGCCGCTCTGGGCGCCAGCAACTGGAATGTGATTTTGGCACTGACCATTGTGTATACACCCAGCGTGGCCCGGGTGGTACGCTCCAGCGCCATGGTGACCAAAAACCAGACCTATGTGGAAGCGGCCAAAGTCCAAGGGGCAACCAACCGGCGGATTCTGTGGAAACTCATCCTGCCCAGTGTCATTTCTCCTCTGACCGTACAGGCTTCTTTCATTTTTGCCCAAGCTATTTTGTCCGAGGCATCCCTCAGCTTTTTGGGCGCCGGCATCCCGGCTCCTGCCGCCAGCTGGGGAAATATCCTCCAGGCCAGCAAACAGGTGGTGCAGAAAGCCGCCTGGACCGTGATCTTTCCCGGCGGTGCCGTGATTTTGTGTGTGCTCAGTTTGAGTTTGCTGGGGGATGGATTGCGGGATTATCTGGATCCCCGCACAGCAGGGAGGAGAAGAAAATAATGGGATACACAAAAGAGAAGCAGTCTCCCCTCCTGGAGATGAAGGATTTCCGCGTCCTCTTTCCCGGGCGAAAAGGCCCTATGGCTGCTGTGGATGGAGTGGATCTGTCCATTTACCCTGGGGAGATCGTCGGCGTTGTAGGAGAATCGGGATCGGGGAAAAGCGTCATGTCCCAGTCCATTCTCCGGCTGCGGGAATATGAAACCAGCGTGCGTTATGAAGGCAGTATCCGTTTTGAGGGAGAGGATCTTTTGCAGTTGCCTCTTTCCGATCTGCGGCGCATCCGGGGCAACCGGATCTCGGTGATCTTCCAGGACCCTCTCACTTCCCTCAGCCCGGTGCATACCGTGGGCAAACAGATGGGAGAGGTGCTGCGGCTGCATAAGAAACTGCCTCGTAAGGCCGCTTTGGAAAAGAGCGGAGAATTGCTGAAACTGGTGGGCATTCCCGATCCGGCCCGGTGTTTGGGGCAATATCCTTATGAGTTGTCCGGCGGGATGCAGCAGCGGGTGATGATTGCCATGGCCCTTTCCTGCGAGCCGGCCCTGCTCATCGCCGATGAGCCCACCACCGCCTTGGATGTGACCATCCAGGAGCAGATTCTGGATCTGATCGCCCAACTCAACGAAAAGTTGGGAATGTCGGTGTTGTTCATCACCCACGATCTCAGCGCCATGGCTCAGCTTTGCCACAGTGTACGGGTGATGTATTTGGGGCAGATTGTGGAGGAAGCGGAAACCGAAGAGTTGTTTGCTCATCCCATGCACCCCTATACCCAAGGGCTTTTGGCCTGTATTCCCCGGCTGGATGTACAGCGGGATCAGCCTTTGCCGGTAATTGAAGGGGCGGTGCCGCCTTTGTCGGCCGTGCCGGAAGGATGCCATTTCTGCACCCGCTGTCCCCATGCCACCGATTGGTGCAAGGCATCCCAGCCGCCTATGGTGGAGGTGTCGGCCGGCCATCGGGTCAAGTGCTGGAATTATACCGCCCCCCATGGGGCAGAAGAGGAGGAAACCAGATGAGCGCCCCTCTGTTGGAAGTGAAAAATCTACGGAAACATTATCCCATTTATGGCCCCTTGGGTAAATTGTTTCCGCCGAAGACCTATATGAATGCCGTCTCCGGTTTGTCTCTGCGGATTTATCCGGGAGAGACCTATGGTCTGGTGGGGGAATCGGGATGCGGCAAGACCACCACCGGCCGGTCGATTCTGGGACTGACCAAGCCGGAAAGCGGAGAGATCTGGTACAATGGGAAAGATCTGACCCAGCTGTCAGACAAGGAATTTCGTTCCCTGCGCCGGGACATCCAGCTGGTGTTTCAGGACCCCCTCTCATCCCTGAGCCCCCGGCAGCGCATTGGTGCGCTGCTGGAAGAACCGCTCATCATTCAAGGGGAAAAGGATGCTTCGGTCCGCCGGGAGAAAGTGTTGTCCATTTTAAAAAAGGTAGGGCTTTCGGAAGAACACTACTTCCGCTATCCTCATGAGCTGTCAGGCGGTCAGGTGCAGCGCATGGGCATTGCCCGGGCCCTGATCATTCAGCCCAAACTTATTGTGTGCGATGAGCCGGTGTCGGCCTTGGATGTGTCCATCCAGGCGCAGATTCTCAATATGCTCACCCAACTGCAAAAGGAAATGGGATTGACGCTGTTGTTCATTTCCCACGATATGGGTGTGGTGCGTTATCTGTGCGATCGGATCGGCGTGATGTACCTGGGGGCCATGGTGGAAGAATGTGACACGGATGCGCTGTTTGCCCAGCCTCTTCATCCATACACCCAGGCATTGTTTGCGTCCATTCCCGATCTGTCCAAACGGGGGCAGAGAAGGGAAGGATTAAAGGGTGAGCTGCCGGTGCGCACCGATGAGTTCCGAGGCTGTGTATTCCATACTCGCTGTCCTTATGCGGAAGCGCGGTGCAGCCAGGAGGAACCGGAGATGCGGGAAGTGGCCCCGGGACATCGGGTGGCCTGTCACAAAGTATAAGGAATTTTCCCAGAATAAAAGGACTGTCTCGGAGCAAAGAAGCTCTGGGACAGTCCTTCTTCAGTTCTGGTGCTCCTTGTATTTTCGCTTGGTGGCCATGCCGCCGCGAATATGGCGCTCGGCCTTGTTTTCCTCCAAAACGGCTTTTACCTCTTCGTAAAGCTGATGGTTTGTCAGCCGAAGCCGCTCGGTGACATCCTTATGTACGGTAGATTTGGAAATGCCGAACCGCTGAGCGGCCTGGCGCACGGTGGCATTGTTATGCACGATATATCGGGCCAGTTCGGCACACCGTTCCTCGGGTAGACCTTTCACCCTCTTTGCCCTCCCTCTCTTTTCGTCTTTACCTCATTTTATGCAGGCCGGATGGGGTTTAGCTCTTTTTTCCGTCAGGAGTTGGATTGTGTTATAATAATTTTAAAAGATCCTGTCTGATGCCGGCCAGAGAACAACAGAAAATAGTTTCAAATGCCAAAAGAGCGGAAAGAAGGGATGAAAAGGTGAGCCGGGTAATTATGATGTGTGGTTTGTGCGGTTCAGGGAAGACCACATATGCGAAAGAACGGGAAAAAGAGGGATATATTCGCTTGTCTATCGATGAGAGAATGTGGACGCTTTATGGTAGGGAAGTACTGGATATGCCGCATGAGACTTACACAAATTTGGAAAAACAGGTGGAAAAAGAGCTGAGAGAAGAAATGCTGCAGCAGATTGCAAAAGGGAAGGATGTGATCCTGGATTTTAGTTTTTGGAGCAAGGACAGTCGTTCTACATACCGCCGGTTGATCCGTGAGGCGGGGGGAACCGATCAACTGGTGTATTTGAAAGCAGATAAAGAATTGCTGCGACGCCGCCTGCGCTGTCGTTTTCAGCATCCTCATGCCAACGGTGTTCCCGTCACCGATGAACGATTGGAGCAGTATTGGGCAGGTTTTCAGGAACCGCAGGGGGAGGGAGAAATGGTGATTGATCAGAACGGAGAGTGCTGAGATCAGCAAGGTAATTGGAAAAATAGAAAGTGTAGGCTTAGGAGGGATTTGGATGAAGATTGTTTTATTGCTCTTTTCTCAGTTTGAAACTTTGGATGCCTTTGGCCCGGCGGAAGTGCTGGGCCGGCTTCCCGGCTGTCAGATCGTGTGTGCCAGTGTTCAGGGAGGAATTTGCCGCAGCGCCCAGGGAGTGCCGGTGATGACGGTGCCCCTCAGCGAAGCAGAAGGAGAGGTGCTGCTTCTTCCCGGGGGCATGGGTACCCGGCCCTTGGCCGAAGATCAGAACTTCCTGGATATTCTGGCCCGACAGGGAGCAAAGGCACAATACTGTTTGTCGGTGTGCACCGGTTCGGCTTTGCTGGCCCGCTGCGGCCTGCTGGACGGCAGACGGGCCACCTCCAACAAAAAATCCTTTGCCTGGGTAAAAAAGCAAGGGGAGAATGTGTGTTGGCAGCCTGCAGCCCGCTGGGTGGAGGATGGGAAGTTCTTTACTTCTTCCGGTATTTCCGCAGGGATGGATATGGCGTTGGGGTTTGTGGCTCAGCTCTACGGACGGCAGCAGGCTCTGGCCATTGCAAAGGATATGGAATACCTGTGGAATGAAGACCCTCATCGGGACCCTTTTGCCAAAAGAGAATGAAAAAAGAGACGGCGGAAAGCCGTCTCTGAGTGTGTCGAACAAGAGGCAAAAGCCACTTGTTCGAGTTTTGCAAGGGTCTGTGTGCACGCCTTTGGCGTACACTTGCCCCTTGAGAGGTGCAAAAACCAACGCACAGGTCGCTGGTTTTTACGAATTGATGCGGGAAGGGCAAACCGATCCGCAGGTTCGGTAAGTTTATCCAGGAAATCAAAAGAGACGGCGGAAAGCCGTCTCTTTTGATTTTTGAGGAGTTTATTCCACAATAGTGACCAACTGTGCGGCCTGGACCCAATCCACATCGGCACTGAAGGCTTCGGCAATGGCACGCACCGGCACCATGGTCCGGTCGTTCATGATCTTGGCCGGCACATCCAGGGCGATGGCCTGACCGTTTTTATACAGGGTGTTCTGACCGATGGTCAGGCGGATATCCACTCCATTGCGGGAGGCCACCACGGTACGGGTGGCGTTGTCCCATTCCACAGTGGCGCCCATGGCTTCGAAGATGGAGCGGAGGGGAACCAGAGTCCGGTTGTTGTCCAGCACCGGGTTCTGACCGTATTCGCCGAAGGAGATGCGCTTGCCCTGATAGATCACCTGGATGCGGGAATCCACCGAGGGGTCGATCTTATAGCTGACATTGAAGGTCTGGCAGTCCTTTTCCGCTCTGGAACCGGCAGCGCAATAGACCAGGCAGTTTTTGGAGGTGGTGGAGGCACTGAAATCGGCAGTGGAAGGAACGCTGATCTCCTGGATGCTGTCCGAGTTGACGCCGAAGCAATCGGTGACGCCATAGGGGATGATCAGAGAAGTGATGCCGGTATGGTCAAAGGCCGCTTCCGACAGGGTGGTGAGAGAAGTGGGTAGATAGACGCTTTTCAGAGCAGAGCAGTATTCAAAAGCATAGCGATAGATATTTTTTAGGCCGTAGGAAAAAGTGACCGACTGGAGGTTTTTGCAGTTTTCAAAGGCAAGGTTGCCGATGGTGGTCACGCTGGGGGGAATGGTGATCTCCCGGAGGGCTGTATTCCGGAAGGAGTTGGTGTCCAGCAGTTTCACCTTGGAGGGGATCTCCACCGACTGGAGAGCCGTGCAATCCTGGAAGCAGTCCATGGGGATCTCCGTCAGATTGGCGGACAGATGGATCGACTGAAGGTTTTTACATTGCCGGAAAGCGCCGATGCTCAGTGTGGTGACGCTGTCCGGCATGGTGACATTGGTCAGGCCGGATGCCCGGAAGCCTTCGTAGCCGATCTCCGTCAGGCCGTTGGGCAGATTGATGCTGCGGAGATTGGGGGTATCATAAAAGGCCTCGTCATCGATGAGACGGATGGTGGAGGGCAGGGTGACGCTTTGGAGGGTATCGTTCATGCGGAAGGATTTCTGGCCGATGACGGTGACAGGAACGCCGCCCAGGGTGTCGGGCACTACCACATCGCCGCCGGGGCCCACATATTCGGTGATTTTGGCTTCGCTGCCGCTGAGGGTGTACTCAAAGTCTCCCTCTTTCAGGGCAAAGGCCGACAGGCAGGTGAGGGCCAGCAAGGCGCCAAGAACCAGTGCGAAACGGAAACAATGTCTTGCTTTTTTCATACAGATCCTTCTTTCCTGCAAAATTTAGGGAATTCCTCTTTTTTCATTATATTCCTTTGCACAGCGGTGTGCAAGACCGGAACAGGAAAAAAGAGGATTCCACAAAAAGGAATCCTCTTTTGTTTTATCGGGAACTCAGGTTCAGCTCCACATCAAAGGAATACTGGGTATACTCATAGGTCATGATCATGTATTCCACCAGCTCCCCCTGGGCGTTATAGGCCCGGCGGCGAATGGAGAGCACCGGCCAGCCTTCGGGGATCTGCAAAGCCTTGGCTGCCTGGGGGGAAGCCCGGTCAGCCCGGATGGTCTGCTTGCCCCGGCCCAGCTGCATATGGAGCTTTTCCTCATACAGCTGATAGATGGTGCGGCTTTCCACATCGGCTTTGGTGAAATTGGCCCCGTATTTTCCGGGAATGTAGATCTCGGCATAGGCGGTACGGGCCTTTTCCAGCAGATGCACCCGCTGGATGTGGAGGCACTGCTGGCCCAGTCCCTCTCTCAGCTCAGGGCCGAAGGAGGAAGGGGTGTCGATGATCTCGAAAGCGGCCACATCCACCTTGGCAGAAAGATGGCTTTCCGAAATGATATTACTGGCGCCGGTGAGCCGGGTGAGGTCATCCTGCAAAACGGTGTTTTTCACAAAAGTCCCTTTGCCCTGCACCACATCCAGCAGCCCTTCGTCCACCAGAAGCTGCACTGCTTTCCGCACGGTGATCAGGCTGACGCCAAATTCCTCGGCCAGCTGGGTATGAGTGCCGATATTGCCGCTGGAACCGAACTTCTTTTCCAGGATCTCGTTTTTCAGCCGGGCGGCGATCTGCTCGTACATGGGCACCCGGGAATCCTTCTCGATCTTCCGGTCCACGGCATCACTTCCCTTTCTTTTCCCATTCTGGGAGATCAATGGTTTGGTACCTTAAATAGTAAGTGGAAACAAACTACTTGTCAAGGGCGGCGGTGATGGTGGCCACCACCTTGCCGATCTGCTCTTTGGTCACCGAGTAGGGGGGCTTGAGCATCAGAGCATTTTTCTCATAGGGAGCCACGAAAATATGGGCTTCCTGAAGGGCCTTTTTCACCTTGGCGCAGGTTTCCTCTTCCCGGAATTCCACTGCGCAGGCCAGCCCCTGGCACCGCACCTGATAGACCTGGGAGAATCGGGCGGCCAGGGCGTGTAGTTCTGTTTTCAAATAAGCTCCGGCCTCCTGGATATGCTCCAGCAGCCCGCCTTCCAGTTCTTCAAAAACAGCGCAGGCGGCGGCGCAGGCCACAGCGTCATCTCCGGACCCGCCGGAAAGGGCGTAAAGCAGGTTTTTGTCCTCTACCGGCTCCCGGGTGAGCAGAGCGCCGATGTGCAGGCCGTTGCCCAATCCCTTGCCCAGAAGGAGCATATCGGGTTTCAGTCCCTCTTTCTGGTAGACATAGAGGGAGCCGGTGCGGCCCATGCCGCTTTGCACTTCGTCCATGATGAAGAGCATCCCTCTGGCGTGGGCCCACTCCTCCAGGGCCTTCAGATAACCTGGCGGGGGGCAGATGACCCCGGCGCCCTGGTAAGGTTCCACAATGACGGCGGCAATGTCCTGGGCCGATTCCATGGCGATCTTTTTGTCCAGGAAAGACAGACATTCAAAGCCGCAGTTTTCCGGGGAGCAGTGGAGGGGGCAATGGGCACAGTCGGGATAGATACCGAACACCGTGCCGGGGCACAAAGGTCCGTAATGGGTCTTGCGCTTGGACAGAACGGACATGGAAGCACTGAGATGGGTGCGGCCGTGGATGCTGTTCCAGAAGGAGAGCACTTCGCTGCGGCCGGTGAGCTTTTGGGCCAGTTTGACCGCCCATTCTGCCGTCTCCGAGCCGGAGGAAGTGAAGTGGATGGCGGCAAAATCCCCATGGGTGCTTTCCAGCAGTTTCTGATGGAGACGCTCTTTGGCGGGATTTTTTCCCTTGCTGCAGGTGACGCCCATCAGGGCCTGGGACACCTTGCGGGCAAAATTCTCGTTGCCCTGGCCCAGCACCAGGCAGATCTCATTGAAATCCAGGTATTCAATGCCCTTTTCGTCAGTAAGGGCAGCACCTTTGCCGGAGACAAACTGGGTCTCCGCCGCCCCCTGGATGGGAGCGAGAAGGTCGTGGCTATGCATCACATCGTCTCCTTTTCTTCGGTATAATCACAGGGCTCCCAGGGAATGAAGGCCTGGAGGAAAGTGCACAGGTCTTCCACCTGGGCCTTGAGAATGGCTTCGCCCTTTTCGGCTGTGGCCAGGGTGCTGTTGCCATTGGTGCCCTGGGGCGTGCACATCCGGTTGGGGAAATAGACCTTGGCAAAGCCCTGGCCCATGGTGCCGGGGAAGGCGGCGGAATATTCCTCGGTGGTCTTTTCCATGTGCACCAGTTCCGGACGGATGTGAAGCATGGTGGAGGTTTCGGCCTCGTCGCCGTGGCCGCCCTTTTTCTGGGAGCACACCGCCTGGTCGGTCTCCCGTCCCAGGCCGGTGCAGTCGGACACCGCCACCTTGATATCGTGCTCGTTGTTCATGGTGAGGGCCAGCAGCTTGAGGGGAATGTGCGTAGAGACGCCGCCGTCCAGAATGAGGAACTTTTTCACCCCGAAGCGGGCAAAGCTCAGGATGATGTCTCCCACATAGTCGATAAAGTGCTGGTAATCGATGCTCACAGAGCCTTTCCATTTGATAAAGGCGGGGAAATAGGCATAGGGCAGAGTGGGCAGGGTGAGTACATCGCACCGCTTTGTCACTTCTCTGGCCAGGTAGTCGGTGACGAAAAAGTCGGTGCCCATGGGCAGATGATTGCCGTGCTCTTTGGAGCCGCCGCCAATGGGCAGCATGATAACGGTGTTTTCGCCTATCAGGTCCTGGCACTGTTCATAGGTCAGCTCGCTGATGAATTGTCCCATAACAAATTTTTTCCTTTCCAGTAAAATTACAGCTGCGCCGCCAGATGGCAGGCGACAAAGTGGTCTTTCTCCAGTTCCTGCAAGGCCGGGGCTTCCTCATGGCACCGGTCCTGGGCATAGGGGCAGCGGGAAGAGAACTTGCAGCCGGAGGGGGGATTGATGGGGCTGGGGATCTCCCCTTTCAGGCGGATGCGCTGTTCCTTTTTGCCCCGATGCACATCGGGGATGGCGGAGAAGAGGGCCTGGGTATAGGGATGGAGAGGTTTTTCGTACAAAGGCGCCGTGGGGGAAAGCTCTACCAGAGAGCCCAGATACATGACGCCGATCCGGTCGGAGATATGCCGCACCATGGAAAGGTCGTGGGAGATGAACAGATAGGTCAGTCCCATTTCCTGCTGCAGATCGATCATCAGGTTGATAACCTGGGCCTGGATGGACACATCCAAAGCGGCGATGGGCTCATCGCAGACGATGAAATCCGGTTCCATGGCCAAGGCCCGGGCGATGCCGATGCGCTGGCGCTGGCCGCCGGAGAGCTCATGGGGGAAGCGGGAGGCAAAATCGGCGGTGAGGCCCACCTTGAACAGCAGTTCGGTGACCTTTTCATTCCGCTCCGCCGGGGTGCGTTTGAAGTGCACATTCATCCCTTCCTGGATGATGGTGCCGATGGTCATGGCAAGCGCGAGGCCCGTCTCGACCGCACCATCGCCACCTACCAAGATGGCATAGGCCACCGCGATAATTGCTCCCGACAAGCAGTCCGAGGGAATCGAGCCGCCCACAGCGGAAATACCCATGAAGATCGCCTCGAGTGAGGCACCCATCACGATTCCGGTTCCAAGGTCACCGAGAACAAGACCGGTGAGCGGGGCCACCACGATAGGCCTGATAAGGCATTGCCAGCTCAGGAAATAGTAATCGATGGCGTATACCAAGACATACACCAGGGCGCAGAGAAAACCTGCTTGGATTGACATGAAAGCTCCCTCCTTCTCGCTTTCGAAGCGTTAACCCAGTACCTTCTCCAGGCTTTGAGGCGCATCATCCGGAATGGTCTGCACGTTGCAGGGGATACCGGTGGCAACGACCTCACGCAAAGTAGCCGCCTCGTCGTCGTAGGCGTACAGGTTAAGGCTGTAGGAATGACGCGCTTCGGTGCCGCGCTTCGGCGCGATGCGCCCGTAGTTGCCAACGTTCACCTGTTCGGCGCCGTGGGTCTCGCGAGCAATCGTGAGCAAGTCGTCCGGATTGCTCACGATAACCAGGATGCTCAAGGCCTCCGCGCGAGGGTCGTTGCAAAACGCCACAGCCTTCTCAACCGGGACAATCGCAACC
>OGGQ01002900.1_pt1 | contig 17296 bp, 16 predicted proteins | sample 1571191 | NCBI WGS metagenome assembly OGGQ01 (sample SAMEA2582061, study PRJEB24529) | metagenome | biome: Human gut stool | place: China | collected 2011
GAGGTATGGTACCATGATCTTTCCCCAAACCCCACCGGCAAATGCAGACCAAGGCTGGAACGCCTGAATGAGGGCGGTGGTTACCAGTACCAAGTCCCTCAAAGACGGCATAAGAAAGCCCTCCGGGAATCCCGTCGATTCCCGGAGGGCTCTTTGTTTGATCGCTTCCTTGTAAGTCTCGGATTCATCGTACCGCCCTGCAGACCTAAGAGATTGTGCGTAGGGTGGACGCGGACATTGCTGCAAAAATGCCGTTGAATTTTACAGCAACCTGAGATATACTAGGGATGTGAAAGGAGTTGAGTACCATGCCGAACATCAAGCCTATCTCGGATCTGCGCAATTACACGGAGGTTCTGCATGATGTAACAGTGGGCTCTCCGGTGTTCCTAACGAAGAATGGCCGGGGCCGGTACGCCATTGTAGATATCCAAGACTATGAGCGGACGCAAGCCACCATCCGCCTGATGAATGAACTTGCCAAAGGGCACAAGTCTGGGGAAACGGAAGGTTGGCTGACCCCGGATGATATGAGGGCACATTTCCGTGCAAGGGCAAATGGAGAAAAATAAGATACACTACGCATCGGAGTCGCGGCGAGACCTGGACGAAATATGGGATTATATTGCATACAACCTTCAAAATGTTTCTGCAGCAGAACGTATCGTGAACCGCATCATGAACGATGTGGATCATCTGGAGAATCATGCAGAAATGGGCGCGCCGCTGTCCTCGATTGCCAATGTAGAAAGTGACTACCGCTTTTTGGTCACGGGCAACTACCTCACCTTTTACCGGGTATCCGGCAGCGACGTCTATGTGGATCGTATCCTCTATGCCCGCCGGGATTACCTGCGTGTCCTCTTTGGCGATACGCAGGAGGACGAAGCACCAGAATGAACGACGTAGATTAGGAAACCGCCTGCAGAAATGCAGGCGGTTTTTCGTAGCGCGACTTGTCAAGGGAACGCTGGCCCCGTATCCGTACCAACAATTTCATGGAACAGCCCCACCAGAAAAGCTGTCGTCGTTTCCGTGTGATAGGCAGGTTCCCAGCTAATAACTCTGCTATGATGCTAGTCTGTGCCCGGCTGCACCATGTGGCTGACATCCAGTGGGGCAACAAGAAGTACATGGGGGCTGCCTTTGCGGATGCCTTTTCAGAATCCGCAAACAAATTAGCCAATTTTCTCCTCAAAACAATTATTTTTTCTTTTTCTAAAAATGAACGTGTTCCGCTTTTCTTCGGAACACGTTCTGCATATTTTATAAAACTTTCTCTGTTTTTTCCGCCACGACACTGACTGTCCATGCTATGTGGTATGGTAAAGATAAGATTCAATCCTCCCACTCGAACTGGAGGAAGCGATAGGCAGGAACTTCCAGCACTCTGGCTATGTCAAACAGCGTATCCAGGGAGATGGCCTTCTGAATGTTCGGTGCCTCTACGTGGCCGATAAACGCCGGGCTGCGCTCGATCTTTTCCGCTAGTTGCTCTTGGGTCAGGCCCCGCAGTTTCCGATAATAGGAGATCTTTAACCCCAACTGGCGATAATTCCCGGCATACTCTGATTTCATGGCCATCACCTCTTTCTTATGGTATCGAATCCCGCCAAAGATTGACATGAGTCACAAGAGATGATATTATATCTAATAGATATAAATATTGCCCTGCAAAGAAGAAAGGATGCGCTCATTTTGGCCAGTGAAGCAAAATCTGCACGACTTTTGGTCATCTATTCCAGGCTGGCCAGCGGGGATGTGCTCAACAAGCGAGAACTGAGTCAGCGTTTTGGCACTTCCGAGCGAAGTGTACAGCGTGATATGGAGTCTCTCCGTTGCTTTTTCGCCGATCAAAATCTCCCTCAAGACATCGTTTATGACCGGAGCCATCAAGGATATCGCTTGGTGCAGAAAGAAGAAGCTGTGTTCACCAATAGTGAGATCCTGGCCGTCTGTAAGATTCTGTTGGAGAGCCGCTCGATGGTACAAGAGGAAATGTTTCCGTTGCTGGATAAGCTGCTTGACCGTTGCGTGACAGAACAAAACAAACGCATGGTCAAAAGCCTGATTGCCAACGAAAAATTTTTGTATGTCCCCCCTCACCACGGAACAAAAATCCTACCTGGACTCTGGAAACTCGGACAAGCCATTCAAAGTCATACCGTCCTTGAGATCGAATACCAAAAGCTCAAGGGGAAAGAAACTGTCCATCGCGTCATTGAACCGGTAGGCTTATTGTTCTCTGAATACTATTTTTATCTGGTAGGCTTCATTCGCGGCATCGACAAGGCCAAGGCCTTTGAAAACCCGGATGACCTCTTCCCTACCATCTATCGCCTGGAGCGCATTGTCCGTTTCCAGGAAACCGGAGAGCATTTCCATCCTCCGTATGCTGACCGCTTCCAGGAAGGAGAGTTCCGCAAACGGGTGCAGTTTATGTACGGCGGCAAGCTGGAAACCATCCGCTTCCGGTACACCGGTCCATCGATAGAGGCTGTACTAGACCGTCTGCCCACTGCAAAAGTCGTAACGCAAGATGAGAGTTGCTGGGTCATTGAAGCCGAAGTATTCGGAAAAGGCATTGAGATGTGGCTGCGCAGCCAGGGGGAGTATGTGCAACTGATCAGCAAACCCGACCATACCAAAAATCTCTAAACGGTTCATAGTAGACCAATAAAAGTCAGGTGATACGATGCAGCAAGAACCTTACCGCGTGGTAAAACTTCTCCGCACTCATCTCTACCCCACCTATCAGCTCTTCGCCTACATGGCCAACAAAAAGACGGACCCACATACAGGCCTACGTATTGCCGCTCTGACGGTATTGGAGTGGCTGCGTTCCCGACTGGGGGAAGATATCCCACCAGAACTACACACGCCCGGACCTGAAGATGCCCTGTCTTACACAGAAGATGCGCTTCTCTCTTTCCACATTAACCATGGCTTCGTCATCGATGTGGTTTCCCTGCCCGAACAGGGAATCTGGACGATGCAAATCACAGAGCCCGACTTAGGTTCTGACCCTGGCAACCCTGACCAGCTCAGGGAAGCAATGCCGGGGCGGATTATCGAGACCAACATTGGCTTTCGTATTGTGGGAACCCAGTTGGCCTGTGGCTTTCGCACGGTAATCGCCGACCCGGAAAATACCCCCACCCAAGCGGAAGTCTACCGGCTGGCGGTGGTCAAGCGGCTGGCCCGGGACAAGCGGTTTGGGCTCAAGCAAATCCTCCCCTTGACGGAAACATTTACCCGTCTGTCCAGCGGGGAACACGTCAAGCAGCTGCTGTCCCTCGGCAAGAATCAGAACAACCAACTTCCCCTTGTCATCTTTACCCAGACGCCAGCCGATCCTTGTTTTGGCTCCACAACAGCATTGAGAAAAAACCTCATCGACAGTCTGGAAATCCGAGAAATGCTTTTTCAGAAACCCTCCTTTGAAATCGCCGTGAAAATTCCATACCGGGACCCTCCTTATGATGTAGAGGGCTTTGCCAAACAGAGTTTTGCTTTCTGCCGGACCTATCTGGCAGAGGCTGCCCAACTGGATCGTCTATGCAAAGGATTGGGGCGCAAGCTAGAACCCGGAGACATTCTTTTCTGGTCCCCCACTCACTCTGGTGGCTCCATGGAAGTATTGCCCTACAAGCCCTCCACCATCCGACAGAATGAGGCTCTGTCCCGCCTGCGCAATCTGGTTACAACCTACCCCCGAGGAAAGGATTTTGACTTTGGTGAAGTCCGCTTTCTCTCCGACGCCAGGGCAGGCCTGGTTGCCGCCACGGAGGAGCTCCGTCAGGAAAGCCAGGTGATGGCGGATGACTGGTCCGGCCATGTTCGGAACGTGGAATCTTCCTGGCGGGCCAAAGTGGCAGAAGCAGAGGCCGCCTGCGCCGTTCTCCAGGAACAGGTAGAACGACAGAAAGCCTACATTCGCCGGATCGAGGAGGAAAAGGACACTCTGCGCACAGCCTGTGAGGAGAAACTACAGCAGCAGGCGGCGCAGTTCTCTGCAAGGGATGACTACGTTCACTTCCTGGAGCGGAAGTTGGACCGGCCATCCGAACACAACCAGATCCCCGCGTGGTCTGAAAAACATTTTGCGGAGCGTCTGCTGTTCCATTCAAAAGCCATCTCTTTGCTGGCCGAGCGGGACGCAAAAAGTGTGGATCTGGACCTGATCTGCGATGCCCTCGACTTTCTGGCCACGGACTACTATGCCCGCCGTTTTGAAGGGCTCTCCACGGAAGAGATGAACACCCGATGCAGTCAGAAATACGGACGTCCCTTTGAGGTCAAGCCCACCGGTGCCAGCACCATTGTCCATACGCCACTACAATATAAGATCAAGTATTTCCCTGGGCGGAACGGCAAGCCCATAGAAAGCGCCCTGGACTTCCACCTTTGCGTAGGCAATGACCCTGAGAGTTTGCTGCGGATCTATTTTTTGCACGATGATAAAAAACAGAGGATTGTGATCGGTTCTCTTCCACGGCATCTGCGAGCGGTGACCATTCAATAAACCGCCGCTACCGAGAGGCAGTTGCACACACTTCCAGATACTGAGACAGCCAACCACGTTCCGTCCACACTCCAATCATATCTTCAGCGCCAACAGCCTTCCAAAACATCTCCCGCAGGCAACTCACATGCGCACCCCAAAATAGAGAAGAAGGAGAGTACACAAATGATAATATTTCCATCAATAGAGAAGATGGATCCACTTTGGCGAGTTCAACGGCACCCTATTAATTTTATCATATCCCTTGATGTGTCGCGCTTTCGCAAACACCTATTATCTTAGTAGGAGGCGTTTTATGCAAGATATAGGAATTGCTACAAGTTATGACCGCGGGGATTTCACGCCATTATTTTACCATGATAAGTGTGATAAATATGATTACCTAACAGCAATAGGTTGTGGTGCCGTGGCAGGTATCGTAGATATTTTTCTGGTTGGTGCTCCTGGAGAAAACAAGATCCTCCCTCAGTGGTCCGATACACAAGCAAACCATGCTGTGATGCTCTTTGCAAAAAAATGCGGATGGTCCCCTCGGGCCGGGCAGGAAAACAATGTACGCAGTGCTATCGGATTTCTAGAGAAAAGTTTTCCTGTTAATTACGACCAGCGACACACCGGAGATGTTAGTAGTGCGTTCAATATGTCCACTAGAAATCATCATCTAAAATCGATGGCGCACTCCCCTGATGGTATCGGGCTATTTTTCTCCATCCTAAATCAGTTCACATCTACCTCTTCCTTTCTGGATAACGGTCGACTGATCACTGTACAGACCAACACCTATGAATTACAGGGGAACAACCTAATCTCCAAACTTTTCTGTGGCATCGCAAACTGGTTCGGCCACATTATGTCTGATATGGCAGGAAGCTCAGGTTCTCTCCAGCGAGGATCCGGTGTTGCCATTCCGTTCTTCAACCTGTTTCAGGCCTGTAGTCTAGGAAGCTTTCCCGTTGGTCAAGACCGCAACACCCTGGCTATAGTAGCCACAAAAGTATTCCAAGAAGGATACGATGCTAGATTTGGCGTTGCTATGGCAATTCCAGTTTTATTATGTGACCTCTCTATCAAACTAATCTGGGCACTGAAGCACTGCCTCTACCACAAACGTCCCTTAGAAGAGTGTATCCCGAGCAAGGCACATGACGATCTCCGGCTCATGTTAATTGTAGGAAACGGAGTTATGTGCCTTATGGACGGGGCAGATGCCGCGCTTCGTTCTGGTGGAAACAGCGTCGCTTTTTTCATGCGGTTAAATCTTATTGCTTGGTGTCGCTTGGTTATTTTAGTACTCCGAGAAATCGGTATCCGTCTGGGGATCAGCTCCTCTATGCAAAAACAGCTAGATTCATATATTCGCATCAATGCAGCGCTGAAGGAATACTTATCTCAATTAAAGCAAATAGACATAGATCAATTCCGCAAAGAGTCCGAAAAATATAGCCACATGTCGTCCGCCATGCAACAAGTAGAAAGCGAGGCAGAACTTCACGTACTACTAAAGGAAGAATATCACCTCTTAGCGTTAAAATTCCCCTACAGTGGAGACTTTGATTCATTTATGAAAGATAAATCTAATAGGCTGGTGTTTGAGTGATGTTTCATTGTGAAAAATGTGGTTCATGCTGTCGCCATATAGATCTATCTCCCCTGTATCAGGAACTGGATCGGGGCGATGGTGTATGCAAATATCTATCTGGCAATCTGTGCAGCATCTATGAGAAACGCCCATTATTATGCCGGGTGGATGCAAGTTACGACATCTTTTTTCATAGTCTCATGAAAAAAGATACATACTACCAATATAATTACAGTTTTTGTAAGAAGTTTAGAGTATTTTAATTTTAAGGAGGAGTTTATATGCCATTACCTTTAATCGTAGGAATTGGGGCTGCTATCGCAGCTGCTACAGGTGCAGGCGCTGGTATACATGGCGCTGTCAAAATGAAAAAAGCCAACGATATGCAAAAAGAAGCACAGGACAGACACAGTCAAAACGAAGTCCGCCTGAAGCGAGACAATGAGAAGGCAAGCGAAGAAATGGACAAGCTCGGAGAGCTAGAGTTAAGCATTTTGAAAAGCTTTAAAACCTTCTCTGATTTGTTGGAACAAATCCATAATCGTCCAGAGTTTAAAAATCCTACTTATTCGCAATTTGAACTTCCCCAATACAACAGAGAAGAACTAGAACAGATTTCCATTGGTGCTGGTGTGCTTTTAGGAGGTTTAGGCGGTGCTGCCCTTGGCACTGCAGGTGGCTTTGCAGCTGCTGGTGCTACTACAGCAGCTGTCATGGCATTAGGAACAGCCTCTACAGGGACCGCAATCGCTTCCCTTAGCGGAATAGCAGCTACTAATGCTACATTAGCAGCTCTAGGAGGTGGCGCTATAGCTGCCGGGGGCGGTGGAATTGCTTTGGGTACTACTGTATTGGGTGCAGCTACCCTAGGTGTAGGGTTACTTGTAGGCGGTATTATCTTTAATCTTACCGGAAGTTCCATGACCGACAAAGCAAACAGAATCTGGTCCGAAATGGAAACTGCGGAAAAAGAAATCAACCGTATTTGCCGATACTTGAACGAGCTTTATACCGCTGCTGGCGAGTATATAGCATTACTGCGGAGAGTTCGTGGAGAATATGACTTACATCTAAGCGACATGCAACGCATAATCGAACAAGATGGTCGCACAGATTGGAACGATTACACTGCATCTGAAAAACTCATGGTTGAGAACACAGTTTTGCTTGTGGGCCTGTTGTATAACATGTGCAAGATCCAATTTGTCTTGCAATCCCAGAACGCGAATGCGTTGAATATCGTCAATCACGAGGATATTCAACAAAACCTATCCAAAGCAACCCGTGTCCTTGGTTATATCCAGGATAAGGAAAACTGGTCTTTTCTTGAACTTGATGATTGATTTTTCCTCTGGAGGCAATCTCTCTCGCTTATGGGTTTCAAAACAAGATTCCATCCCCAGTTGTACTGGGAAAGTATTTTGCCTGTTCGCGCACAAAAAGGCCCCGTGGTAGGAAATATCGAGTTTTAGGCGGAGAGGCGTCGCGCAAGTGACGCCTCTCCGGTTTTGCGCTGGATTTTTTCTCGATTCTCCTACCCACGTAAGGGTTTTTAGGAACCGGTTTGACCATATGCCAATACAAGCACGGATGTTTCTCTGACAGGAAGTCCGAGACCTTCCAGATCACTCCGTATGGTTTAACCACGCGGCCAGTGCTTCCTCCGGGATGCGATACTCCCTGCCCACCTGCACCGCATAGAGTGTTTCAGACTGGATCATCTTCCGCACTTGCTGCCGCGAGGTCTTTAGATAGGCGGCTACTTCTTTCACCGTCAACAGATTGCTCAGGCCCATGGATCCTGATCCTTTCTTGGACCCTCCTCATGGTAAAGTAGGTTGTGCAGCTTGCGTACATCATATGTCACAAAGCCCCACTCTCCGATCTCATTCTGCCGCGGTAAAATGGAATAGAATTCGCTCTTTTGCCGCAACTGGTTTTTGTCCATCTGGAATAGATCGCATACCTCCTCAATAGTATAGAACCCTTTCATCTTCCGATATTCAATGTACGGTACTTTATTCATAATGGTTACCTCCTACAATATAGTTACGGTTGAAGGCGCGGCAGCCAGCCGCGTCTTTTTCCATCTCAAAGCCGAAGCTGTTAGAATGGGAGAGTAAATGGCCTGACAGTAATTACCATGGGCTAACATGCCCGTACTGGAGTCCGTCAGCCGCCTCTCTCGTTCGCAGCATTCGATTTGCGCAGGTAGAGCCACCTTGTGCGCTCGTGTCACCCAGGAGATTGAATAGGTAATGAGGAAAAGGCGGAAAGCCATATCCAATCAGAAGGAGGAACAAAATGAACGCAGTAGGGATCGATGTTTCCAAAGGGAAAAGCATGGTGGCTGCCCTGCGGCCAATGGGTGAAGTGGCATTGCTGCCACGGGAGTTTCTCCATACCGAAGTCGGTCTGGAGCAGATGGCTTACGCCATCACTACGCTGGGGGAAGATACCCGCGTTATCATAGAAGCCACCGGCCGCTACCATGAACCGGTTGCGGCGGCACTACACAAATACGGTATCTACGTATGCGTCCTGAACCCGCTGTACATCAAGCAGAGCGGCGGCGGTTCCATCCGCAAAGTCAAGACAGACAAGGCGGACGCCATGAAGATTGCTAAGTACGGCCTTGACAACTGGGTGGATCTGCGGGAATATACTCCCATGGACACTGTAAGACAACAACTGAAGCTGTGCTCACGCCAGTACAATCTCTACATGAAAACGGTGGTATCACTGCAAAACAATCTCATTTCTCTGACCGATAAGACCTTTCCCGGCGTGAACGAACTGTTCTCCAGCCCGGAGCGTGCGGACGGCCACCAGAAATGGGTAGACTTTGTCATGACCTTCTGGCACTGTGACTGCATCTGCCGCGTCAGCGAGAAAGCATTCACCGAGCGTTATCAGAAATGGTGCAAGCGCAAGGGCTACCATTTCAGCACAGAGAAAGCATTGGATCTCTACGCTGGAAGCTGCGGTCATTTCACCACGCTGCCGAAGAATGACAACACCAAGCTGCTCATTACCACTGCGGCGCAGCAGCTTCTGGCGGGCAAGATGACGCTGGCCGCACTGCGGGCCGAGATGACAAGGCTTGCCATGCAACTCCCAGAGTACAATACTGTGCGCGCCATGTACGGTGTTGGCGAAACCACTGCCGCGCAGCTTATGGCTGAGATCGGCGATGTGCGCCGTTTTCCACGCCGCAGTTCCATTGTAGGCTTCGCGGGTGTCGATCTGGGTGTGGACGATTCTGGCAAGCATAGTGCCAAGAGTGTTCCTACGACCAAACGTGGCTCACCGCATCTGCGGAAAACGCTGTACCAGATCGTCTGCACCTACCTGAGAAAAGCCCCAGCAAATGAGCTGGTGTACCAGTTTCTCGAGAAGAAACGCGCCGAGGGTAAGCCATATTTTGTCTATATGACCGCTGCCCAGAACAAGTTCCTGCGTATCTACTATGCCCGCGTGAAGGAATGCCTTGCGGCATTTGACGCGCAGCAGGATACCACGCAAAGCTGAATCAACAAATTACTCAATCCAGGTCGGCGAGGGAATCCTTCTCCGGTCAGCTTTGCTGTACCCATTTTTGCTCTGCGAAAATTGCGGAGCTTTTTTCATTTCAGGGCTTGACTTTTGTTTGCAGGACTCCAATGATAAATTTTGATACCGAGGAACGTCATAAGCAGGATGTTTTTCACGCCATCTCACGGTATCCTATAATCATGTTGGTCATTTCAATTTAAAATGAAATCTCCTACAACAAGATCATAATTCTTTCTTGTAGGAGGTTAATGCTATGAAAATTCCTTACAACATCAAACGAGTACAAGCCATTTTGGGCATCGCGAAACTTCGTGCCCATCAAATGGACCCCATTCAGGATCTTCTTAACGGACGGAACGTCTTTGTGAACTTCCCCACTGCGTCGGGCAAATCCCTGATCTTCCAAATTCCCGCTCTGCTGCACCCACAAAAATGGACCCTGGTATTGGAACCAACCCTCTCTTTAATGTTGGACCAAGTGCAGCATCTGCAAGCCAAGGGAATCCCCGCAGAACACCTGGCCAGGGACAACCGAAAACAGCGAGAAACCATTCTCTCCCGCCTAACCGCTGGAGAGATTTCTATTTTCTATACCACTCCAGAACAACTCCTGTCTTCCTCCCTCCGAAACGCAATGCTGCGGAACCCGCCCTGGCTGGTAGCAGTCGATGAAGCCCACTGCCTGACCGAATGGGGACACCCAGCATTCCGCCCAGCCTATCGGGAGATTGGAACCTTTCTGGATACTCTCCCCAAACGCCCGGTTATAGCCGCCCTAACTGCCACTGCACCAGGAGAATACTATGAGGAAATCTGTGCCTCCCTACACATGCAGAACGTAAAACGCCATACGATGAGCCTGATGAAACACAACCTTAGCTTGATTGTCTCCGACTGTACCGGAATATCCATCGCCAAAAAGCTAAAATACACAAAGCGCTGGCTTGCAAAATACGGTTCCCATGGCAGCACTGTGATATATTGTGCCACCAGGAGCGAAGTAGACCTGGTTTTCAACGATTTGAAAACAGATGCTGCGTATATTGGGCAGGTAGTGAAATATCACTCAGGGATGACCGAAAAGCAAAAGAAGAAGCAGGAAACCGAATTTCTGTCAGGGAAACGAAGGATCATAGTATCTACCTCCGCCTTCTCCATGGGAATTGATAAGGGGGACATCCGGTTGGTGCTGCATTTCCATCTTCCATTTTCTCCGGCAGATTACTATCAACAAATTGGACGAGCGGGAAGAGACGGGAAAAAGGCCCATGCCGTTCTCTTGTGGGATGAGAAGGACATTTCCATCAATGAGAAGATCCTATCGGGAAAGGCACGAAGACAGGAATTGCAACAGCTGCCCGAATATTCTGAGGAACATTATCAGGAAGAGGTACAGCGCACTGTAGATCGACTGCATACCCTGGTCAAAATACTACATACCCCCTCTTGTTTGATGCAACAATTGGTATCTTATCTGGGGGAGAACCACCCTAAAACGTGCGGCCATTGCAGTCACTGTCAACGGAATCGGAAAGGAGGTGCCGTATCATGAAGAAATGTTCTATCGAACGCGGGGTACATACCTTGGAGCTGTACTTGGGGCAGCTCAGTTATGCAGAGGTTGATGCCATGATCGAAGATTTGTATGACATGGCCAAGAAGCAAAAAACACCAGAGCTGATTCGCCAAAGAGAAAAACATCCCTCCCCCCTCAAACGGTCCTATGAGGTGCACGGGCTATTACCCGACGGGATCATTCTGCAAATTTATCAACAGTTCCAGATCCCCAGTGCCATTCGGATCATTATCAATCCCAGCACCTTCACCTCCGGGTCATATATTCCAGAGGCGTTGTACCACCCAAAGGAGTATCCCGGTGTGTTGCAGAAGGTAGTCTCCCTACTGGATGAGACGTTTTCCAACACCCAGGAACATCGTTGTTGGAAATTGGACCATCGGCATTTGAGTTTAAGCCGGGTAGATCTCACATGGAACCTCTATCTCCCCCAAGAAACCGAGGTAACGGATCTGATCCGACTGTTCAAACAAAGCAATAGGAAGAAAAAAGACACCGTCATTACCTTTTCAAACCCCCTGCTGGACAAGCACTCCTTTCGGCTAAAACGTGGGGATATGATGTTGACGGTGTACGATAAACAGTTCCAAATCAGCCAGCGTACCAAGCAGCCTGTCCATCCAAAGAAACAGCAAATCCTGCGCATTGAGTTCGCCATGCGCAGGAAAGAGTATTTAAGCGTGATGAAACTATCCAGAGATATGCCCTTCGATCAGGTGCTTTGGCGGATGATCACTGCGATAGATTCCATCCCCGAACGATATCTAGAGAAACTGTTCCCATGTACCGGAAGCCATTGGAGGTATCCCGAGGCGAAGAAACTCATAGAGACCGCAGATCTCTCAGGAAAAATGAAAGAACAAATGCTGTTTTTGCTCAAAAAGGCCTCCCGATGCAGATCCTTAACAGCAGCTGTGGAGCAACTGCAAAGGGAGTATAGGATATCCACGAAGGGGATGAAGCGTATTTGGAGGGAATTTGATCGATTGGATGTCAACCCAATTACACTGCCAAAACAGTCTAAACTGTCCCAGTTTCCCTCGTTTCGAACGATTCTGTGAAATGAATTTCTGATGCGTTGCGGTTCAAAAAAGGAATATTTCTGTGGGGAAAGAAAAATAGGAGAAAATTAGAGCGAAAAAGATAGATTTCTATTGATTTAGCCGTTCCGTACGCATGATTTCGCCGGAGTTTGATTCCCAGAATAGAACGATCCGTCTAGCGGAGGGGAATCAAACTCCGGCGAAATAAGGATCTTCAAAACACTCTCTTTTCTACTTCTTTTCTTAAAAATCCAACTGATGCTATCATAAAAGTAGACACGGAAGGGTAGAAAAAAGCCTTTCCGTGGGATATCATAGAGGCGAGTATTCTACCAGAAGGGAGAGCGCCTTTATGGGAAAACATCTGAACCCTCTGGAAAAGGAATTCCTGATTCGGCAGTATAAAAGCAATCCGCGGCTAAAGATGAGAGACTTTTGCGAAACACACAGCATCTCGGTGGGAGCGTTTCAAAAGTGGATGAAGCAGTATGATGAGGGCGGGCTGGAAGGCCTTGTCCGAGCTGATAGGGAGTTCAAAGAAGTTCTGCCCGAAGGGATTGACCGAACAGAGGAAACATACAAGCGAGAGATACTCAAACTGCGGATAGAGAATGAACGGCTTAAAAAAAACTATGCCGTGCAGACGACGGATACTGGGGAACAGGAGTACATTCGTTTAAAGCCGAAGAATTCGAAATCGTAGAACTGCTTTCCAGGGACTACGATGTACAAGATCTGTGTCAGCTTATGGGAGTGAGCCGTTCCGGGTACTACAAGTGGAAGAAACGGGACAAGAGCCGACGGGATATGAAGCGAGAAGAGGTCATTGCACTGGTGAGCAAGATCCATGAAGCCCATCCCTCCCATGGCTACCGTTGGGTAGCTGCTTATCTGAGAGCAAACTACGGCCAGTCATGCAGTGACAGCTATATCTACAAGGCATTTCGGTATCTTGGGATCCAGTCAGAAACAAAGCACAAACCTCACTATAGGCCACGGAAGGTAAGGGATCTATACCCGAATCTCATTTTCACGACATGGGAAACTGTAGATCGGCCTCGCCAGGTTATTGTGTCCGATATGACAGTGCTGAAACCGTGGATCTTCTATCTCGAACTGACGCTTTACTTCGATGTGTTTACTAAGCAGATCCTTACCTGGAAACTCTCAGAGCGCAGAGGTGGGCGTGAGCAGTATTTGGACGGCCTTGCAGATGTGATAGAGCTGCTGCGAGGCAAGGAAGAACCAACCATCATCCATACTGACCAGGGCTCCGTGTATTCCTCCAAGGCGTACAATGAACTGATCCAAGATAGCAATATTGTTCGATCCATGTCACGGGCAGGAAAACCAACCGACAATCCTGTCAACGAGGCATTGAATGGCTGGATAAAAGAAGAACTCTACATTGATTTCCGGTTGGAGGAGTGCCGTACAAGAGATGCCGTGAAAGAGGTCCTGCACCGCTATGTTGACTTCTATAATAGACAGCGGCCCTGTTTTGCCATTGGCTATGATACACCGTACAACTACTGCAAGCGTTTTTATCGGGGTGAACTGGAGCACAGAGACACCTTCTCACAGCGCGTATTGAGCGAGAAACCCAAGTTCGTACAAAAACGTGAAGAACGCAAAAAATGATTCGGGGCTGTGTCTCCTTTCTGCGTTGCCGGCCAAAACCGGCCAGACGCTCAACCTCCTGCCAACACAAGACTTTTCAGCGCTTGCCGGATATATGTCCACTTTTAGAAATAGAAATCTTGAGAAAATATCTCTGGTGTCTACTTTTGAAAAAATATACTCAGCAAAAATGTGGCTCATGTCCACTTTTGAAAATGAAAACCTAAAAATAATATTTTTCGTGTCTACTTTTCTTGACTGGTACAAACAGAGCAGAAAAAATCGGAAAAATATGATTTTTGGAATTTGTTTTATGCAGAAAAACGTGCAAACCGTTCTTTGAAAAGCAGGAAAAATGTGCTATACTAATTTCAACCGATATGGAAGGTGGTGCTGTGCATGAAACGCAATGCGATTCTCGATCTTATAAAATGGAAAAACAACCCTGAACGAAAACCTCTGATTATCCGTGGTGCTCGTCAGGTGGGAAAAACCTGGCTCATGAAAGAGTTCGGGCAAAGCTGCTATGAGAGATACGTATACTTTAACTTCGATGAGGAAGATGCGCTAAAATCCATTTTTGAAGCAAACAAAAATCCACAGCGGATCATTGAGCTGCTCTCCCTGATTGCAGGGGAAAAGATCCTGCCGGAAGAAACTCTGGTGATCTTTGATGAAGTACAGGAATGCCCGGAAGCGCTGAACAGCCTCAAGTACTTCAAGGAAAAAGCAAACCACTACCATATCATCGCAGCCGGCAGCTTGCTGGGAACGCTGCTGGCACAGCCCAAGTCCTATCCGGTGGGCATGGTGAACCTGCTCGACCTCTATCCACTGTATTTCGATGAGTTCCTGGAAGCGACCGACCCAGCACTCTTTGCCTATTACGAGGGAATCCAAAAGGGGCAGCCAATCGAAGAAATTTTTCACCTACGCCTGTTGGAAACCTATAACAACTATCTGATCATTGGCGGTATGCCGGAATGTGTCGCCTCGTGGGTGAACCACAAAGATCCTGCGGCGGTTTCTCAGATCCAACGTGAGCTGATTGAAATCTATGAGAATGATTTTTCCAAACATAATGGAAAAGTAAACAGCGGCCGCATTCTGATGGTCTTCCGCAGTATCGTTTCGCAGCTGGCCAAGTCCAACGAAAAATTTGTTTACGGCGCTGTACGCCAGGGCGGCAGAGCACGGGATTTTGAAGAGGCCATCGAGTGGCTTGTCTCGGCCGGTATGCTAAACCGCATTTACAATGTTTCTAAGATGGAGCATCCCCTAACCGCCTTCGATAAACTCGACCAGTTCAAACTCTTCCTTTTTGATACGGGGCTTCTCAAGCACATGGCAGGCATCGACAACAGTGCGATCCTCTTGAAAACAGAGTATCAATTCAAAGGGCCTCTCACGGAAAACTATGTTTTGCAGCAGCTTCGTGGGCAATTCGAGGTCGCCCCCCGATATTACTCTGATAAAACCGGAGAAATCGACTTCGTGCTGCAACATGGCACAGAAATCATCCCCATCGAGACTAAGGGAGGAGAGGACAAATCCGCGCCCTCTTTCAAGCGTTACATTGCCGAGCATCACCCAGAACATGCCATCCGTTTCTCCAAGCGTGGATATCGGACAGACGGGGCAATCACGAATATTCCCCTCTATCTCGTCAGAAAGACAAAGGACCTGCTTTGACGCGACCTTTCGTGTAAGGACATGCACCGCGCGGTTCCTAATGGATTCGTCTCCCCGGCAATGAAAACGAGAGAACGAAGCACAAGAAAGGAGCCGGGGACCAACTCCTATGGTCCCCGGCCGCTGCTTTGTCCAGGTGCGCAATGTTCTTTACGGTTGGATACCCTCACAGAACCGCATGAGGATGGTGGCAATCTGAGCCCGGGTGGCGTTGCCAGCAGGGTTCAGGTTCCCGTCCACGCCTTCCACGATGCCCTCGGCCACCGCCCAAGCCATGGCGGGCTGGGCATAGTCCTGGACCTGGCCAGCGTCGGGATAGCCGGAGAGGTCGGCGGAGGCGCTAACATCGTAGCCCTTGCTCTCGGCGTAGCGGTAGAGAATGGTCACCAGCTGCTGCCGGGTGAGGTCGTCCCCGGGAGCGAACTCGGTGTCATTCACACCGTTGACGATGCCGTTTTCCGCGGCCCAGGCCACGGCATCGGCGTACCAGGTGCCGGCTTCCACGTCGGTGAACCCGCTGGTACCAGACACCTCCGGCTCACCCTCCAGGCGGTACAGGATGGTCACCAGCTGGGCCCTTGTGGTCTGGCTGTTAGGGGCGAACAAGTTGTCCCCCACCCCGTCCATGAGGCCGTTTTCATAGGCGTAGCGGACGGCATCATAGAACCAGTCCCCTTCCGTCACGTCGGGGAAGGGCAGCGGGGCTTCCGCAAAGGTGACGGTCACCGTCACCTGGCCGTTGGGCATGGTGACGGTGTAAGTGCCGTCGGCGTTTTCGGTGACCGCCACGGGGTCTCCGAAGCGGTCGGTGACTGCCACGCTCCCCACCTGGTACCCCCGGTCCGGGACGGGGGTGAGGGTCACGGTGGTACCCGCCTTGGCGGCGGTGGGGTCTGCCGTCACGGTGCCGCCCTGGGTGGCCTCCACGGTGATTCTGTAGTTGGGGTTGGCGGGGGGAACATCGGGCCGCACGGTGACGGTGCAGGTATCGGTATGATTGCCGTCCTGGGTGGTGACGGTGATGGTGGCGGTGCCGGGAGCCACGGCAGTGACAACGCCGTTCTGGTCCACTGTGGCCACAGTGCTGTTACTGCTGGTCCAGGTCACGGCCTTGTTGGTGGCATCCTCCGGTTTCACCGTGGCCGTGAGGGTCTCGGTGTCGCCCACAGTAAGGCTGGTGCTGTCCTTGTTCAGCGACACGCCGGAGACGGGGACGGGGGCGGCAGTCACGGTGACTTCACAAGTGGCGGTCTTGCTCTGGTCCACCGTGGTGACGGTGATGGTGGCGGTGCCCGCACCCACGGCGGTCACTTTGCCGGTGGCGTCCACGGTGGCGACACTTTCATGATCACTGCTCCACGTCACGTTTTTGTTGGTGGCGTTGTCGGGGGCCACCGTGGCTGTGAGGGTCTCGGTGCCGCCCACGGGGAGGGACAGGGCGGTCTTGTTCAGCGTCACGCCGGAGACGGGAACTGTGGCGGCAGTTACGGTCACTTGGCAGGTATCCGTAAAGCCGCCGTCCGCCGTGGTGACGGTGATGGTGGCGGTGCCGGGGGCCACAGCGGTCACGATGCCATCCACCACCGTGGCAACGTCTGTATTGTTGCTTGTCCACGTCACGTTTTTATTGGTGGCATTGTCCGGCTCCACCGTGGCGGTGAGGGTTGCTGTGCCGCCCACTTCAAGGCTCAAGCTGTCCTTGTCCA
>OGGQ01002903.1_pt1 | contig 17279 bp, 14 predicted proteins | sample 1571191 | NCBI WGS metagenome assembly OGGQ01 (sample SAMEA2582061, study PRJEB24529) | metagenome | biome: Human gut stool | place: China | collected 2011
CGGGCGGGGCAGGCTCTCGGAGCGGATTTCGGCGAACGAGCCGGTGATGCCGGCCCATTCGGCTTCGCAGAGCCGCAGGCAGGGCTGTTTCTCGACGCTTAAAAAGAGCCTCGAAAGCAGTTTGATGTCGATGTTGATGCGCCGGATGAACTCCTCTTCGCAGATCACCGTGTAGACCGAGGACTCCGGCCGGATGGATTCCACTTGCAGAATCGAGCCGGGCAGGAGGACGAACAGCATCTTCGCGTCGAGCGTGTGGCGGCGCAGTCCCGAGGTGAACGAAATCGAACCTTCGGAACAAAAAAGGATCGCGAAGGCATCGAGACGCGTCGGGTAGCGGAACAGGTCGATGTTGACCGTGTCCATGATCTTGACGCGCGAAGCGATCAGACAGCCATCGAAATAGAGGTCTTCCGGGCGCGGTTCGTTGACGGTGAGCAATGTTTCGAGCGAGAAGCTCTGAATCTCCTTTTCGTTCATTTTATCGGTCGTATTTCGGGCAAATATAACGAATTTGCCGAATACGATTTGTCGAAAGGTTGGAAATCGAACCAATCGGCTAATTTAACCGACACGGCGGCCTTTTCCGGAGGGGGCTAAAAGGGGAACTTTGCATCGAAAAATTGAAGAACCGATGAAACGAACTGTTTTCTGTGCCGCGCTGCTGCTGGCCGCCGGCTGTTCATCTCCGAAAAAGAACCGCACGGTCGATCCGCTGCGTGTCGAAACCATCGTGGCCGCGCCCTCGGCCGACGTCGGGGCGGCCGTTTATGTAGGTGCGATCGAGGAGGAGTCTTCGGCCGCCTTGAGCTTCCCCGTCGCCGGGACCGTCGCCCGCACCTTTGCGGACGAGGGCCGGCGCGTCGGCAAAGGTCACCTGCTCGCCGAGCTCGATCCCACCTCGGCGCGCCGGACTTTCGAGGCCGCCGAAGCCGCGCTGAATCAGGCGAAGGACGCCTGCGCGCGTCTGAAACAGCTCTACGACGCCGAGAGCCTGCCCGAGATCAAGTGGGTCGAGGCGCAGACCCGGCTGCGGCAGGCCGAGGCGGCCTTCGGGATCGCGAAGAAGAATCTGGAGGACTGTTCGCTTTATGCGCCCTTTTCCGGGGTGGTCGGCCAGCGGCGGATTTCGGCCGGGGAGACGGCCCTGCCGGGCGTTCCCGTGCTGACGCTGCTCGAAGTCGGACGCGTCAAGGTGCGCTTCTCGGTCCCTGAGCAGGAGATCGCCCGGCTCGGCGCCGACAGCCGGATCGGGGTGGGCGTCGCCGCGCTCGGCGACCGGGTGTTCCCCGCCGGGAAGATCGAAAAGGGCGCCGTGGCCAATCCCGCGGCCCACACCTACGACGTGCGCGCCACGCTGGACAACGCCGCTGGCGAGTTGCTGCCGGGCATGGTGTGCCGCGTGACGGTTTCGCCCGCAGAGTCGGCCGAGGAGATCGCCGTTCCGCTGCGCGCCGTGCAGCAGGCGGGCGACGGGAGCCGTTTCGTGTGGACCGTGCGCGGCGATTCGGCCGTGCGTACGGCCGTCACGACGGGGCGGCTGGTGAACAACGGCATCGTGCTGACCGGGGGCGTCGCGGCGGGCGACCGCATCGTCGTGGACGGCATGCAGAAGATCGGCGAGGGCAGTAAAGTCGTATGGCGATGAGAAGTTCGAATAGCGTAATAGCCTGGTCGATGCGGAATTTTCGCATCACCTTCCTGATCGTGGGCTGCCTGTTCGTGTTCGGAATCTACGCCCTTGCGCGCATTCCCAAGCAGGAGTTCCCCGAGTACACGATCCGGCAGGGCGTCGTCGTGGGCGTCTATCCCGGGGCGACGGCCGAGGAGGTCGAAGAGCAGCTGGCGAAGCCGCTCGAACAGTTCCTGATGACTTATAAGGAGGTGAAGCGTGCGAAGACCACCTCCACGTCGCAGAACGGCATGTGTTACGTGATGGTCGAGCTGAACGACGATGTGAACGACAAGGACGAGGTATGGTCGAAAGTCAAGCACGGGCTGGCGGCGTTCAAGATGCAGCTGCCTGCGGGTGTCGCGGCCGTGGTGACCAACGACGATTTCGGCGACACCTCGGCGCTGCTGATCACCCTCGAATCGGACACGCGCTCCTACCGCGAACTGAAAGGGTATATGGACGATTTGAGCGACCGTCTGCGCCGCATCGAATCGGTCTCCAACCTGCGCCCCTACGGCGTGCAGCAGGAGCAGATCTCGGTTTACGCCGATCCCGAGCGGCTCGCGGCCTACGGCATCGGCGAGAAGACGCTCTCCGCGGCGCTGGCCGCGCAGGGGCTGACCCCGCTGGGCGGCTCGGTGAGCAATGCCGAGACCGAGACCCCGATCCACATCGCGCCGTCGCTGGCCGGGGAGCGGGAGGTCGCCGAGCAGATCGTCTGGAGCGATCCCGAAGGGCACGTCCTGCGGGTGAAGGACGTGGCGCGCGTCGTGCGCGAGTACGACGATCCGGACAGCTATATCCGCAACAACGGCCACCGCTGCGTGCTGCTGTCGCTGGAGATGCAGGCCGGGAACAACATCGTGGAGTACGGCCGCGAGGTCGACGAGGTGCTGCACGCCTTCATCGAAGAGGAGCTTCCCGCCGATGTCAGCGTGCAGCGCATCGCCGACCAGGCCAAGGTCGTCGGCGACTCGGTGCACTCGTTCCTGCGCGACCTGTTCGTGGCCATGGCCATCATCATCGTCGTGATGATGCTCCTCTTCCCGCTGCGGTCGGCCATCGTCGCCGCGCTGACGATCCCGATGTCGACCTTCATCTCGGTGGGCATGATGTACCTCTGCGGCATTCCGCTGAACACCGTGACGCTCGCCGCGCTGGTCGTCGTGCTGGGCATGATCGTCGACAACTCGATCGTGGTGATCGACGGCTACCTCGATTACCTCGGGCGCGGCCATTCGCGGTGGTTCGCCGCCGTGGAGAGCGCCCGGGAGTTCTTCCCCTCGCTGCTGCTGGCCACGATCTGTATCTGCATGATCTTCTATCCGATCCTCTTCACGATGACGGGCATGATGGGCGACTTCCTGACCTGGTTCCCGTGGACGATCACCATTAACCTGATGGTGTCGCTGCTGCTGGCCGTGATGGTCATTCCGTTCCTCGAGATACTGATCATTCCGGCCGTTCACGTGCGCAGGGACGGCCGCAGGTCGTTCACCGACCGGGTGCACGACGTCTACCGCCGCGTGCTGGCGTGGACCTTCCGCCACGGGTGGCTGACGATCTCGCTCGGCGCCGCCTCGGTGGTCGTGTCGCTGCTGATCGCCACGCAGCTCAAGTTCCGCATGGTCCCCTTCGCCGACCGGGACCAGTTCGCCGTGGAGATCTACCTGCGCCCCGACACGCCGCTGGAACGCACCGGGGCCGTCGCCGATTCGGTTTACCGGGCGCTGCGGGCCGACGAACGGGTGAAGTCGGTCACCTCGTTCGTGGGGTGCTCGTCGCCGCGCTTCCAGATGAGCTACGCCCCGCAGATCGCGGGCAAGAACTACGCGCAGTTCATCGTCAACACCACGTCGGTGGACGATACGGAGTCCATTCTCGACGAGTACGCCGACGTGTGGGCCGACCGTTTCCCCGAAGCCTACGTCAAGTTCAAGCAGCTCGACTACCAGAACGTGCCGTCGCTCGAATTCCGCTTCTACGGCAGCGACATCGACTCGCTGCGCGCCGCGGCCGACCGGCTGATGGCCCGCATGCGGCAGATGCCCGAACTGCAATGGGTGCATACCGATTACGAGGACCCGCGGGCGATCGCCGAGGTGCGGCTCGATCCCGTCACGGCGTCGCAGCTGGGCATCACGCGCACGGTCGTGGCCGCCAACATGGCCCTGGCGTCGGGCGACGTGGCCGTGGGTTCGGTCTGGGAGGGCGATTACAGGCTCCCGGTGGTGCTCAAGCGCGACGCCCGGCTGGGCGAACGCTCGCTGTCGGACATCGGGGACACCTATGTCTCCTCGCCCGTGCCGGGGGTGAGCGTGCCTCTGCGGCAGATCGCCGACGTGGAACCCGCGTGGAGCCAGTCTAAGATCGTCCACCGCAACGGCATGCGCTGCATCACCGTGACGGCCGACCTGAAACGCGGCGCCAACGCGATGCGGATGACCTCGCACATCAGCCGGATGCTGAAAGACGAGATTCCGCTCCCGCCGGGCGTCGAGACCGAGCTGGGCGGCGCGCACGAGTTCGACGCCGAGACCCTGCCGCCCATCGCCGCGGGGTTGAGCATCTCGCTGGTGATCATCTTTTTCTTCATCCTCGTCAACTTCCGCAAATTCGGCATCACGCTGGTCGTCATGGCCTCGATGTCGCTGTGTCTGTTCGGCGCGATGGTCGGACTGTGGATCGCCGACTTCACCATCGGGCTGACCTCGGTGCTGGGTTTCATCACCCTGCTGGGCATGATCGTGCGGAACGTGATCCTGATGTACCAGCATGCCGAGGACAAACGCAAGGTCTGCCACTGGTCGGGCAAGCTGGCGGCCTACGACGCCGGAAAGCGCCGCATGGTCCCGATCTTCCTCACGACGGCCACCACGGCCGTGGGCGTCGTGCCGATGATGTTGGGAGGCAGTACGTTCTGGGCGCCCGTGGGTGTTACGATTTTCGCCGGAGGCATCGGCTCGCTGATCCTCGTGGTCACGATCCTTCCGGTTCTTTATTCCAAAATCTACAAGTGATGAAAAAGGCTCTCGTATATCTGATCCTGTGCTGCACGGCCCTTCCGGCCGGGGCGCAGACCCTGACGCTCGACGAATGCCGCGCGGCCGCCGTTGAGCACAACCGTACGCTCCGCGACGGCCGGTTCGAGCTTGAAGCGGCCCTGCAAACGCGCCGCGAGGCGCTGACCGGCTACTTCCCGCAGGTTTCGGCCACGGGAGGCGTTTTCCAGGCCCAGCACGGACTGGTGCAGGCCGATTTCGGCATGACCATCCCGCAGCTGGGGACGATGAACCTGCCGCTGTCGATGGTCAAGCGGGGGATTGTGGGCGGCATCACGGCCGTGCAGCCCGTCTTCGCGGGGCTGAAGATCGTCAACGGCAACAAGCTCGCCCGGCTGGGCGAGGAGGTCGGGCGGTTGCAGTTGCAGAAGACCGAGTCCGAGGTGCGCGAGCAGACCGACGCCTATTACTGGCAGGTCGTGTCGCTGCGCGACAATCTTTCGACCATCGAAGCCGTGGAACGCCAGCTGGAGGAGATTCACCGCCAGGTGGAACTTTCGGTCAAGGCCGGGCTGGTGACGACGAACGACCTGCTGCGCGTGGAACTGCGGCAGCAGGAGATCGCGTCGAACCGCCTGAAGGTCGAAAACGGACTGAAAGTCTCGAAGATGCTGCTGGCACAGCATATCGGCGTCGACTGGCGCGCTTTCGACGTGGCGGCGGCGGAGTTCGGCCAGCCCGAGGCGCCCGCGGCGTTTTACGTGCCGGTCGAGGAGGCGTTGGACAACCGGGCCGAGTACCGGCTCGCCGAGAAGAATGTCGAGGCACAGAAGTACCGGAAACGCATGGAGCGCGGCAAACGCCTGCCGACGGTGGGCGTCGGGGCCGGCTACCTCTACTACAACGTGACGGACAAGGATGTGGACGACGGGCTGGTTTTCGCCCAGGTGTCGGTCCCCATCTCCGACTGGTGGGGCGGGGCGCACGCCCTGAAGAAGGCCCGCATCCGGGAGCAGCAGGCCGAGAACGACCGGTTGCAGGCCCGCGAGATGCTGGCCGTGGAGATCGAGCGGACGTGGAGCGAGGTGCAGGAATCCTATGCGCAGATTCTGCTGACGCGGCGTTCCGTGACGTCGGCCGCCGAGAACCTGCGGCAGAACCGCAATTTCTACCAGGCCGGAACGGCTCCGCTCACCGACCTGCTGGACGCCGAGACGCTCTACACCCGGAGCCGCAACGACTTCACCTCGGCATGCGCCGCTTACCGGACTTCGTTGGCGCGTTACATGCGCGTGACGGGGCGATAGCGGCCGTCAGCCGCAAAAACGGGCGTCCGGAACCGACCGGGCGCCCGTTTTTTCACTCTTTCCGGGGCGGTTTCGGTTCGAACATGCTCAACAGCAGTCCGCCCATGACGGCGCCCCACAGCGTGCTGTTGAGCGGCGAGGAGGTGATCGGGCACGTGCCGTCGGCACACCCCACGAAATACCAGTAGAGATAGCCTCCCAAGGCTCCCAGCGCCGCTCCCAGCAGCGTCGGCCAATGTGGTTTCAGCAGTTTCATCTTATAACGGGTTTACGTTTTCCATTGAAATAACGTTGCGAAAGTATTGATTATTTTCCGATAAAACAAATTTCCTATGGAAAATAAATGGATCGGAGTCGGCGGATGTCGGAGCGGAGGAGGGATGGAAAGGTGAAAGGTGAAAAGTGGAAAGTGGAAAGTGGAAAGTGGAAAGTGAGGGGGGGGCTGACAAGATGGGGTATAGATAGGATTTCACCCCTGCCGGAGAGATTTCTGACAGGGGTGATTTTCATTTTCGTGGGAACTTTTCCGAAAGTTCCTTTTGTTTCTGCGGTGCGTAGGGGACTCGAACCCCTGACCCCGTGCGTGACAGGCACGTATTCTAACCAGCTGAACTAACGCACCATTCCGGTTATTGCGAGTGCAAAGGTATTACATTTTTTTTAGTCTGCAACTTTTTTTTTGATTTTTTGTGCGGCGCGCCGGCGGCATTCGCACCAATCTGCTTAATTTTTAAGGACAAAAGCATTGAAAATTTTTTTGTCGCCTTCACGCTGTCGCGCCCTGTGAAGGGTGTTGACCGCCGTTTTGCGGCCGAAGCGTCTGAACGGCGGCGTGCCGGAGGGGCAAACCGGCGGCGGGGCGGGGATTTACCGAAGGTCCCTGGAAGGCCGAGGTCGAGGTCGGCAAGGAGTGGATCAAGCTCAACGGCGTGTTGGGCGGCACGGTGGAGGGATCGACCGGGTCCGAAATCCGCTTTACCTATCAGCCCGCCGGCACGATCGGCGAAGATCAAAGCCGGTGCGGCATCATCCTGGTCCGCTATCACAACCTGTCGTGCTACCACCGCATCTTCGTGCGTCAGGGCTATGCCCCCATCCGGGTGGCCGGATCGGCCAAATGGCACACATTCAACCTGAAATATCAGGATCACGAGGCTGCCGCGCCCTGCGAGGAGGGTTCGCTCTTCCGCTACGGCAATGTCGACCAGCCCATTGACGCCGTCAACAACCAGTTCGACCGGTTTGCCGACCATGCCACGACTCCGTTCCGGCTGGCTCCCACGAGTTCGGGGCTGACGGGAACCTGGAATGCGGTCCCCGGGCAGACCCGGATAACGAGCAAGTCGCGCAGTTCGGAGGGCTTCAGCAACATGCTGCAAACCATCGGCGGCAGGCTGTGCCATGTCGCTGAACTGGCGGATTTCGAGGCGTTGCAGAAGAACTGCCAGTTTGCGTTCGGCGTGCTCTACGACGATGCTTCGACCGAGACTTCGCTGAACCTGTCGGACGTGAACGGCTATGCCTATTACAATGCGAGCAACACGAACAAGGGCATGCGCGGCTGTTTCGTCTTCAATCCTGCGGGAAGTCTCAATTCGGGCGGCGCCGGAGCCAATATCTTCTTCCCGGTGGGCGTGTCCGGATACGGCCGCCGGAAGCATTGCGCCCAGGAGAATGGAAAGTACGGCGTATTGCGTTACGCCGCCCGCAGCGCACTCTATACCTCTTCCGATGTACGTTATCGTCCGCTTTTCCATACCATCTACACCAATTTCGGGGGACTCTACTGGTGCAACCGGCAGTCGAACGGAACCTCCTCGTGGGACATCAATGTTTCGACATACGATTTCAACCATTTCGGGTCGAATGCGTTTCTGATAAGCGACTGGACTGCCGGCGACGGTCCCAATGTCAGCGACGCCTGCTTCGTCCGTCTGGTGGAGTAGGCGGGGGATAGGGCGCCGGATGCGATTTGCCGGAATTGATGCCCGCAACCGCCTTTTTGTCCGTTTGCCGGGGCCGATCGCATTCGCCTCGGGCATCCGGAATTTCGCGGAGGACGAATCCGGCATCCGCCGCGAACAACGAAAAAGCCTTGTAAACGATCCGTTTACAAGGCTTTTTCGGTTTGTTTCTTCGAACTCTGCGGTGCGTAGGGGACTCGAACCCCTGACCCCGTGCGTGACAGGCACGTATTCTAACCAGCTGAACTAACGCACCATTCCGGTTATTGCGAATGCAAAGATAGTGTATTTTTTTTAATCGGCAAATGGTTTTACGGCTTTTTGAAGAAAGAAAATTGCACGCTTCCGTAACTTCTTAATTGCCAGAACTCATCGAGATCCGAAAAATCCATTTTTTTCGAATGTTCGAAGATCAGGATGCCGCCCGGACGGAGCAGTCCGCGTTCCAGGACCAGCTTCACGACCTGCTCGCTGCCCTCCAGGTCGTAGGGGGCGTCGGAGAAGATCACGTCGAACTGCTTGGCGCAGCTTTTCAGGTAGAGGAAAACGTTGGCCTTGACAGGGTAGAAGTTTTCGATCCCCAGCAGTGCGGCCGTCCGGCGGATGAAATCGTGATGCACGGCGTTGATCTCGACCGCCGTGACGCTCCGTGCGCCGCGCGAGGCGAATTCGTAGCTGATCGACCCCGTGCCGGCAAAGAGGTCGAGCACGTCGCACTCCTCGAAATCGAGCAGGTTGCCCAGCACGTTGAAGAGGTTCTCCTTGGCGAAGTCGGTCGTGGGCCGCGCACGCAGGTTTTTGGGCGGGTTGATCGCCCGGCCCCGGTATTTTCCGCTGACTATTCGCATGTCGTCTGTCTGAATCGTTTGCCGAGCAGTTTGCGCGCCGCTTTCGGGTTGTCGCCCGCAATGCGGAGTTCGTATTCCTTTAACGGGAAACAGCCGTCGAGCCGTTCGAAAAAGTAGGCGGCATCGGTGTCCGTCGCCGCGGGAATCGCTTCGGCCAGCTGCAATTCGCCGCCGTCGTATACCTTAATATATAGAAGTCCCGCCCGGCGGCTCATCCACACGGTTTTGGCCGTATTCGCGGGGGTGTGCAGCAGCGGGGTGGTGAACCGCGCCCTGTCGCCCAGCTTCTCCTCCACCTGCCGCAGCGCCTCGCGGTTTATCGCAGTGACGGCGACGAATTCCGCTTCCGGGTCGCTGGCGACGACGCTCTCCTCCGCCGTCGGCGGCATGCCGTTGGCCGCGAGCATCTCGGCGCCCCGCTCCGCGTCGAAGAGTTCGCCCGGCACGAGCATCGTGCGGGGCAGCAGCAGCTCGACCGTCACCGGGGCCTCTCCGGCAGGCAGTTCCGAGAGTGCAGGGACCGAAAAAGAGTGTCCATCCAACGAGAGCTGAATGGACACCTTATTGCCTGACTGCGGCGTGTTACTCCCAGTTGCCTGCCTCATTGTTACCGGAATCCATTGATCCGAACTTGACGCCGGGATAGCGGTTGAAGTTGTTCTGCTCTTCGTCGATCAGGTTGATCACCTCCTGACGGTAAGCCACCGTGTCGAGGAACGCCTTGTAGGGTGCGCGGCACTCCACGACGGGAATCACGACCTTCGACTCGGTGGTGATGATGCCGGCCTCCATGATGAACTGGGCCTTGTTGCCGGTTCCGGGAATGAAACGGAAGTTCTCGACATCCTGACGCGTCACCTTCTTGGGGGCGAAAATGGTGTCGATCACAGCGATTTTGAACTTTTCAATATTCTTTTTGCCCGACTTCTTCAGCATGGCCATGGCCGCCGAGTCGTCTTCGTCGACGATCTTGCGCTCCAGTTCGAGCGTGTCGGTCAACACGAAAGCCGACAGCGAGTCGAAGCTGGCCGTGAAATGCTGGTACTTGGATTTGAAGGCGCGCTGTGCCGTACGGATATCCTTGATGCGATCGATAACCTGGGCTTTCTTCGCCTTCGTTTCTTTGTCGAACCGGATCGGAGTTGAGATCTGGACGTAGATGACGTAGACCAAACCCACGATTGCTACGGCAAGAATGATTTGAAAGAGTTTTTTCATTTTAAATAAATATTTGTTATTAATTTTGCATCAATTAAAAACCGACGCATGTTCAGCACACGTATTGCGACCCAAATTTACGCTAAAATTTGTTTCGAAACAACTCCCGGACAAAAAAAAATTATAGAAAAGTTGTCCGAATACCTTGCAGACGACGATTTTTCGAGGATTTTCGTGCTGAACGGTTATGCCGGAACCGGAAAAACGACGCTTATCGCCGGACTTGTCGGCGCGCTTAAAGACCTGGGAATCAAACCCGTGCTGCTGGCTCCCACGGGGCGTGCCGCCAAAGTGCTGGCCCAATACGCTCAAGAGAAGGCACTTACCATCCACAAACGCATTTACCGCCAGCGCACGAATGCCGATTACGAATCGAAATTCTCGCTCAACATCAACCCCGAACGCGGGGCGGTGTTCATCGTCGACGAGGCTTCGATGCTTTCGGACAACACGCAGGGCGGAGCCGTTTTCGGCAGCGGATCGCTGCTTTCGGACCTCGTGGAGTATGTCCGCAGCGGCCGCGGATGCCGTCTGGTGCTGGTCGGCGACAGCGCGCAGCTGCCGCCCGTCGGGGCCGATTTCAGCCCGGCGCTCGACCCGGTGTCGATGGATGCCTACGGCGGCATCGTCTACGGCACGATGGACGAGGTGGTGCGGCAGGAGGCGCAGTCGGGCATCCTCTTCAACGCCACGCTGGTGCGCTGCATGCTCGAAAACGGCCTTTACGAGATTCCCCGCTTCGAGATGGATTTTCCCGACATCGAGGCGGTCGTGGGCGGCGAGTTCCTCGAAAAACTTCAGGATTGCTATGCCAGATACGGCCGCGACGAGACGATCGTCATCACGCGCTCGAACAAGCGGGCCAACCGCTACAACGAGGGCATCCGCCGCAACGTGCTCTATGCCGAGGAGGAGATCGAGAGCGGCGACATGCTGATGGTCGTCAAGAACAACTACTACTTCCCCGAGCATACCGAAGACTGCCCGATGAACTTCATCGCCAACGGCGACATCGCGCGGCTGAAACGCCTCAGGCGGTTCGAGGATTTCTATGGTTTCCGTTTCGCCGACGCCGTGCTCGAATTTCCCGACTACAACGATGCGGAGATCGAGTGCAAGATTCTGTTGGATACGATCGCCTCGGAGTCGCCGTCGCTCACCCGGGAGGAGTCGACGCGCCTTTTCTACGAGGTGGAGAAGGACTACACGGACATCAAAAGCAAGTTGAAACGCTTTAAGGAAATTCGTGAGAATCCGCATTTTAACGCCGTTCAGGTGAAGTTTTCCTACGCCGTCACGTGCCACAAGGCGCAGGGCGGCCAGTGGCGGGCGGTCTTCGTCGACCGCTGCCTGTTCGGCGACGAGCCGATGTCGCGCGACATGCTCCGCTGGCTCTATACGGCCCTGACGCGCGCCACCGATAAATTATATCTTGTAAATTTCGATGAAAAATTCTATGAATAGCGAACGGCATCCCCTTGAACCTTTCCTGCCCGAAAACGCCCGCCTGCTGATGCTGGGCAGCTTTCCGCCCAAACGCATCCGCTGGTCGATGGAGTTCTTCTATCCCAACCTGCAAAACGACATGTGGCGGATCGTGGGCTACCTTGCTACGGGCGACAAGATGCACTTCCTGGAACCGGGCGGACGGCGGTTCGACCGGGAGCGAATCGAGGCCTTCTGCCGTGAGCGGGGGATTGCGCTCTACGATACGGCTGTGGAGGTCATCCGGCTGAAGGACAATGCGTCGGACGCGTCACTTCAAGTGGTGCGCGAAGTCGATCTCGAAACCCTGCTGGCCCGCATTCCCGCCTGCCGGGCCGTCGTCACGACGGGACAGAAGGCCACCGACACGCTGCGCGCCATCACGGGCTGCGGCGAACCGGCCGTGGGGGAGTGCGTGCCGATGCCCTTTGCGGGGCGCGACCTGACGCTGTGGCGCATGCCCTCCTCGTCGCGGGCCTTCCCGCGTCCCGTGGAGTGGAAGGCGGAGTTTTACCGCAAAGTGTTCTCCGAGAACGGGATTCTCTGACGCTTGGGCGGAAAGAACCGGCCGGACAGACGAAAAAAATTGGATGTCGGCTTTGCACGGCATTCAAAAAAGGCCTATCTTTGTTGTATAAATTATACAATATTCTATTTTGACTTCCGAAAAGAAAATCGACAAAAAATATGTCGAGACACCCCTGATGAAGCAATATTACTCCATCAAGGCAGTACATCCCGACGCCATTCTGCTGTTCCGCGTGGGCGATTTCTACGAGACCTTCGGCGACGACGCGATCAAGGCCAGCGGCATTCTGGGCATCACGCTCACGCGCCGCGCCAACGGATCGGCGACGTACGTCGAACTGGCGGGATTTCCCTACCATGCCATCGACACCTACCTGCCGAAGCTGGTGCGGGCGGGCGAGCGCGTGGCCATCTGCGAGCAGCTGGAGGACCCCAAGCTGGTGAAGGGACTCGTCAAGCGCGGCGTGATCGAACTGGTGACTCCGGGCATCGTGCTGGGCGACAACATCCTGGCCAACAAGGAGAACAACTTCATCGCGTCGGTCTATTTCGGCCGGCAGACGACGGGCGTGGCTTTTCTGGACATCTCCACGGGCGAGTTCTATGTGGCCGAGGGAGCGGACAGCTATGTCGACAAGCTGATCTCGAACCTCCAGCCCAAGGAGGTCGTCTACCAGCGCGGCTACGAGGACCGTTTTTCCGGTTCGTTCGGGTCGAAACTCTACACCTACCGTCTCGACGAGTGGGTCTTTTCGGAGGACGTCAACCGCGAGAAACTCTGCAAGCAGTTCGGGACCAAATCCCTCAAGGGCTTCGGCGTGGACCACTTCACCAGCGGCATTTCGGCCGCCGGGGCCATTCTCTACTACCTCGAATTCACCGAGCACCGCGAAACGGGCCACATTGCCTCCATTGCGCGTATCGACCAGGACGACTACGTGTGGGTCGACAAGTTCACGATCCGCAACCTGGAGCTTTTTTCGTCGAACGGCGCGCGCGAGAAGTGCAGTTTCGCCGACGTGATTGACCGCACGCTGACGCCGATGGGCGGCCGCCTGCTGAAACGCTGGATCGCCATGCCGATCAAGGACCCCGCGAAGATCAACGAGCGCCTCGATGTGGTGGAACGGCTGATCAAAGACGCCGATCTGGCGGATGTCATCCGCGAGCAGGTGTCGCTGGTGGGCGATCTGGAGCGTATCGCGGGGCGTATCGCCGCCCAGAGGGTCACGCCCCGCGAACTGGTGCAGCTCAAGAACTCGCTCGGAGCCATCGAGACGCTCAAGGCTGCGCTGGAGTCCACCGACGACGACCGCCTGCATGCGCTGGCAGAGCAGATCGACCCTCTGGCGGAGGTCCGCGAGCGTATCGCCCGCGAAATTTACCCCGACCCGCAGAACAACCAGATACAGAAGGGCGGCGTGATCGCCGACGGCGTCGATCCCGAACTGGACGACCTGCGCCGCATCGCGCTCCACGGCAAGGACTATCTCGCGCGCATCCAGCAGCGCGAGAGCGAGGCCACGGGCATCCCGTCGCTCAAGATCAGCTACAACAACGTTTTCGGCTACTATATCGAGGTCCGCAACGCTCACAAGGACAAGGTCCCCGAGACGTGGATACGCAAGCAGACCCTCGCCAACGCCGAGCGTTACATTACGGGCGAACTGAAAGAGTACGAGGAGAAGATTCTCGGCGCTGAGGAGAAGATGCTCATCCTGGAGCAGCGCATCTACGCCGGGATCATGGCCTATATCTGCGGTTCGCTGGCGCCGATGCTGCGCGACGCCGCCGCGGTGGCGCGCATCGACTGCCTCCAGTCCTTCGCACGCATCGCCTGCGAACGCCGCTACGTGCGTCCCGTGCTGGACGACGGCAAGCGCATCGACATCCGTCAGGGCCGCCATCCGGTGATCGAGACGCTGATGCCCGTGGGGGAGGAGTACATCCCCAACGACGTGATGCTCGACGACAAGCAGCAGCAGATTATGATGATCACCGGACCCAACATGTCGGGTAAGTCGGCGCTGCTGCGCCAGACCGCGCTGATCATCCTGATGGCCCAGATGGGTTCGTACGTACCCGCGAAGTCGGCCCATATCGGCTATGTGGACAAGATTTTCACGCGCGTCGGGGCTTCGGACAACATTTCGCAGGGCGAGTCGACTTTCATGGTCGAGATGCTCGAATCGGCCAGCATCCTCAATAACATTTCGGACCGCAGCATCGTGCTGCTCGACGAAATCGGCCGCGGCACGTCGACCTACGACGGCATTTCGATCGCCTGGGCGATGGTCGAATACCTTCACAACCACCCCTCGGCCCGCGCCAAGACGCTTTTCGCCACGCATTACCACGAGCTGAACGAGATGGAGCAGATGTGCTCCCGGGTGAAGAACTACCACGTCTCGGTCAAGGAGATGGGCAACCAGATCGTCTTCCTGCGCAAGCTCGAGCGCGGCGGCACGGAGCATTCGTTCGGTATCCACGTGGCCCGCATGGCCGGCATGCCGGTGTCGATCGTCTCGCGGGCGGACGAGATTCTGCGCAACCTCGAACTGGTCTACGGCAACAACGAGATCGTGCCGAGCCGCAGCCTCAAGGAGCGGGGCCGCAAATCCGCGGCGCAGGCTGTGAAGGAGGCCGCCGAGAGCGCCGGGCCGCAGAACATGCAGCTGTCGATGTTCCAGCTCGACGATCCCGTGCTGGTGCAGATCCGCGACCAGATCAAGGGCCTCGACATCAACTCGCTGACCCCGATCGAGGCGTTGAACAAGCTCAACGAAATCAAGAAGATAACTGGTATCTGATAAAGCGATACTGGAAGTCGAATATACCAAAGCCCCGAACCTCTTTTCGAGAAGTCCGGGGCTTGTGTTATTATTTGATTAGTGTTATTCTAATTATACACGCCTTCTTTTTCTCTTATTATGCCTTTCTCATATTTGTTGGCACGCTTACCTGAATAAATTACAAGTTGACTGAATTTGGGCCTTCCAATCTGAATTTGTCCATCTGAAAAAACATATAGATAGGCGTTCTTCATAGTCTTATTCCATACTGTTTTGCCGTTAGAGTCTGTTACTTTTACTTTAACCCTGTATTTGTCGCTAAAAAAGCCATCTGGGCTAATGGATTTGATTGCAACTACTACATCGGTATATACTTCACTTCTATATCAAGAAAACAAACTTTACGAATTAATTCCGCATTTTGCATTGGTGATGCTTTTTCAGTTTCATCGTTGTTGTTTTGAGCAAAGACAAACCAACCAAATGAAAGCGAGAAAATTAAAAGAACAATAAGTTTTTTCATGGTTTCAGCATTTTAAGGCTACTATTTAGATTCCCTATTTGCTGCTCTGGATCAGCGAACGGATGTTCTGGATCAGCATCGCTACGGCCACCGAGTTGAAGCCGCCTTCGGGAATGATCACGTCGGCGTATTTCTTCGACGGCTCGACGAACTCCTCGTGCATCGGCTTCACCGTCGAGGTGTACTGCGTGATGACCGACTGCATCGTGCGCCCGCGCTCGCAGACGTCGCGCAGGATACGCCGCGCCAGCCGGATGTCGGCGTCGGTGTCGACGTAAACCTTGATGTCCATCAGGTCGCGCAGCTCCTTGTTCTCGAAGATCAGGATGCCGTCGACGATGATCACCTTCGAAGGTTTCACGCTCACGCTCTCCGACGTGCGGTCGTGGTCGACGAACGAGTAGACCGGGTGTTCGATGGGCACGTTGTTCTTCAGCGCCTTGATATGCTCCACGAGCATCTCCGTGTCGAAGGCCTGCGGATGGTCGTAGTTGAGTTTCGTACGCTCCTCGTAGGTGAGTTCGGGATGCGCCTTGTAGTAGTAGTCGTGGCAGAGCGTCACCACGTCGTCGCCGACGAACGCTTCCTGCAAACGCTTGACGAGCGTCGATTTTCCCGAGCCGGTTCCCCCGGCGACTCCGATTACCGTTACGTTCATAAGATCAGTAAGTTTTTGATATTATAGACCGTTTCATCGCATCTGACCGTCTTTATTCGCCGCCTCCGGCGTCGTTTGCAAATCCGACCCTCCCCTAAATCCCCTCCTCGGAGGGGACTTTATGGCATCCGTCGTCCGGATTATTCTCAACAATGCGATTTGCGGTGGTTATTAAAAAAAAGGATCACCCTCCTGAAGAGGGCAATCCTTTTTCTGACTGTCGTTTTATGCGTCGATATTCGCGTAATGCGCATTTCGCTCGATGAACTCGCGGCGGGGCGGAACCTCGTCGCCCATCAGCATCGAGAAGATGCGGTCGGCTTCGGCGGCGTTCTCGATGTTCACCTGGCGCAGGATGCGCGTGTCGGGGTTCATCGTCGTCTTTCCCTACACGACGCTCTTCCGATCTGGTTCATCGTCGTCTCCCACAGCTGGTGGGCGTTCATCTCGCCGAGACCTTTGTAACGCTGGATGTGCACGCCCTTGCCGAACTCGGCTGAGATCTCGTCGCGCTCCTTCTCGGTCCAGCAGTAACGCTCCTGCTTGCCCTTCTTCACGAGGTAGAGGGGCGGGGTGGCGATATAGACGTGGCCGTTTTCGATCAGTTCCTTCATCTTGCGGAAGAAGAACGTCAGCATCAGCGTGGCGATGTGGCTTCCGTCGACGTCGGCATCGGTCATAATGATGATCTTGTCGTAGCGCAGTTTTTCGAGGTTCAGGGCCTTGGAGTCCTCCTCGGTTCCGATCGTGACGCCGAGGGCCGTGAACATGTTCTTGATCTCCTCGTTCTCCCACATGCGGTGCTCCTGGGCCTTCTCGATGTTCAGGATCTTACCGCGCAGCGGCATGATGGCCTGGAAATTACGGTCGCGGCCCGATTTGGCCGTGCCGCCTGCCGAGTCACCCTCGACGAAGAAGATTTCGGCGATCGAACGGTCGCGGCTCGAACAGTCGGCGAGTTTTCCGGGAAGCCCGGCGCCCGACAGCACGGTTTTGCGCTGCACCAGTTCGCGGGCGTGGCGCGCCGCGTGGCGGGCCGTAGCCGCGAGGATCACCTTCTGCACGATGGCCTTGGCGTCCTTGGGGTTCTCCTCCAGATAGTCGCCCAGCGCCGAGGCCAAGGCCTGGTCGACGGCGGCCGCAACCTCGTCGTTGCCCAGTTTGGTCTTGGTCTGTCCCTCGAACTGCGGCTCCTGCACCTTCACCGATACGACAGCCGTAAGACCCTCGCGGAAGTCGTCGCCGTTGATGTCGAACTTCAGCTTGGCGAGCATGCCCG
>OGGQ01002905.1_pt1 | contig 17252 bp, 17 predicted proteins | sample 1571191 | NCBI WGS metagenome assembly OGGQ01 (sample SAMEA2582061, study PRJEB24529) | metagenome | biome: Human gut stool | place: China | collected 2011
TCTGCTTTTTGAGGGGTACAAAACTAATTTCAGCAGAGTCTCCGATCAAGATGAACAAAAATGCAATAGACGGAAAATCACCGTTTTATGAAATGAGAGGCATTCCCGAACAAGGTAACGTTTTGGAAACCTAACCCTCGTTCGACGATGCCGCCGGCTGGCCATTCGAAAGCTTCTACAGGGCGAACCGAAACGAAAAACAGCCTGATTGTCAATACCACTACGCTTATTTGCCCGTTTTGAGGATTTGTTGTACTTTTGATGAGAAAAGGTACAAAAATGGCTCTGAAACCGATGTCGGAATCAGAACCATAATTTTGTGCAGATTTTAGCATTTCACCACAGTCTCTATCAATGGAGTGCTATAGAAAAATAATCGAGCAGTTGGTTGCTTTTACTGGATTATTCTATACTTTGGGTTTAGAACAAAAAAGTAAAGACAACCAATAAACACATGGCAGAGTTTGTTTGTTGTTCCGAAATGACTGTTTCCGAAACAGCTGTCTCGAATTTGTAAATGTAACACACTTTTTACATTCAAAACAATTTTGCAGGATATTTTATAGTATGCTCTATCTTATTAAATGGTGGACACATTCAAAGATTCGGCTCCAAGTGTTTTTTACAAAAATCTCAATATGATATTCCTGAAAAGAGTATTTTTGTAAAATACAACATTGTGCAGCATTAATAACATAATTATCTCATATATATGGATAACACAACGATTGACAAGATTCATCTTTGCTTAAACGAAATATCAATATGCAAGCAACTATTTGATTCCCAAAAAGTCGATGATGTTTGTGGACGTTTACTAAGTATCTATATTATGATACGTGCTGATGACATTACAAAAATGTGGAGTCATTCGCTTCCAAAAGGAGAAATTGAGCGAATACTCTCAGATGAAATCAAAAATAAGTACAACTGTAAATTCAGGCATATCAGAGATAAATTGGGCGCTCATTATCAAACAGTTGCAAAAGATAAGACTATTGACATTTTTGAGAACTCAAGAATATTTAGAAGCTTTGATTACGGCTCTATTTCAGAATTTATCGATGAATTATTTCTTGCGGAAAATCTCATAGAAGAAATAGAGACTGAATATATAGGATTCGAGTTTTCGGATGATTTCAATATGGCATTAGAAGCTATAGATACTCTTTATGCAGATGACAAAGCAAGCATCACAAACAGCGCTTTGGAATTATTCGGTTTCAATAAAGGTGGAGTTATCACTTTCTCAAACGCGCAGCGTAAGGCGCAATTCTTAAAAGGAATTGAGCTTATGGCAAATTATGCTTATACTCTCGTAAACAAGCCCTATTGCAGCATCGTAATTAAAAGATTATTCAAGAGACTACTGATATGTATAATATATAACTATCATGATAATCTATATACACGTAAAGAGATTAAGCCTGATAAAGAACAATACGAAGAGGGCTTTGATCTCATGTACAAGAACCTTTATACACCCAAAGACAATAAAAAACTTTTAGATTCAGTATTTGAGGATTTTGAAAGACTATATCGCACAAACGAGTTTTTCAAGAAAAACCGCAAAATAAGAGACCGCGCTTGTGGACATTTTGATGAAAAAAGTAATATTACAGAAATAAATACAATACTGGACAGTTTGAGCATTGATGAAATGTATGAACAATACACAAACATGCTCAATCTGTTTAATTTTATATGTAAAAATATTTTTTTGCTAACCCCACTACGACTTCCACCTAGATCAATCATTTACAATTCACAAATGATAAGCATTGAAGGAGTCACCAATTATTATGGGAAAAAGTTGGAAGAAATTGCAAGCCTAAAGACTATGTCCCCTGATGAGATTTTGGCATCATTAAAGCAAAAAGATAAACATTACGACGAAGCATGTGCTCAAATGAACAATATACTATTCACTAGTGATTTAGAGCAATATAATCAAATGATTGCAACCATCACATTGCGTTTACGGGAAATGGATGGCATTGAAGCAGATTTGCAAGACATAATAGAAGGATTGCATAAAGCAAGAAGAGGATTTCCAAGTAGACTTCAACGGACAATCCTGAACATGTTGAGAGACCGAGAGATTAACCAAAATATAAAATACCATCTGTTCTGCATTCTCACCTCTATTTGCACAGCAGACAGCGATAATGATATTAAAAGCTATCTGCAAAGATTGACAAGAGACGATTGTTATTCTATAAAATGCCAAGCATTTATAGGGTACCTGCATTACCTGACAAGCGACAGGCCATACAACATAAACAATAGCAGACAACCACATACCGTAGATGAGGATTTCGCAAATCGTATTTATAAAATCGAGAATCCTATTGAAGCATTGGGAATATGGATAGCACTTAATCAACATTGGGTGTTTGATAATGACTATTCATTCATAAGAAAAAATGAAATTCACTACGATACATTCCTGAAGAACGGTTTACGCAAAAGCATACAGGCATATTACACATACTCAAATACAAACAATGATGAAGAATTGAAGTTATGGGAAAAATATGAGACAACTAAACACTACTTATTGTTGCTATACAGAATCGCATTGTTTGAAAAAACAAAGAATCAGAAGTCAAATTTATTTCTCGAACTATGGAACAACAACTGTTTTGTCAGATATCATGCAGATATATACGAATCATTCGGCGTTGGTCTATTGACGGAATTAAGTGGTAAAATAGACACAGCAGAAGAGATTTTCAAAGCAATACTTGAAGATAACCCCATAAACAGAGATGCAATTGAAACGCTTGCCGAATTCAAGAAAAGAAATAATATTGAATGACTTTACAGAGTAAGCATAGTAGCTTGTAGGTTACATAGAGGCTTTTGGTTACTATTTTATCATGTTCTCTCATAATAATCTGCTCTACAATGAATAAGATAATAGTTGTAGTGCAGATATTGCGTTGTGATATTCATATAATCTTCACATTGGATGATGTTTTGTTGTATTTGATATCTTAATCTATTCAGACGAATAATTTACTGCCAATGTTTTAATAGTTTAAAGCCAGCCCTCACAAATCTCATTAAAATGATATTTTTTATCGTCCTGAGTGTTTTTTTAAGTTCAACTTTTCTTAAAAAACTTTCAATGTAATCTACCGAATACGAATTTATGACAATTGTGACAGCAGCCGCTATTTTTAAGATGGCTATAGTAGTAATAATTTGAACAGAAAAAGAAGTATTATTTCTTTTATTGTTCAAAATATTACTATATTTGCAGTATGGACAGGCAATTAAATGAAATAGGAACCATTCCAGTAACGACTTCAATCATTGAATCGTTATATCTGGAACTTAAGTCTGCTAATAAGAAAGTAACCTGGCTCGAAAAGCAAGGGGTTATCATCAGACTTAAGCGAGGACTTTATGTGATAAATCCCGAATATTCAGGAAAGACTCTATCGAGTGAGTTGATTGCTAATCATCTCTATACACCTTCGTATATCTCCATGTCTACTGCATTGCGATATTATGGACTTATCCCCGAGGCTGTATATGTTCATCAATCAATGACTGTAAAACATCCCCGAAGCTTTCAAACTCCAGTCGGCAATTATGACTACAAATATATTTCAAGAAAGGCATTTCCGATAGGAGTAAGGAGTATAAATAAAGGTGACTATGCATTTCTGATTGCATCACCGGAAAAGGCTTTGTGTGATTTGATTGCCAATTCTTCAAAAGTCATTCTTCGTTATTTGAAGGATGTGGAGATATATCTTGAGCAGGATATTCGTATGGATATGGATGAGTTTTATAATATGGACGCAACCATATTTGAAGATTATATAAAGGTTGGTAAAAAGGCTGATTCAATTTCAACACTATTAAAATTCTTAAGACGATGAAAAATGAAATATTCGACAATATGCTCTCCCGTTATGATCTAACAACCGAGCAACATAAGCGAAACGCCATATTTGAAGTGAACCAGCAGATGATACTTGCAGGTTTGTATGCCGGAGGCTTCTTTGAGTCGGCTGCGTTCTATGGTGGAACTTGTTTGAGAATCTTTCATGGTTTGCAGCGCTTCAGTGAGGATATGGATTTTTCATTGCTTGTGCAAGATGATAAGTTTGATTTCACGAAATACTTTCCTGCTATCGTTGATTCTTTTGCAATGGTAGGACGTGAGGTTGAAATAAAGAAAAAAGACAAGAAGAATTTCGGAAAGGTCGAATCGGCATTTCTTAAAGATAATACCGATGTGTATGATGTGACTTTCCAAACAGAGAAGTCTATAAAGATAAAGATTGAAGTAGATACATATCCACCGTTGAACTTCAAGACGGAACAAAAGCTATTGCTCCAACCACATTCATTTATGACCCGTTGTTTCACACTTCCGGACCTGTTTGCAGGCAAGATGCATGCACTGGTCTATCGTGCATGGAAGAATAGAGTCAAAGGTCGTGATTGGTACGATTTTGAATGGTATGTACGGCATAATATTCCGTTGGATTTTACTCATTTGGCAGAGCGTTGCAAGCAGTTTAACAATGAGGATATTACTCTAGAGTTATTCAAAGGAAAACTCATTGAGCGTCTCTCTACAGCTGATATAAAACAAGTGAAAGAAGATGTGTTGCCTTTCATGCGCAATCCAAAAGAACTTGACATCTGGTCAAATGATTATTTCGTACAGTTGGCAGGGATGGTAAGAATGGAGTAATACAACCTTAAGTTTTATTCAAGAAATAAAGCCTAAGGTATTTTTTCTTATTGGCGAAGGCAATCCAAGTACGGTTACACTTATTCATAGTCTCATAAAGTACTCAGTCTTCAACCAATAGGCATAAATCGGGTCCTGGAATGAGATTTCACCAGCCTTATTATCCAATAAATGTAATTACATAAATTGTTGCAACAAAAAGTGTATATACATTTATTGTAGTATTTTGCTGATTGGTGTTGTCTATACATAAATATCAGGATAAAAGTTGTACAATCATAATGAGTTTCGCTTTCTAGTAAGAAACAATATATTGTTCGTTACAAGTAAAATACGAACTATATGAATAATATAATAGCGTTTAATGTCTCAACTCCCAATAATGTGGTCAAGCAGGTTGCGGCAAGAATAAATTCGAAAAATAGATTTCCGTAACCTATCATAAAATAAAGTAAAACTATCATATTTATATATTATATGATATGTTGAGCTATGACAAAAAGCACAATGGGTACCAAGTAGCCAAGAGAGTTGAAGCAGAAGATGCAGATAGTGGATAAGCAGCTCAGGCTGGCTTGACTACGTACAAATCTCAGTATTGCTCAGATTTGTAGAACGTGCCATCTGTTTGCCTTACGGTTTCCCACATAGAGAAAGATGTCAACAGAAGTAATAGGCATTAATCTTAGAGTACTTTATGTGTTTCAACTGGATGATGATATTTTTTCTCGCAAAAGAAGGTGCAATGGGAAATGCCTTGCAGAATTTGAGTCTCAAAAAACGTGAAAGTGTATCCCCAAAAGAATAAGTTATGTAATGACTATTATAATCGAACAAAAATGTCCTTCTGTACAAAAAATAAGTGTATCTTTGTAGATATTTTATCAATAAATTGAATTAATATGTCGAATAATCAACAAATAGTGATGAATAGAATTAAAGTTACACTTGTTGAGAAACAGAAAACCAATAGATGGTTAGCTGAACACATGGGGAAATCAGAGAATACCATTTCGAGATGGTGTTCTAATAAATCTCAGCCATCAATCGCTCAATTACAAGAAATTGCAATCTTGTTAGATGTTGATGTTCGTGAACTATTAAAATCACAGAAAGAGTAATATAAAATGTCAAAACGCATTGAATACATAATTGATGATATTAAGGACCAATATCTTGAAAAAGATAACAATATACCTTGGATTATTGGTTTTAGTGGAGGAAAAGATAGCACGGTTGTACTAACATTGGTGTGGAGAGCCTTGCTATCTATACGAGAAGAGTTAGGCGATACGGCTCTTGTTCGACAGGTGTATGTTGTAAATAATGACACCCTAGTGGAAAATCCTATTATTACAGACTATATCGTTGAGGTATTGGATTGTATCCGTATTGCTGCTATTGAACAAAAACTACCTATCAATGTCCAAATAACAGTGCCAAAATTAGAGGATAGTTTCTGGATTAGCTTCCTAGGTAAGGGATATCCTGTTCCAAATAATACCTTTAGATGGTGTACTGATCGATTAAAGATTAAGCCTACTACGCAGTTCATTCTTGATAAGGTAGATGCTATGGAGAGGCTATTGTTCTTATTGGTACTCGTCTTTCCGAGAGTGCTACTCGTGCGAAATCGATTCGTCGTCATGAAATCAAGGGAAAACGTTTAACCAAGCATCCATTGAACCCCAATACATACACATATCCTCCAATTAAAGATTTATATCTGGAAGAGGTATGGTATATACTCAACAATGAGCCATCACCTTGGGGCTATGACAATAAGAAGTTGTTCCAAATATATGCTGATGCCACAGCAGATGATTATGAGTGTCCTACTGTAATTACGGATAAGACACAGCCTTCATGTGGGCAGAGTCGATTTGGTTGTTGGGTTTGATATTGCCCACGAAAGATTACCCCAAAATTGATCCGATTGGAGCGTTTTGTTCGCACCATGACCGATGCACCCTTTGTGGCCTTTACGGCAGACGATGAAGCATCATACCAACAGTATGAATGGTCTCCTCTGTATTGGATGCGTCGTTGGCACATGCACAAAGCATTTGAGAAGCACGTGATCGGATTCTACAAACACTACTGGACATTCTCAAAGGAACAGGCGACAGACTACACACGACAGTACGGAGTGCCTGCTTCCACGCTCTACAAGTGTGGTGATTTTTCAGAACCTTTTACTCCTCACGAAGTGAATAAGCCTATCCGTCTGGTGTTTGCCGGTCATATCTATTGCAACCGCTGGAAGTCGCTTGCAGCCATTGGTGATGCACTCAAGGTGATTAATCGCAATGGCGTGAAGATAGTGCTTGATGTCTATACTATCGATGAGCTAACAAAAGAACAGACAAAAGCACTATCTCCCGACCGCTACATTAATATGAAGGGAGCCATCCCTCCGGCTCAGCTAGCCAAGGAGTACGAATCGACCGATATTGCACTCCACGTGGAGAGTTTCGACAAGAAGTTCCGTCTTGCTACCCGTGTATCATTTTCTACCAAGATTATCGACCTCATGGCCACCGGATGCGCCATTCTTGCCGTCTGCTGGAACCGTCATGCGGGCTATCAATATTTGAAGGAGCATGATGCCGCATTCTGTGTAGATAGCTATGAAGATGTATTACCTCTGTTGCAAAGAATCGTAGATAATCCCTCCCTCATTCAAAAATATGCAAAGAAGGCCTATGATTGTGGAAAACGAAATCATAGCCGAGAGGAGATTCAAGCTCAAATCAAACAAATGTTTGAAAAGCTAATCAGAGAGAACAATCGGAATAATTGATTTATAATCATGAAAGTAAGCATTATAGTATACCTTGCTATAAGGTAGAACTATATCTTCCAACTTGTATAGAAAGTGTACAAAGCCAGTCTTATTCTGATTGGGAACTCGTACTTGTGGATGATGGAAGTCCAGACCGCTGTGGTGAAATATGTGACAAATACGCCAAAATCGATGAACGTATCAAGGTAATCCATAAATCTAACGGAGGGCTGTCGGATGCACGAAATGCAGGTCTAAAAGTTATGACAGGTGATTTCGTTGCTTTTCTGGATAGTGATGATTTCTGGCATCGGGATTATTTGAAACTCATGATGGAGCTACAACAACAATATGATGCCGATATAGTTCAGTGCAAGTGGACAAGAGGCAATCAAACTGTTTTTCCTGATGTTTCAATTACATATAGCGCTATTTGTAAAAGCGGATCTGATGCTATGGCTGAAAGCTTGTTTGATGTAATGATGTGGGGAAAGATATATAGAAGAAATATGCTGGATGACATAAAGATGCCTGTTGGTTTAATCAACGAGGATGACTGGACATCTTGGAAGATATGTTATCGTGCGAAAAGATTCGTTTCCTCACAAAACAAGCTATATTACTATACATTTAACCAGCGAGGTATTTGCGCTACGACCTCTCGCGTTCTTAATCTTGGTTTCTTCGGAGCATTTGAAGAGAAAAATAAATTTTTCAAAGAGCACAAAGAAGATGCTTGTGCTGTATGGAATCTAGCCAAATGGAACAGAGCTATCATTTTAAAATATCGCAATGAAGGGGCAAATGAAGAACAGAGAAACGAGATGATGCAGCAGTTTAAGACGAATTTCAAGGAACTATGCGGATATACGCAATTCAAGTTGAAAACACGCATCTATTTCCAAGTATTTATGACAATGCCTATGATGTTATCTAACCTTTCTGAAGCTCTCAGAAACCTTAAACGCGATGGAAAAATCAGAAGATACAATAAGGCGCAGGAAGATGAATAAAGTAGCTGTAGTAAACCGAACGAACCTGAAGAATTTCGGTTCAGTATTGCAAGTATATGCTCTTTGTGTAGCTATACGGAAACTCGGCTATGATGTTGAGGTTGTGTGGCAGAGCGGCAATATGTCCAAGAACTTTGATATGCGTCCAAACAAGGTTTTCAAAACAGGAATGAAATTGTTACGCCATCCTTCATTACTTTGGTCAACATATAAGACAATACGAAACGTGAAGGCTGTCGCGATAGATGAAGAGAAAGTGAAAAAGTTTGATGACTTTGTTACAAAGAATTTTGTACAGACGCTCTATGCTCCAGACGAGATAGAACAAATAGCAACATCCGACAAGTATTATAAGTTCGTGTGCGGTAGTGATCAGATATGGGTGACAACAACTCTATATCCTGATCCTATGATGTACTTACGTTTTGCACCAAAGGAAAAACGTGTGGCTTATGCTCCGAGTCTCGGACGTAATTACATTCCAAACTACAACAAGCGTACTTTAAAGAGGTACATCGCCGATATCCCTTGTGTATCGGTCCGTGAAGATGAGGGACGTCGTTTGATTAAAGAGTTGACGGGTCGTGATGCAAAAGTTGTAGCAGATCCCACATTACTGATGCGTAGTCATGAATGGGATCACCTGAAAGCAGATGTGGAATTACCCCAAAAATATGTTCTCTGCTATTTTCTCGACGAACCCAATATTGATGTCAAGAACGCTATCTACCAATACGCCAAGAAGAAAGGCCTGGATATTGTTGTACTTGGCAAGTTGGGAGAGATCGACTATCCCACAAACCGCATATATCAGCCAACTACCGGTCCCGGAGAGTTTCTGACCATCACGAGCAATGCCTACATGATTATTACCGACTCATATCACGGAATGCTTTTCGCTATCAATTATCATCGAAACTTCTGGTCAGTGGAGCGCGCTTATACACAGTTTGATCAGTCATCACGACAACAGACCGTTCTTTCCCGTCTTGGTATGGAAAATCGCTATGTAAAGTCTAATTACAACTTTACGGATGATGATATTGATTATAATGCCATTCAAGCAAAGATAGATGCCTTTGTGGCATACTCAATGGAATATCTGCGAACCTCTTTAGAAAAGTAATATGAATCATATACAGAATGTCTGGATGGACAGCATTCGAACCAACAAGGAAAATAGACATCACTGTTGCGGCTGTTCGGCTTGCGAGAGCGTGTGCGAAAAAAGAGCCATCAGCATGAAGGCCGACAAGGAGGGGTTCATGTATCCTGTAGTAAACGAAGATACATGTATTGACTGCGGTATGTGCGTGAAAGTGTGTCCTATAGTGAATGAGTGCGAAAACAAAGAACCATATCAGAAGTCGTATGGTGGTTATTCGAAGGACGAGCGTATCATTAACTCGTGTGCATCTGGAGGTGTTGCAACAGCACTCTCTCTGGAAACGATCAAACAAAGGGGAGTAGTGTATGGTGTACGATTTAACGAAACCTATAGCGCATCTGATTATGTCCGAATTGACAATGAAGATGATCTGTGGGCACTATGCAGTTCAAAATATGTACAACCTACCAAATCGGGTATCCATGCTGCTGTAAAGGCTGATCTGAAAAACGGACTGAAAGTTCTGTTTGTGGGTTGTCCCTGTGATGTGGCGGGTTTGAAACGCTATCTCCGCAAGGATTACGGCAATCTGCTGACTTGTGAACTGTTCTGTGCAGGAATTACGTCGAGCAAGATTCTTGATGAATATCGAGCAATGCGCGAGAAGAAGGTAGGAGCAAAGCTGATGGCGTTCAACGTGCACAACAAGGAGAAAGGATGGTTCGTTCAACACATCAAAGAAGAATATCAGAACGGAAAAGTGTATTATAAAAATCACTTTGGTACCTATCTGGGTTATGGCTTCCTGAATTTCAGAAGACCTTCGGCATGCAAGACAACTGCACCAAAGAGTTTTTGGGTCAAGTACTATGTGCCAACATCTTTCCATACGTTTATGAAGAAGTTTTTTCACACATTAGTCGATAAAAAATAATGACGGCATACGAACTGAGAAAAGACTGGAGTGATTGGGTAAAGTTAGGGGGAGGACAGTTATTTCTGTATGGGTTGCATTAGAATGTTGATTCCCTTTCATTTCTATCCCGTTATTTACGATTGGGCTATATTCTTCTTTGCTGAAGGGAAAAGCTCCTTATTTATAGGATACCATCAAGCATTTATATTATTTGATACACTTCAAGGCGCTTGACCTTATGGTGACTCAATGAGGTTACATCTCATTCTGGAGTTGAGGTATAGCATAGTGGCCGTGACAGCAATTTTTACCTATCTCCAGAAACTACCGAAGATTAAATTTTCTTTTTCTTATCGACTCGTCGAAAAATTCGACGCGGTCGAGCACAGCATCGGCAATGTTTTTTCACCGATCGCATCGTACAGTCTTTTACGGGAATCTACGATGTGATCATTGTCGATGATACCCATCAGTATACCCCAAGAGACTGGGCGTCGAGTGGCTGGCTGCATGCAAAAGTCGTCGGGGATCAGCAGGTCTGCACGCTCGATGCGCTTTAGTTCGGTCCGCATCGTCCCTTTTGCCTTGGATATTTTGAGTTGGCTCATCAGTTTGGCCATACTTGCATATATTACCCGAAAGTCGTCCTGGCATATCTTATAACCAAGCCAGGTAGCCAGATAACTCTTGCCAGTCCCGATTGGTCCGGTAATTATAAGATCTTTATAGTCACGCACGAACTCCATAGCGGTAAGCCGCTCGACCTAATTCCGGTCGAGGCCTCGTTCGAAGTGCGAGGTTTTAAAAGCGTTGTGCGTACCGAACAGGCGCATCTGACGCAGTTTCTCTAAAGTCTGATGTTCTCCTGTTCAGGCATTCTATAGCCTCGGTATATCCTGTATCCCCCTAAAGCAGTACTTACCATAGCTGTCAGCCAGACAGCAGGCTGACGCAAGCCGCTCCGGATCTACTTTGCGCGCGGAAGTTCAGGATACCTGAACGCATCTTATTGGTCTGATCCTGATACTCTAAAAAAATAAAATATAAACAATAAGAGATATGCTCAATCTGATGTATATCACAAAGCATCCAGAGATAGCGCGTATAGCCGAAGAGGCGGGCGTGGATTGGATCTTTGTGGATATGGAATTCATAGGAAAGGACTGCCGGCAAGGCGGGCTTGATACGGTACAGAACCACCATACGGTTGAGGATGTGGCGAACATCAGAGCCGCGGTAACGAAAGCGAAAGTGCTGGTCCGCATCAATCCTATTCATGATACGATGGATGATTATCCTTCGAGCGAGGAAGAAATCGAGGCAGTAATCCAGGCTGGGGCGGATATCGTGATGCTACCATATTTCAAGACTACAGAAGAGGTTCATAGGTTTATCGGATATGTTGGCGGAAGAGCAAAGACATGTCTGCTGGTGGAGACTCCGGAGGCCGCTGATTTGCTGGATCAAATCGTAGAGATTGACGGCATCGACATGATTCATATTGGACTGAATGACATGCATTTGGCTTTGAAAATGAAATTTATGTTCCAGTTATTGACTGATGGATCGGTGGACAAGTGGACACGCATCATTGCGCAAAAGGGCATCATGTATGGTTTTGGCGGCTTGGCATCGCTGAATGGTGGTACTGTCCCGGGTCGTATGATTCTTAAAGAACATTACCGTTTGAGGAGCCAGATGGTCATTGTAAGTCGGGCGTTCTGCAATACGGATAATATGACAGATTTGGACAAAGTTCGTTCGATATTCAATAATGGTATTGCTGACATCCGTAAGATGGAGAACGAGATGAATAAGCTCTCAAAAGAAGATTTCAAGAATAATCACAAAGCTGTATGTGATGCGGTTGGTATAATTGTAAAGAAGTGATGCTATGAATCTACTTTTAACAGGATGTTTTAAGTACTCAGAGGAGCAGATGCAGGCATTGCGCTCTTTGGGATACACCATATACTTCATGCAGCAAGAGAAGAAGGATTTGCCTTTGGAGGCATCAGAGGTGGATGCTACAGTTTGCAACGGTCTGTTCCTGTCACATGATATTGCAAAGTTTGCTCGCTTGAAGTTTATCCAATTGACAAGCGCAGGCTTTGATCGCGTGCCTGTAGAGAAAATTAAGGCGCGCGGGATTGAACTATACAATGCCCGAGGAGTGTATAGCACACCTATGGCGGAGTGGGCTATATTCCGTGTGTTAGAGCACGATAAGCAAGGTTGGTTCTTCCGCAAGGAGCAGGAAAGCAGCCGCTGGACCAAGTACAGGGGACTTCGCGAAGTGGCAGGAACCAAGGTGGCTGTAGTGGGTGCAGGCAATGTGGGGCAGGAAGTAGCAAAGCGCTTTCAGGCTTTTGGAGCAGAGACCACAGGCTTCGACATCCACACCAATGACACTTCTGGTTTCAACCACATGGATTTGACCGAAAATTTTCGTGGACGCGTAGGTGAATTTGATGTGGTAGTAGTGACGGCACCTTTGCTACCTTCTACCCGTGGTTTGATTAGCCGAGAAGTGCTGCTAACGATGAAGCAGAATGCAATACTTGTGAACATTGCACGAGGTGGTCTGATAGACGAACAGGCTATGTGTGAGGTCTTGGATGAACGTAAAGATTTGTTTGCTGCATTAGATGTGTTCGAAACTGAACCTTTATCAGCAAACAGTCCTTTGTGGACAATGGAGAATGTGGCCGTAAGCCCGCACAATTCGTTTGTAAGTGATGGCAACAATGCTCGCATGTTTACAGTGCTTTATCAAAATTTGAAGAGTTTTATCGAGCAATAAATATATGAAGAAAGTTCTATTGACCGCTACTGTACAGAGCCATATCTGCCAGTTTCACAAGCCGCTGGTGAAAATGCTACATGAAAACGGATATGAGGTGCATGTGGCAGCATATGATAACTTGTATTTGAAGAATGGCTTGAAGTTGGATTTTGTCGATAAAGTCTTCAATATACCCTTTTCGCGTTCGCCTAAAAGTCCAAACAACATCAAGGCTTACAAGGAGATGAAGAAGATATTGACCAATGAGCGCTACGACTACATCCATTGTAATACGCCAATGGGAGGTATTGTGACACGTCTTGCTGCACGTAAAGCTCGTAAGGAAGGCACAGAGATTATCTATGCAGCCCATGGCTTCCATTTCTATCAGGGAGCGCCTCTGGCAGCTTGGTTAGTGTTCTATCCTATAGAGAAATTCTTCGGTAAACACTATACCGACAAATTGATAACCATATCAAATGCCGACTATGAAATGGCAGTAAAGAAACACATTTGTGAAAAGGTGTATCGAATCCATAGTGTGGGCATCAATTCCAAGAAATACAATAAGGTGGATGATCGTGTGCTGGAGGCTTATAGGGCAGACTATGGACTGATGGCTACAGACTTTGTGTGCATCTGCACTGGTGAACTTAATAAGAACAAGCGCCAGAGACTGGTGATAGATGCTTTGCCAGAGATTGTAAAGGTGGTGCCCAACTTCAAACTCCTCATTGCCAGCAATGGGGCGGAAAAAGAGAATTTGGAGAACCAAATTAAGAGTTTAGGTATGAAGGGGCACGCTCAATTGATTGGCTATAGAACCGATTTGGAGGTATTTGCAAATCTGTCTGATATTGCTGTTTCTGCCAGCCTGCGTGAAGGTTTGGGTATCAATCTGATTGAGGCTATGAATTGCCATAAGCCGGTGGTTGGAAGCGTAAATAGGGGTCATTCGGAGTTCATCAAAGATGGTGTAAATGGATTCCTTGCCGGAGGTGAAACGGATACAGAGATTTCCAGTTCGTTTGCTAAAACTATCATCAAATTGGCTACCGACAAAGCCCTTTATAGCAAATTGGCAGAACAGGCATACAAAGATGCACAGATGTATATGGATTTCAATGTGGAGAAAGAACTGAAAGATATCTATTTTGGCAAGTAGAATGACGGACAGATCAGTATTTTTTGAACTATTATATCACCACTTCTTGCAAGTAGGCATCGGATTAAGACAAGTTTGCAACAGGATACTGTGTTGAAGCATAAGGAAACTTACATAGATTGGAAGCGTCTGCATAGATATGTAGATACTATTGGCATACAGTGTTTTGCGACAAAAATATATTCAATAGTATAAATCAAAAAATAAAGTAATGTATAAGTATTTCAAAAGAGCATTTGACTTTATGATTGCGCTGGTGGCGCTTATTGTTCTCTTTGTGCCACTGGTGATTGTGGCTATCATCATCAAGTTGGACTCAAAGGGTCCGGTCATCTTCAAGCAGGAGCGTCTTGGTAAGGATGGCGTGCCGTTCAAAATATGGAAATTCCGCTCAATGTGTGTGGGCGCAGAGAAGCAAGGTACAGGCGTGTATTCCTACAAGGGTGACGCACGCATCACTCGTGTAGGTAAGATTATCCGTGCCACTTCAATTGACGAGTTTCCTCAACTGGTGAACATCCTGAAGGGCAATATGGCATTGATTGGTCCTCGTCCAGCTTTGACTTACCATCCTTGGCCATACGAACAATATGATGAGCACCAAAAGCATATGTTCGACGTTCTCCCGGGAGTGACTGGATGGGCGCAGGTGAATGGTCGCAAGGAAGTACCATGGCCTGAGCGTATTGAATTGAACGTGTGGTATGCTCAACACATGAGCCTTGGACTGGATCTGAAGATATTTTTCATGACCATCTTCAAGGTCGTCACCAATGCCAACAACGAGAATGTAGGTGAAACCGGAATCAAGAAATAAAATTTAAAAATATAGTTGTACAAGGCATACACCCATAAACGGTCTCAAAAAACAGTGTCTATTTCTCCCTGCGCAAAAAGCGGTCGGTCAGGAACCGGCGCACAGGCTCGTCGTAGAGTTTCAGACAGAGATAAGCCAATATCACAGATCCCGCGACGAGCGCCAGGGCACCGGGCAGGGACTCCGTGAAGGTGAGGTTTTCGTTCTTGACCCAGGCGTAGTAGAGGTAGATGAAAGGGTAGTGCACCATGTACAGCGGGTAGGAAATGTCCCCCAGAGATTTGCAGACCCGGGTCGTCACCCGGTCCGTCGTCTTTCCCGAAGCCCCGAGACAGACGAGCAGCGGAAAGAGGACTACGGCGCACAGGGTATCGTACAGCCCGTTCATCCACAAATGTTCGCTTCCCCCGATGCGCGGCACGGACAGCAGCGCCACGATCGCCAGGGCGCAGATCCAGAACGCACCCCGAATCCGCACGGGCTTGAACACACGCGAAAGCAGCAGCCCGGCCGAGAAGGCGAACAGCAGGCGCAGAGAGCCGCCAAGCATGTTGTCCCCGTCCATGGCGAACCCGACGCAGATGTCGCCGAGGGGTCCCCAGACGGCGAACGCCGCCAACCCGCAGCCGGCGAGCAGCACCAGCACGGAAAGCGCCCGGGTCGGAAGCTTACGGATGAAGAGTGCGTAGAGGACATTGCCGATATACTCGAAAAACAGCGACCAGCTCGGGCCGTTGAGCGGATACATTTCACCCAGCCCCCTGATTTCGGAACCGGGCGTCGCCGGAATCAGCAGCGCGTTCAGCAGCGTGGCCGTCAGCAGCATGGATAGGGACACCGCCGAGACATCCCAGACGGAACAGCCCTGAAAATAGAACATGACGGCCCCGATCACGGCCCCCATGACGACCATCGGATGCAGACGGATCAACCGCCGCTTGAGAAAATCCTTTACCGACATCTTTTTCTTCCAACGGTCGTCGTAGGCGTAACCGATGACGAAACCCGAAAGTATGAAGAAAAAATCGACGGCCAGATAGCCGTGGTTGATCCGCTGGTCGAGATGGCTGGTCGCATAGGCTTCGAACAGATGGAACCAGACGACCGTGATCGCCGCTACGCCGCGCAATCCGTCGAGTATGTCGTAGTGCGGTTTGGTGTCTGCAAATGCAGCTGATGAGATTTTTGACATCGGCTTTCGTATGTTTGGGAGAAGTAAAGATCGTAAAGAGCCGGACGGATGTCAAACCGGATACACCCGGTCCGGCGGAGCCTTCCGACTGAAAATTGTCGTTCCGGCCCCAAAGATACTAAAATATAGCCGCTTTCAAAACGGAAACGGGGAGCCATTTTGTCCAGGCTCCCCGTTTTCGGATTTTCCGCGGCTTGCATGCGTCAGGGATTCACCTGCACCACCTGCTTCCAGTCCAGCTTTCCGGGTCTCCTCCAGCGAAATTCCCTTCACGGTGGCCGGGACCCCGATGCCCGCCAGGCCGCAAAGCGTGGGGTAGAGGTCGTACAGGTAACAGTAGGCGTCGCGCACGGTGTTCTGCGGGATTCCGGCCCGAAATCGGGGGCGGCAACTCTTCAAAAAACAACAAAATCCGGTCATACCGCAGCGGCGCAAGCCGAAAATGTCTTACCTTTGCCCGAAAGAACGGAACGAGCGAACGACATGGCGAAAATTCTGATCATCGACGATGAAGAGCAGCTGCGGCGGCTGATGGCGCGGATCATCGGGCTGGAAGGTTACGAGGTGGCCGAGGCTCCGGACTGCGCTTCGGGGATGAAAACGCTCCGCCGGTACGACCCCGACGTGGTGCTGTGCGACGTCAAGCTGCCCGACGGCAACGGCGTCGAGATGGTCGGCCGCATCAAGGAGGCCGCTCCGGCCACCGAAGTGATCCTGCTGACGGCCTACGGCAATATCCCCGACGGCGTGC
>OGGQ01002909.1_pt1 | contig 17237 bp, 12 predicted proteins | sample 1571191 | NCBI WGS metagenome assembly OGGQ01 (sample SAMEA2582061, study PRJEB24529) | metagenome | biome: Human gut stool | place: China | collected 2011
ACATCGACGCGACCTTCGTGCCGCTGCGCCCCGGCCTGATCATCAACAACCCGCACCGCCCGCTGCCCGAGCCGCAGCGCGCCATCTTCGAGGCCAACGACTGGCAGATCGTCGAGGCCGCCCAGCCCGCGCACACCGAGCCGCCGGCGCTGTGCTACTCCTCCGTGTGGCTGTCCATGAACTGCCTGGTCCTCGACCCGAAGACCGTCATCGTGGAGGCCTCCGAGGTGCATCAGCAGGAGCAGATGGACAAGCTGGGCATGAACGTCATCCCCTGCGACCTGCGCGACGCCTACCCGTTCGGCGGCGGCCTGCACTGCTCCACCGCCGACGTCTACCGCGAGGGCGAGTGCCTCGACTACTTCCCGAACCGCGTCGAGGATCCCACCCTCGTGCGCCCCGAGATGTGGAAGTAAATCCCACTCACAGCTCACGCGATGCGTTTGCGAAAGGAGCCCGCTTCGGTGGGCTCCTTTTTTGCGCGCTTGTCGCTGGAAGTTGAATCAAGCTCCCTGCTCTATTGGCCATGATTCCAGGTCACGACTGAAAAAGGGGATTTGTGCGACTAACTATTTCGCCATTCCCGTCTGCATAAAATGATTCCTATGGTAAGGTAAACACTTAAGTCAGGGCCTTATTGAAAGGAGAAGCCATGACCGGAACTTTCACAACAGAGGGCTTGGGGTTGGGTGATTACTATGGCATCTAGCACCAACGAAGCGGTACAGCCGGCAACGACGTACGCTGAAGCGACCGAAGCAGAGAAGCACGCCGTTCTGCGCAAGGTGACGGGGTCTTCCTTCCTCGGTAACTTCATCGAATGGTTCGACTACGCGAGCTACTCCTATTTGGCGACCGTTATCGCCATGGTGTTCTTCCCGGCGGAAGATCGTGCCGTGGCCGTGATGAGCACCTTCGGCGTGTTCGCGCTCTCGTTCCTCGTGCGTCCCATCGGCGCGATTTTCTGGGGCAACATGGGCGACAAGAAGGGTCGCAAATGGGCGCTTTCGGTGTCCATCTTGCTGATGAGCGGCGCGACCTTCCTGATCGGCTGCTTGCCCGGTTATGCTGTCATCGGCGTGGGAGCCCCGCTTCTGCTTCTGCTGCTGCGCATGGTGCAGTCGTTCTCGGCGGCGGGCGAATATGCTGGCGCTGCCACCTTTATCGCGGAGTACGCGCCGCATAACCATCGCGGGTTCTACTGCTCGATGGTGCCGGCCTCCACGGCAACAGGCCTGCTCGTGGGCTCGCTTCTGGCCACGTTCATGTTTACGGTTTGGGGCGCCGATTCGTCCTTCGTCGTCGATTGGGGCTGGCGCATCCCGTTCTGGCTGGCGCTTCCCTTGGGCTACATCACCCACTACATCCGTACCCATCTGGAGGATTCCCCGGTGTACGCCCAGATGCAGGAGCGTATGAAGGAAATGGGCGAGAAGGTGGAGCATCCCATTCGCACGCTGTTCACCAAGCACCTCAGGGTGCTGCTCATCTCGTTCGGCGCCTGCGTGCTGAACGCCGTGGGCTTCTACGCGGTGCTCACGTATCTTCCGAACTACTTGGAGACGACGTTGAACTACCCGCCGAGCGACGCGTCGACGATCACTACCATCGTGCTCGTCGTCTACATCGCCTTCATCTTCCTGTCTGGCCGCATCTCCGACAAGGTGGGCCGCAAGAAGATGCTCATCGGAGCCTGTGTGGGCTTCATCGTGTTCACGGTGCCGGCATTCATGCTGCTCGGCACGATGAACTTCTGGGTCATTCTGATCGTCGAGCTGTTCATGTGCCTGTTGCTCACCATCAACGATGGCACCCTGGCCAGCTACCTCACCGAGACGTTCCCGACCGACGTGCGCTACTCCGGCTTCGCCCTTTCGTTTAACCTGGCGAACGCCATCTTCGGCGGCTCGGCCTCGTTCATCTCGTTCTGGTTGATCGACCTTACGGGCAACGCCATCGCGCCGGCCTGGTACATGGTGGCCATCGCGGTCGTCGCGTTCATCGCCATGTGCATGACCCACGACCATTCCGGCAAGAAGCTGGACGACGTGAAGTAGGATCGAAGCGTCTTTGCAGTCCGGGATAAGCGTCCCCTGCGAGAAGGCCCCCGCAGTTCAATGCTGCGGGGGCCTTTTGAACGAGCGGCACAACGAGCATGGGGAGGGGGTTTCTCGTCGTACCTCGGGAGAGAGCGAACTGCTAGGCGCTTGCGTCGGCTTTAGCGACTTCCTGTCCGGCTATGCGGCCGAACACGACGCAGTCGGTGATAGCGCAGCTGCCCAAGCGAACGGCTCCATGGGTGCCGCCGCAAATCTCGCCAGCGGCGTAAAGACCTGGGATGGGATTGAAATCCTGGTCGATGACTTGTGCTTGCAGATTTGTGACAAGACCGCCCATGGTGTGGTGAACCTTGGGCCACAGCTTTGCAACATAGAAAGGCGGCGTTTCGATGGGGGCGGCGTTCTCGAGGATGAGCGCGTCGAAATCATCGTCTTTTCCTGCGCTTACGAAACCATTCCAACGGGTGACTTCAGCTTTGAACTCGGCAGCAGGAATGGAAAACTCAGCCGCAATGGCTTCGATCGTGTCGAAGGCCATAATGACGCCAGTCTTAAGACCGCCCTCCAGGATGCGGGGAGCGACCTGCGCCTTGACGGCAGGGGTATCGCCCATGACAAGGGTGATGTGCCCCAGTTCAAGCATCTTGTCGGCGCGTTCTTTTCGGTCGCCCGTTTCTTTCACGAAGCGCTTGCCCGTTTCTGGGTCAATCATGAGCCCATAGCCGACTAGACGTTCGCAGAACTGGGGAGTGTAGCCGAACCCCGGCTCGTCGGGGCTTGTCCAGGGGCCGAGTTGTATCCAATCGAGATGCACATCCATGGCCTTATGCTTCAAAGCCTCGCGAAGGGCCTCTCCTGTGGCCCCATCGTGGTTTGTACTGGTCAACTCTTCGGTGAGTCGGGGCTCATGGATCATGCGCATCTGCACATCATTGGAAAAACCGCCAGAGGCCAGCACGATGCCCTTTGCGGTTTTGACAAAGGTGCTCTCGCCGCTTGACTCCATGTTGAGGGCGAAGCCCTCCTTGAGCTCAGCGCCGATGATGCGCCCCGACTCGTCTTCGATAAGACGCTCGAGCTTTGTCCGAAGCTCGACGGGGCAACCTAGCTCTTCGACTTTGGCAACTTGCGCTTTGATGATGTCGGCGCCTGTGGCGTTGGAGGTGGTGTTGGTGCGAGGCACCGAGTGGCCGCCATGAAAATTCAACTTGGTGAACTCCACGCCCAGATCGGTACACCACTGGACGGCAGATGCGGAGTTCTCGACCACTGTGCGAACGCGATCGACATGGTTGTAGTTTTTGCCTGCGCGCAGCATATCCTCCATCATCAGATCGATGCTGTCCTCGACACCGGCCTCTTTCTGCAGCGGCGTACCTACAGCGGCCATGTCTCCTCCGTTGAGGGCTGAGTTTCCACCATAGGTGGGCATTTTGTCGATGAGGCGTACGCTGCATCCTGCCTCGGCGGCTTCAATGGCGGCCGCCAGTCCCGCAAAGCCTGAGCCGACAACGAGCACGTCGACTTCGTCGTCCCAGGTGATCTCCCCTGTATTGGCGAGTGGCTCGCTATGGGCGTTGTCCGATGGTGCGCAGCCAGCTAGCGCACTTGTTCCCAAAATGGCGGCTCCGGCAATGCCTGCCGTCTTAAGAAAGTCTCTTCTTCCGATCATACCCTCCATTGCGACCCCTTTCAGTCGTGTGATTGCGCGGAGCTTTTTGCTCCAATGGGGCGAGTGTAGGGGAGCGCAGGTTGACTTGGGAAGCAACGAGAAGTAGTGCTGCCCAACCATCTCTTTACCTTCAACATGAGGTTGAGGCGTGACAACTAAACATTGAGGGCCGTTTGGAACGACCTGTTTCTGCCATTGCTATAATGAAGGCGAGCGATGCTAGGGTGTCGCAGGGAGGAAGGGCGTAATGCTAAACGCCGATGTCAGACAGCTCGAATATTTTGTAGCTGCAGCCGATGCGGGTAGCTATTCGTCTGCGGCAAAAGTTCTTTATGTCTCGCCTCAGGCGGTATCGAAAAGCGTTCAGGCACTCGAACGACATCTAGGTGTTATGCTTTTCGATAGAGGGCCAAACGGTATTTCCCTTACCGAATTCGGTCGCCAGTTCCGAGAGCGCGCCAGCGAGCTGCTTGATGCTTTCGGACAATTGGAGGCCATGGCTGATGATTACCGCCATCAGCATACTGAGGCTGTGTCGGTGGGCATTCACTCGCTCTGCTTCCGCGAACATGGTGGCACTATCGACTGGAACGATCTTTTGCTTTTTCATGAGGAGCACTGCGAAATTGATACGAGTTTTATCGAAATGCGCGGCGGCTCCATTGTCGAAGATGTGGCGAAGGGCTCACTCGACTTTGGCATCAGCGTGTTGCCAACCGAGTGCCCAGTGGATGTGGATGGCATTTTGCTACGAAGCTTCCCTTTGGCGGCCCTCGTCTCCGGCGACCGATTTCTAGCAGGAAAACAGCAAGTGTCTATCGAGGATCTGCGGACAGGGCAGCTTGTTCTGTTCTCGGAAGAAGATTCGTTCAACAATCGTCTTATCGAAGAAGCAGCAAGAGAACAGGTTGTCTACGATGTGTCTCCTTTGCGAATTCGAGCAGATAGCGATATGGGCTTTCTGCTCAACCGCAATCTCTTTTCTGTGCGTCCCTTGCAGCATGCGCGCAGGACGACTATGAGTGATGCGATGCGCATCTTGCCGATAGTGAATGGGAAAGGGGAGTCGGTCGAGATCGCTCTTTATTTGATCTGGCATCAAAGTAGGCTTCTTTCCGAGTCCGATCGGACACTCATCGACGTGATTGTGGGAATGTACCGTCCTGTTTAGCTTGTTGCTGACGGGACTCGCTGGGATCCCCAAAGCCGATATTTCGAGCGCATGTACGGCTCTGACTAGCACTCCTAGCGCCGGTGTGGCTAAAACTCGCTTTTCGGGCACCCGGTGTGAATAAAACTTGCGATTCGGGCACCGTGCGCACAGTCCTTTTACCTGGGGATATGCGGCATTTTCCCAGGTAAAACGCGGTACCGGAAGTGTTTGTTTTAGGCACAGTGGATACGGGGGAAGCGCTCTCCAGACGCAAGAAACCCCGCTGCGTTTCAAGGGCTTTCGCAGCGGGGTTCTCACCTCAGAGAGTCCTGCGGAGGGCAGCCGCAGGGGATTTGGGCGGTTAGCGCCCTGGAATTAGCGGATGATGACGGGCCAGTCTCCCATAATGGGCCTCCTCTGGTCGTTTGCGTATTCGCTGATTTCACTATAAAGTCCCGTTCTCCAATTATCAATATCTAAATTCCTGATAATAACTTTGGTATAAAATAATAATAACATTCTCAGTTAAAACTATCTTTAAGATCAACTTTTGATAATAGGAGACTCCGAAGCTGATAGAATGAAAGAGGGAGAACTCAAGGAAAGGCGGCGCGATGGCGGGGAAGTCTGCGATGCGGGGAAAGACGGAGGCGGTGCCTCGGTCGACGAAGGCGACAAAGCGGCTCTCTGTGGACGAACTGGTGGCCTTTATGAGCCTGCCCATATTCTACGAGCTGCGCACGGCGGTGGACGTGGGCATCCTGCTCTTTTACGACTTGGACGAATACGATCTTCCCGAGGGCTACTCGAAGGAGGATATCTGGCGCATCCTGCTCGCTGTGCGCAAGCAGGCCGCCGTGTTCGTCCCCGAGGATCCGGAGCGCACGGCCGACATGTGGATGGTGACCACGAGCTCGCTGTCCTTCAACACCGAGATGCTGGAGGTGCGCTCGAAGGAGGACTCCTCGCTGGCGCGATCGCTTAGGGATATGCAAGGCTCTCCTTTCGTGACGCGCTTTATCGAGCGCACGCTGATGCGCGGCCTGGTGGACGAGGGCATCGCGATGGACGAGGAGCGGGTGCACGAGCTGTTCGCGGGCGCGCCGCCACTGACGTCCCTCGATCAGCTGGTGGCCAACTACTTCCGCCTGTCGAGCGATTGCGACAGCTTGGCGCGGCGCGCGGTGACCCACGGGCTCATCGAGACGCTGTACTACGAGCTTTCCGAAGGGGTTGATTTGTCCGAGCTGCCCGAGCGGGTGCTCGCGCCGCTGGATCCGCGCTTGGCGCCTCCGGAATCCCAGGTGCTGATGGATCTGGTGTGCCAGCGGGCCTGCGCGGCGGGGGACGATATGCGTTTCGGCCCCGTGTTGCGGCTGCTTAATATTAGCTGGTTCTTCCGTTATTTCAACGTGCTGCCGCGCCTGAACGTGCTCGTGGGGCTGCTTCTGCGAAACATTCTGGCTCTGAAGTGGGGCTTTCCCGTGCTCAGCTGGATACCGGAGGGCTTCGATGCGACCTTGGCGGAGGCGCCGGTGGATGCGGCCCGCTACGAGGCGGTGTTCGAGTCGTGGTCGACCGACTACGGTTTCGGCTTCGACTTCACGCCCTATTTTGAGTTGAACGTGCGCCTGTACCTGCGCGAGCTGGAGGGGCTGGGGGCTTCCATCACTTATCTCGAGCAGCTCAACGAGCAGATCGAGCGTATTCTCGAGTCCCACATCAACGCGCGGCAGAAATCCATTCTCGCGGCGTTGTGCCGCGAGCCGGGCGCTCTTCTGCGCATCGCGCCGCATCAGCGCAGCTTCCGCATCGCCTATGGCACTGCCCGGGCCGATTTTCTGGGGCTTGAGCGCGAGGGGTATTTGGTGCGGGAGCAGGAGGGGCGCGCCTTCGCCTTCCGAGCCCATCCCGATTTGCAGGAGAAGATCGTCCAGCTGGGGGTCGCTGTGGTCGGCTCGGCGGAGGCGAGCTCGGGAGAGGGCTCCGTTGTAGTATCCTGAGGGGGAACGAAAGAGCCGACGGAATTTAGGGCCGATGGGGCCAGTCCGCGCGGCGGCTGGCGAGGGCGTGCGAAAGGACTGCCATGATCAACGAGAAGATGTACGGGCTGGGCGACGAGCCGAGCGCTATTCGCGAGCTGTTCGCTTACGGGATGGCGCGCAAGGCCGAGATCGGTGCCGAGAACGTGTTCGATTTCTCGATCGGCAATCCCTCGGTGCCGGCGCCCGAGCTGGTGCGCGAAACCATGCTGGAGCTTCTGGATATGGATCCGGTGGCCCTTCACGCCTATTCGCCGGCGGCGGGGCTGCCCGAGGTGAAGGAGGCCATTGCGGCGTATCTGTCCGAGCGCTACGACACGACGGCCACGCCGGGTCATCTTTATCTGACAGCCGGCGCGGCGGCAGCGCTGGCCTCATCCATTGCCGCTGTGACCCATCCTGGCGACGAGGTGGTGGTCGTCTCGCCGTACTTCCCCGAGTATCGCACGTGGATCGAGGCGGCCGGCTGCACCATCGTGGAGGTGCCGGCGGCGGTTCCGAGCTTCCAGCCCGACATCGAGGCGCTGCGCGCGGCCATCGGCCCGAAGACGAGCGCTGTGATCATCAACACGCCGAACAACCCGGTGGGCGCCGTGTACACCCGCGAGAGCCTTGAAGCCCTGGCGGCCATGCTGCGCGAGCGCGAGGAGGCGCTGGGGCGTCCGCTGTACCTCATTAGCGACGAGCCCTACCGCGAGATCACCTACGGCATCGAGGTGCCCTGGGTGCCGTCGATCTACGCGCGGACCATTGTGTGCTACTCCTATTCCAAGGCGCTCTCGCTTCCCGGCGAGCGCATTGGGTGGGTGTACGTGTCCGATGCCGCCGATGACGGCGATGCGGTGGCGGTGGCCGTGGCCGGCGCGGGCCGGGCGCTCGGCTACGTGTGCGCGCCGGTGCTGCTGCAGCGCGTGGCGGCCCGCTGCGTGGGGGAGCCGTCGGACGTGGGCGCCTACGCGGAGAACCGCCGTCTGCTGACCGAGGGGCTTTCCGCGCTGGGCTACGAGTACGTGGAGCCGGACGGCGCCTTCTACCTGTGGGTGCGCGCCCTGGAAGAGGACGCCCAGGCGTTCTCGGATCGCGCGAAGGAATACGAGCTGCTCATCGTGCCCTCGGACAGCTTCGGCGTCGGCGGCTGGGTGCGCCTGTCCTACTGCATCGCCCGCGACACCATCGAACGCTCGATGCCCGCCTTCAAAGCCCTGAAGGAGAGCTACGAAGCCAAATTGAGTTCGTAGCCATAGCGCGCCCTCGTTTTCTCAGATTTATCCAAGCCGACCGCTTTAGGAATTTGGTTGGTGCGCTTCTCGTCATTTTCCAAAGAAAGTGGCTCTATTTACGCTTGCGGTGAGCGAGCCAGAAGAAGCCGGCGCTGGCGACGATGAGACCGGCGAGGGTCGCCACGCGGCCTACGCTGGGGTCTTTGTAGCCGATGAGGAAGATGCCAGCGCAGAAGGCGGCCATGATGGCGCAGAGGATGCCGAGCCAGCGCAGGTAACGTTGCTTCTCTTCCATGATGGCGTCCTAGCTTCCGTAGGAGTTCAGGTACTCGAGGATTTCTTGGCGCGAGTGCATGCCGCACTTGCTGTAGATGCGCTTGATGTGGCTGTGGGCGGTGGCGGGGGTGATGAACAGCTCCTCGGCGACCTTTTTCTGCGTGTGACCCAAGGCGTAGAGGGTGAGCACGTCCATTTCGCGGCTCGTGAGCAGGAAATGCTCGCCCATGCGCTCCACGTTGCGACGCATGGAATCGGACAGCTCGCCCATGGTGGACGGGGAAGGGGCGAGGGAAGACTCCAGGGCAGAGGAGGGCGAAGAGCCGAGAGGCGACGGCATTGTCGCCGAGGGGGAAGGCGAGGGCGTGGAACCGGGGGAGGCTGAGGCGGGGTCGATCTGGAAAAGCTGCTCCCGGATAGCGGCGCACTCCTCGTTGCAGCGGATGCACTGGCGCGCCTCGGCGGCCTTCAAAGCCTCGGAGGCTGTTTGCTGGGCGGTGGCCTCGCGTCTCGCGGCGTTGAATACGACGCTCTGCAGCGTTTGCTCAGCTTCGGCCAGCGCCGCCGCCGACTCGGCCGCATCGGCTTCGGCCTGGCGCATGACTCGCTCGTTCTCGGCCTCCAGGCGATCGGCTTCCGCAGACGATTCTCCGCGCTCGGCGTGCATGAACTGCACGAGAACCACTTGGGTGGAAATGAGGACAAGAGCCCCGAGAAGCGAGTTGATGAGCAGATCGTTGCCGGCCAACGGGTAGGTGAAGTACAGCAGCATGCGGGCGAGGGAGCGCGAGCCGAAGCAGATTACCCAGCCGCCCATGGCGTAAACATAGGGGTCGCGGGTTCCGAAGCTGGTGAAGGCGATGATGACGTACCAGCAGTAGGCGCAGATGACGATGTTCAGCGTGTTGACGGCCACGGCCCCGATCTCCCAGTGGTAGGGGAAGGCGCCGAACAGGACGAGGCTGAGAGAGGCCAGAAGTGCCATGGTGATAAACGCGTCCACGGTCATGACGCGCTCGCGGCGGCGCACAACGAGAAGCATGAGCAGGGCGCATATCAGCATGGAGCACAAGGCGTAGGCCAGCCGCGAGCTCCAGGTGAAGGGGATGGGCAGGCCGTCGGGGTAGCCGCGGAGAAAGCCGTCGACGAATCCCAGAAGCGCCATGCCGACAGCGCAGGCGGCGAGGAATCGGGAGTCCTGGATGTTGCTGCGGGCGAAGGTGAAGAAGGTGCGCGCCCGACGGTGCGGCCGCTCCGTGGGATGCTCGGCGCGCAGGCCGGCCGGGCCGAGGAAGGCGAACTGGGCCACGATGAGCGCCATACCGATGATGTTCTGCGCTCGGGTGGGCAGAAACGAAAGTAGGTAAACGATGCCGACGCTGATGAAGAAGGCCGAGAACACGAACAGGGCGGCCGTCACTTCGTCGGTGCCGCGCAGGCAGCGCAGCCAGTAGAACATGCACAGCGACAGGGCCAGGGTGCTTGCAATGCTGAGGGCAAAAGCCGTGGCCACAAGGGTTTGATCGGCGCTGTCGAGCAGAGAGAGGGCCATGGAGGCTCCGGCGGCGACGGTGATGCTCCCCACCATGATCCACTGCACGGCGGTAGCACCGAGCTCGCGGCGAGATCGCGAGAAGATGAGCAGCGCCACGATGAAGAGCGCGCAGGTGACGAACATGGAGCCGTCGGTGAAGATGCCGTCGTCGGTGGAGGCGTAGCTGCCGTAGCACGCCACGATGAGGGCTGTGCGTGCGCAGATGATGCCTGCGAGCATGGGCCAGAATGCCTTTGCGCGACTCAAAAGTCCGCTCACGACAACGCTCATGAATCCCCCTTTCGCCCGATGCGTGTTCCATCATGGCTTTCCCGCGATTCCCCATCATAGCTCTTTTTCGGGCTTGTGCGCGGGGAATCTTGGCTGCGGCGTATCTGCCGAGAGAGCCGTTACGTTTCCGCAATCTGACATCGCCTGAAAGAGGGGAGGGGCAACGAGGGGGTTCTGGTAATCTTGCAAGTGAACAATCGAAGAAGAGGAGGAGCCCATGAGCGAGGGTCGCGACATATACCACGAGCCGAAGCAGAAAGTGCTGCTGCGCACGGCCGATGTGTACCAAACCGAAGTGGACGACGAAGTGGCCGGATACTCGGATAAGCTTCTGGCCATTGTGGCCGACTACCACAACGGCGGGCGTCCCGAGGGGATGAACGCTCAGGCAATGGTCGGCAAATCGAAGCGCGGCGAGGTGGCGTTCCGCTTGTTCGGACGCATCAATCCCGAGACGCGCGTCATCGAGGCCGCCGGCTTCAAGACGCGCGGGTGTCTGGCGATGACGGGGTGCGCGAGTGCCACCTGCTCGATGATCGAGGGGCGCACCTTCGATGAGGCGCTGGCGCTCACCATTGAGGATGTGCGGGAGGCCGTGGGTGGCGTTCCCGCCGGGAAGGCGAACACGCTGACGTTCTCCGTGGAAGCGGTGCGGGCGCTCATCGGCGACTTTCTTGCGCGGGAGGGGGCCGGTCTGGCCGAGCTGGACGCGGCGGTGCCCTGCGACTCCTACAGCGTCGCTTGTCTGATGTGCGAGCATTGCTCGCTGCGCGACACGCGCACCGACCTGCTCGTGGCGGCCATGGACGGTGAGTAGCCGTGCGCGAGGAAGACGAGATCCGCGCGGCGGTGATCGCGCTGGCGGAAGCCCAGGCGGCGGGCGAGGACATTGCCGACGCGCTGCCCCATGGCGAGGCCTTGGCCGCTGCGGGCGCGGCGGCCGATGGTGAGGCCGTAGATGACGCCCTCGATCCCGAGCAGGCGCGTGAGGAGGCCATCGCGGCGGTGCTTGATGCGGCGCGCGCGGCCTCGCGAGCAAGCCGCCTGTCGTGCCCCTGTGAATGGGAGGTTGCGGGCCTTGTGCCCCCGTCGATGACGCCCGAAGACTTGGAGATGGCCGTCTACGATGCGCTTATGGAATTCGGCGATCCCAACGGCTCGCGCGATGCGGGCGATGTGGAGGATCCCGATGCTGGAGCCGCTCCTCGCCGCGCCGCCAACAAGCACGTGAAGTCCGCCTTCTCCTCTTCCAACGGCCGCCCCGTGGGCGCATCCCCCTTCAAACGCAAAGCAGTCTCAGCGGATGCGGCAGAGGTTGGGACGGAGCGATCGGCGAAGGCGAAGCCGAGCGGAGAGGCTGAGTGCGTCGATCGGGCGAGCTCCGCGACAGAAGAAGACGTCCAAGGGGCTGGCGGGTGCCCTGACCGAGCGAGTTCCGCAGCGAACGAAACAGCCCAGTGGGCTGTTTCGCAGAGCGAGGACTGTTTGAGCGAATCAGGGTACCCGCCAGCCCCGCCCCAGGAGACTTCCAACCAGATTCCCGAGGAAGACCCGCATCCCGAGTTCGCGCACATCCGCCTGCTCATGGGTGCCGAGAGCTACTACCTCTACGACGATTCGGCCATGACCGACGCCTACGCTCGCTGGGCGTTCCTCGCCGCTGAGGATGACCCCGTGGCCACCTTCATCGAATGCGTGCGCGAGGAGTCGTCGGTCTACCCCCGCCCCATGGCGCGGGAGAACTTGGCCAACGACCCGTTTCGCATGAATGCCGAAGCGGTGGAGGCGGCCTTTGCTGAGGCCCGCGCGCAGGGTCGCGCCGACGACATCGAGCGCGTGGAAGCTTCCAACGGGGACGTCTACTTCTATTCCACGACGTATTTAACCCCTCGCCGCGCCCAGGCCCTCGCCGAGTGGGACGCCGTCGAGCGCATTCGCAACGTGTAAGACTTGCCTGCCCAAGTCTCGGCGGTTCAGTCTGTGAGCTGCGCTGTCGAAACCGTAGCTCGACCCGTATTTTTGTCGCGCTTTTCAGATGAGTTGGACATTTTTGTGGGTCGGGCTGCGGTGTTTTAGGCGACTAACTATCCAAAAGAACAAGAAATACCTGTTCAGGGCATCGGGCTTGTTGTTCGGGCGAAGACGACCCGCAGCCCGAGAGGCAAAAATGTCGTAGGCGCTCTTCTCTGATGGCAAAAACACGCCTCGTGCTACGGGTGCGTGCAAAAAAGGAGCCCCCGCAACCGGTTTGCGGGGGCTCCTTTCACGAAGGGGGAGCTCCTTCGGAGCTCGCGTTAGAAGGGGTCGGCTATCAGGTGAGGTGATGCCGCTTGGGAGGGGCGACCGAGGTCGCCCCCTACGGATCAGCCTTCAGCGCAGATTGGTTTCGCTCTGCGCATCTCCCTAGGCGTCCGGAAGCAGGCCGAGGGCGGCGAGGTCTTCCTTCACGTCGGGCATATCGTAGTAGTCCAGGCACTCGGCCGTCGGGCAACCCAGCTCGGGATCCCAGCCAAAGCATTCGTACATCATGGTGAGGGCCGTTTGGAAATCCTCTTTGTCCATCTTGTTGGTGCCTTCGGTGAACACTTCGATGTCCGGATCCATGGTGAAGGGCCACTCGGTAACGACGTCGTGCACGTTGCGGAAGTCATTGGTACCCATTTGCCCGTTGGCGCCCACCATGCCGCGCGCGGTGTTGGCTCTCTGTAGCGTGGTGATTTTCGCACCCATCTTGTACAGGTCTTCCGTCGTCACGTCTTCGCCGGTGACGGCCTTCATGAATTTGGCCTCCAGGTCCAGATCGCCGCGATAGTCGCGAGCCTTCGTGGGGCTCATCGTCATGGGCCATACCCAGTTGCACAGCGTGAGCGAGTCGTGCAGCACGTCGGTGACGATGGACCACCAGGCGAAGTTCGCTTTATACTCATTCATGGGGGTGTAGTTCTTGTCCGGATCGATGGCGCTCGCGTCGCCCCACACTTCGGCCGCGATCTGTTGCTTAAGCTCGAAGGGCAAGCCGCAGCCCTGGAAGTTCACGGCAGAGTGGATCATGTCGTCGCGGTTGAAGACCATGTTGTAGAGCAGGCCCACCTGTCCGAAGCACTCATGGGCATGGTGCACCGGCCAGCCGCGCACGTTGATGAGCGTGGAAGCGGGGGTGTTCCACCAGTCTGGATCGTTCCAACGCTCGGTCCAGACGATGGGGCCGTGGCCGATGTAGGCGATCTCCGAGTCGTTGGCGGCGATCTTCGCCAGAAGGGGCGGCACCATGGAGGGGTCGTTATTCTTGAAGCCCTCCCAATTGATTTCCGCGTACTCCTCGGGGGGCAGTACCTTCTGGAGCAGGCCCGTAGCATAGCAGTGGGCGATGTCGCGGTAGATCTGCCCGTAGTTGCACCACAGGCCCAAATCGTCCATGGTGGAGCCGAATACCTGATCCCAGATGAGGGCGTCTTCACTGCCGGCTTCAACGGAAGTGTTGTCGCCTAAAATCTTGATCATGTAGTTGGTGAACGGGAAGTTCGGCACGCAGGTGTTGCCCGTGATCTCGTAGCCGCCGTTGGCCGCCGAGGCCGGCACGCGCAAGTCGGAGTAGCAATGGATGGGGCAACTGTGGCAGCCGTCCATCTTGATGGTGTACTTCTCGGCCTCTGGGCCTTCGTCTTTGAAGGCCTTCATGCAGCGGTAGCCCACGGTGTTGATCTCGCCGGGCTTCGGCTCGCCGGTGTCGATGGGGCCGCCTTCGGCCAGCGCCCAGGTAAGGCCCTTCTGGGCCGTCCAGCGGCTGCCCTTGTCGAAGTACTCGGCCCATTCCTGCTGGGTGGAAGGCACGACGTGGTTGTTGTTGGAGCCGACGATCTCTCGCAGCATGTAGTCGGACAGGTCGGCCACCTCTTGCGGGTCGGCCACGTAGATGGGCTGGCTACCGCGCACGACGAGCGCCTTCAACTTCTTCGAGCCCATGACGGCGGCGGCTCCAGCGCCGGCGGAATGGTTGCGGGAATTGATGATGCAGGCGCAGGGCAGCAGGTTCTCGCCGGCAGGGCCGATGGTGGCCACACAGAAATCGGTGCCCTCCTTGCGCGAGAGCGCCTCGGTGGTGGCGCGGGTGCCCTGGCCCCACACCTGATCGGCGGGCTTGATCTCCACGTCGTCATCGTCGATCTTCAGATAAACCGGTTCGTCGGAAGCGCCTTCGATGACGATGGCATCCCAGCCGGCCTTCTTGATGGCCGCACCGATCATGCCGCCGGTGTGGGCGTCAACAACTTGATGATCGGTGGTATAGGTGGAAAGGGAGGCGATGGTGGTGCGGCCCGCCAGGGGAACACCGGTGGCGGTCAGAGGGCCGACAGCGAACACGATCTTGTTCTCTGGGGAGAGCGGATCGGTGCCGGCGGGCACTTCGTCGTACATGATCTTGTTGGCTATCCCCATGCCGCCCAAATACTCTTTATAAGGGTCGGTGGGCGAGACAGAAACGGTTTTGTCGGTCAGGTTGACGCGGAGGATCTTACCGGTCCAGCCATAGGACTTGTTGGGATCCAATTTTGAATCAGCCATGATGAAGCTCCAAATCTCTTCGTGTACTCATGTTGCGTGGTACCAGTCGTCGATCTGGAGTAATCGTCGCGTAGAAGTATAAGGGAGGGCAATTTTACCTCCCTCCCCTCAATGAGGGGATCTTTTTCAACGGAAACATGACGGCTCCTCTACGGCCGGGTGAGGAGAAATCAAACGTTCGGTAATCCCCCTCAAAGAGGGTACACAGCTTCTTCATTCATGACTATGATGCCCTCTGTTGCGTGGCGTCGCGATCTTGAGTTCTCTCTGAGACAAGCATGAAGTTACAAGGGGGAGTTCAAATGTCTGACACCCAGAAAAATGAAACCGTGGCCACCGAGCAGCCGCCCGCGGCTCCGGTGTCCGCTACCGAGCCCGGCTCTGCGCCGGCCTCCGAGAAGAAGCAGCCCTTCTTTACCCGCCGCACCGTGCTCGCCATGACCGGTTGCGGTGTTGCCGGCCTGGTGGTCGGCGGCGTGCTCGCCTCCTGGGGCGTGACCACCGCTTCCATCGCCTCGGGCCGCATTGAGCTGCGTACCACTCCTACGAAAATGATCGTCACCGACCGCGCTCGCTGCTCCGGCTGCCAGCGCTGCGAGATGATGTGCACCCTGAAGAACGACGGCGCGACCCAGCAGTCCATCGCCCGCGTGCGCGTGTGGGACAACTACAATTTCGGTTCCGGCGTCGATACCAACGACGGCATCTTCGGCAACTGCCAGTTCACGGTCGCCTCCTGCAAGCAGTGCGCCGATCCGCAGTGCGCCAAGTACTGCCCCGTCCACGCCATCCACTCCGATGAGGAGACCGGCGCTCGCGTTGTCGACGAGGACGTGTGCATCGGCTGCGGCATGTGCTCCGCCGCCTGCCCGTGGAACATGCCCCACATCAACGCCCAGACCGGCACGTCGACCAAGTGCATTTCCTGCGGCCGCTGTGCCGAGCAGTGCCCCAACGGCGCCATCAAGTTCATCGATTGGGAGGATATTGCCCAGAAGGCCATCGACGAGGGCGTGGTTTCCACGGCCACCATCGTCGAGGCTTAAACGATAGAGAGAAGGACCATTATGTCAGGACACGCTTTAACACGGCGCAGCTTTTTAGTTGGAAGCGCCGGGGTGGCTGCCGTGGCCGCCGGCGCGGGCCTTGTGAGCTTGTCGGTTCGCGGCGAAGCCGATGCTGATGCCGAGACGGATAAGCGAACCGAAGTGGTGCACTCGCTGTGCAATTCCTGCTCGAGCAAGTGCGGTTATTACGCCTACGTCGTAGACGGCGAGCTCACGAAGCTCATCGGAGATGAGGCCCATCCGAACGCGCAGGGCAAGTTGTGCGCGCGCGGATACGGCTATTCCCAGATCGCCTATTCGCCCGATCGACTCACCGACCCGATGAAGAAGAACGAAAACGGCGAATTCGAAGTAATAGGATGGGATCAGGCGCTCAGCGAGATCGGCCAGAAGGTGAACGATATCATCGTGCAGTACGGCCCCGAGGCGCTTGCCATGGTGCAGGATCCGCGCCCGTCGGGCAAGTACTACACGAAGCGCTTCATGAACGCGCTCGGCAGCCCCAACGTATACACGCACGGCGCCGCCTGCAACCTTTCCAAGGAGTCCGGGTTCACGCAAGCCATCGGGGCGGCCAACTTCGAATCGGATGTGGCCAACTCGAAGATGACGATGTTCATCGGCCGCAGCTATGCCGACGCCATTCGTCCCAGCTCGGTGGCCGCGCTGCAGCAGGCGCATGAGAACGGCGCGCACATCGTATTGGTGGATCCGCGCCTGAACAACAGCATCGCCTTCGCTGACGAGTGGGTGCCCATCAACCCTGGCACCGACCTGGCGCTCATCTTGGCCATGTCCAACGTGCTTATTAATCGCGATCTCTACGATGCCGAGTACGTGGCGGCCAACAGCGTCGGATTCGACGAATGGGCGAGTGCCATTGCGGACTACACGCCGGAGTGGGCCGAGGGCATCACGGGCATTCCCGCTGCCGACATCGAGCGGCTGGCGCTCGAGTTCGCCGAGGCGGCCCCTGCGGCCTCCATCGAGCCGAGCTGGCGCGGTGCCTTCGGGTGCTCGTACGCGAACTCGGGCGAGACGGCACGCGCGCTCTGCCTGTTCAACACGCTTCTGGGTTGCTGGAACCAGCCCGGCGGGGCGCTGTTCCTCCCCAGCGTGAAGGCGGGCGATCTCGATCCCGCGAAGTTCCCCGAGGTGCCGAAGGTCGAGGCGAAGATGTGGGGCGCCGAGGAGTACCCGCTGGCGCTCTCGTCTATGGGCACCAACCTCTATGTCGCCGAGATGGCGAAGGAGGGCAAGGTCAAGGGCCTGTTCTTCTACAACTCGAACATGGCGGCCGGCTATTCCAACCCCGCCCAGCTGGCGGAGGACTTCGCCAACCTCGATCTGATGGTCGTC
>OGGQ01002914.1_pt1 | contig 17213 bp, 18 predicted proteins | sample 1571191 | NCBI WGS metagenome assembly OGGQ01 (sample SAMEA2582061, study PRJEB24529) | metagenome | biome: Human gut stool | place: China | collected 2011
ATTGCCTTAATTTAAACTCGAAAAAGTCCCAAAGGACTTTTTCGACACGCTGAAACAGGTATGCATAACGCATACCTGTTTTTTGTGTCAGCTTCGGATTTTTTGCTATTATCCGTGTATCGCCCTGCCCTCAGCGGAAAGCGCCGCTTCTCTTACGGCCTCGGAAACCGTAGGATGGGCATGGATCGTCTTTATTATATCGCCGGCTCCGGCGTTCATAGATATGGCAAGAGCTCCCTCGGCGATGAGATCCGTGGCTCTGGGGCCGATTATCTGCATACCGAGTATTTTTTTCGTGCGGCTGTGGACAAGTATTTTTACAAATCCCTTTCCGCCGTTCATTATTATGGATTTCCCATTGCCGCCAAGGTCAAACATACCAACCGTGTATGATACTCCCTCGGCCTTAGCTCTCTCCTCCGTATATCCTACGGAAGCAGTCTCGGGAGACGTATAAACGCAGGCCGGATTCGTCCTTCCGTCATATCTGCTGTCCTCTCCGAGCGCGTTTTCTGCGGCGACCTCGCCCTGCATTGAAGCCACATGCGCGAGCATTACTCCGCCGGTGCAGTCGCCTATGGCATATATATTCCTTACGTTTGTCTCCTGATGGTCGTTTACCTTTATTACGCCTCTCTCGTTTTCTATTCCGGCGGCCTCAAGGTTAAGGGAAGCCGTAGCCGCCCTTCTTCCTATACAGACAAGCACTTTTTCGGCCTCTACCGAAAGCCTCTCTCCGTCCTTTTCCACATTAACGGCAGCTGTTCCGCCATTGTCGCTTATGGACACAACCTTTGTGGAAGTCATTATATCCACGCCCTTTTCCTCGAGGGATGAAGCGATTATTTTTACGGCGTCCTCATCAATGTTCATAAGAAGTCTGGGGAGCATCTCTATAACGGTGACCTTTGTTCCGAAAGCGCTGTAGGCTGTCGCCATCTCCACGCCGATAACTCCTCCGCCTATTACCGCCATGGACTTGGGCAGTTTCTCAAGGGAAAGCGCTCCCGTGCTGTCTATGCACTGGGGAGAATTTATGCCTTCGATAGGCACTGCCGCCGGAACCGAGCCTACGGCGATAATATATTTATCCGATTTTATCTCCTGCTCTCCGTCCTTTGTAACCGCCTTGACCGTAGTTTTATCTACAAACGAGGCCTCTCCGTCTATGACCTTTACTCCGTTGGCCTTAAGCAGCGTCTTTACCCCGCCCACAAGCCTGTTGACAACGGCCTGTTTGTTTTCCATCACCTTTGTGAAATCCAGTTCCGGGCTGGCAATAACGCCCGCGGAAGCTCCGTTTTTAGCGTCCTCAAAAAGCTCCGCGCTGTGAAGGAGCGCCTTTGTGGGTATACAGCCCTCATTAAGGCATGTTCCTCCGATGTGGCTTTTTTCTATGAGCGTAACGTCCGCTCCGAGCTGAGCAGCCCTTATGGCCGCCACATATCCTCCGGGGCCTCCTCCGATTACCGTTACGGTTGTCTTTTTGGCTTCTTCTTCAGCGGCCTCTTCCTTAACGGGGATAATGTCGGCAAAATCCTCTCCGGCCTCTCCGACAATGGCGACCGGGTCTCCGCATTTTACCTTGTCTCCCACATTAGCGAGTATTTTAAGTATCGTTCCCTCGTCCTCGGACTCGGCGGAGCCGCCCATTTTTCCGGCCTCAACATCATAGAGGACGTCTCCTTTTTTTATCTCGTCGCCTTCTTTGAAGTACCAGTTTACTATGGTTCCTTCCCTCATAACGACGGAAAGTTTTGGCATAAGCATAAGTTTTGCCATAAAAACACTCCTTTTAGGGTCTAAAAATTGAGACGGTGTTTTGAACCGCCTCAAAATAGCTTACATTCTTCTTAAATCAGTCATCAGCAGCCTTTTCCGCTGAGAAGAGGGCTAACGTCTCCCTCGGGAGGAACTATGCAAAGGAAGCAGAAGTTCTCCTTATCGGATGAGTTGTAGTTATAGTGAGGGATATCTCCGGGAACATAGAGCCAGTCTCCTCTCTTAACGGGATACTCTACTCCGTCGATGCAGAATACGCCTTCTCCGTCATAGATAACTACCCAATGGGGCCAAGGATGCGTATGGGGTGATTTCTCTCCTGCGCCGGGCTGAAGATCGAAACATCTCATAACATAATCAGGCCAAAAATGAGTGGGTCCAAAAATAACTTTTTTGGAAGCGTTAGCGATAAAGTTGCCGGGAGCCTCGGGGAGGTCCTTGATTTTTCCTACATACTGACTCATAATCATTCTCCTTTTATTTTAAAAATTAATTTTTTGTTCCTTATTTCTCAACGTCAAGAACGGGCTTTTCGATCTGAACGCCGTTTTTAACGGAGTCCTCAACGGGGCATCTGATCTCTACGATGTCGATGAGCTGCTGGATCATGGAAGGATCCGCGTCGGATTTGATTTTGATATGCGTTCTGATATTCGTGAATCCGGGTCTGAATTTAGCGTAGCCCATCATTCCGGCGGAATCCATATCTCCCTCAACGTCAACGCTGATCTCGTCGATCTTTATACCCATTGACTCTGCGTAGATGGAAGCCGTTATAGTCTGGCAGGCCGCAACGCTTCCAAGAAGCATCTCAACGGGATTCATTCCCTTGTCGGTACCGCCCTGGGCAACGGGCTCGTCAATTTTGATCTTATGTCCTCTTGCCTCAACGTCTACCTCTACGTCGGAAACTCTCTTCGCAGATACTTTGTAAGTCTTTTCGTACATTATATCTTCTCCTTTATATTTTTATATTTTGATAGAATCTCAATATTATTTGTATTTTGCATTACAGAACCCTGTATGATATAATCATATCATACAAATTTCACACGGTCAACAAAAGATATTTGTTTAACTATATTAATATTGTCAGATAGTTAACTAATTTTCAAATGCCAATTATTTAACTATTCTGATATTTCAACAAAATCCATCCGGAGGGGATATGAAAAATGTATAAAAAACTATATCGTATTCATAATAAAAGCACAAATCCGTTCTATAATCTTGCGCTGGAAGAATACATTTTAACCACTAAAAAAAATATGAGTTTTCTTATTCTTTGGCAAAACAATAACACAGTGGTAATCGGTAACAATCAAAACGCATGGGAAGAGGTAAATCTTGATTTTGCCCGAAAAAACGGCATTTCCGTAGTCCGAAGGATAACCGGAGGCGGGGCCGTTTATCATGATATGAACAATGTAAATTTTTCATTCATAACGGAACTTGACGAAAGCGGAGGCTTTACGATAAATGATTTTGTGCGTCCGGTCACAGCGGCCTTGTCTGATATGGGCGTTCCCGCCGTGGCGGACGGAAGAAACGACATAACCGTAAACGGGCTTAAGGTCTCCGGCAACGCCCAGAGAATATCCGGAGGGCGCATACTCCATCACGGCACGCTGCTTTTTAAGGCCGACGCTCAAAAGATGTCCTCGGTCCTTCGGGTCAGGCCGGAAAAATTCGTTTCCAAAAGCACTAAATCCGTAAAAAGCCGGGTAGGAAGCATATCCGAGCTCATTGACAAAAAAATGACCGTTTCCGAATTTATCGCCGCCCTTGAGAATTCCTTTTCAAAGGACACTCCCACGGAGCTGTACGAGCTTACGCCCGATGACATCGCGGAGGTCGAAAGGCTCGCGGCCGAAAAATATTCCCGTCCGGAGTGGACTTTCAGAGCGGTTCAGCCCATGGACATAAAATGCTCGGCAAAATATGACGGCGGGATAATAGATATAATGCTGAAGGTGGAAAATGACCGTGTGGCGGCCTGCCGGATATTTGGCGACTTTATGTCCGTTGACGACCCATCGGCGCTTGAGGAGGCCGTCGCCGGGGCGGAATTTTCACCCGAAGGCATAAGGGCCGCCCTGTCCGGACTGCCTTTAAATAATATTCTCGGCGGTATAACCGGGGAGCAGTTTATTGAATGTATTTTCAAATAAAAATGTAAAAATATAAACGAAGGGAGCACTGAAAATGAAACGTATATGTATTATAATGGCTCTTACGGCGGCCATGGCTCTTTCGGGATGCTCGGTAAAGAGCGGCCGTCCGGCTGTAAGGGAAAACGAACCCGCTCAGGGCTCAGGATATCCGGGAAATCAGCAAAACGGCGGAAGCGCGGACACCGCTCAGCCGTCTCAGACCGGTGAGATAGACGCGGAGCAGGCTCTTTCCATCGCCCTTGCGGACGCCGGAGTATCTGAAGACGATATTTACAGCTATAAAACAGAGCGGGACAGAGACGACGGTATGTCCATATATGAAGTTGAGTTTGAAACTGACTACTGCGATTACAGCTACGAAATAGAAACAGACGGCGGCAGAATAATCAGCGCAGATTATGACGTGGATGACAGGTACATCCGCTCTCTTGAGGACTCTCCTATAACAGAGGAAGACGCGAAGGCCATTGTTCAGTCCAAAGTACCCGGCTCATCGTCAGAAGACATCAGAATCCGTGAGGAAAGGGACGACAGAGAGACCCGCTTTGAGGGCGAGCTCTTCTATGACGACGCAAAATACGAATTTGAGATAGACGAAAGAACAGGAGTTATCGTCGACTGGAATGTGGATTACAGGTGGTAAAAAAATTGGCAGACCTTGATTGGTCTGCCGATTTTTATCTGAAAACTTATTAGTTCTCTGTAAGTCTTTGATACATTTTCATAAGCTCGGCCACGCAAGCGCTCTCGCTTTTGTAGGCTTCTGTATCTTTTGTAAAACCGTATGCCTCCATAACTGCCTTGTCGTTTTGCTGGTGCGCCTTGCGAAGCTCCGGCGGCATACATACAAAAATGCTTGCTGTAAGGCATATCAAATAACCCGATTCTGCTGATCTCAGGTTAGGGGCTGCTATTTGGTGAAACCGACGGAGTTTGGACCATCACTACTTATCTTGAAAAGGGACCTTTTCTGTTCAATCAGAACACGAGTAGACGGGATATATCCATCGATAAAGCTGGTGTGGTCAAGGTGTACCTGTTCCTCAAAAGTTAGAAACTCCTCCGGTCTTTCCACTCCGAAAACATCTCTTAAAAGTGAAAGCCAAAATATCTGGCTCTCTCCTTTTTCATAGCCTCGGCCTTGCCATTTTTCAGCAAACTGTCTTGCCGCTGTTTTCCGCTCTGTTCCGGTCATTTCCTCATCCCCCAAACATTTTCGCTGTCTTAAATATATCATACTTTATTGACCCCATCAACAAAACAGCCGATGTCATCCGACACCGGCCAAATCCGTATATATTTTTTCAATCCTTCCACACAAAATTATGCTTTATGCATTCACCGCCGTCAACGATAATGCTCTGCCCCGTGCAAAATGTATTTACGACGGTCAGGAAATAGGCCCATTCGGCTATTTCTTTCGGTGTCGCCCATCGTCTTAACGGAGTCTCGTCCATTATCTGTTCCCAGAGCTCCTCATCGTTCATAACGCACTCGTTGAGCGGCGTCAGCACTCCCCCCGGGTCGAGGCTGTTGCATGTAGCTCCGAATGACGCGACTCTCATGGCCGTGTTTTTCGTGTACGCCATAACGCCGCCCTTGCTGGCGCAGTATTCCGGAAATTCCGAGCCCGTATGGGCGCTGGCCGAGCCGATATTGAGTATGGAGCGTATATTTTTCTGAACTCCGTATTTCTCCGTTATATGTATGAGCGCCTTAAGATTTATGTCTATATCGTCCCCGTTCTGTGTTCCGGCGTTGTTTATAAGTATGTTTACCCCTTCTATATCGGGAAGGCGGTCATAATCACGGATGTCCACGAGATAATGGGTATAGCTTTTATCTTCGACGGAGGCTTTCTCGCGGTCGATGCCGAAAACTTCATGCCCCTTTTTCAAAAACAGCTCCGCTATGGCTTTTCCTATGCCTCTTGACGTGCCTGTTATAAGAATTTTCATATCAGCGCTCTCCTTTTATGTACTCAAGATATTCCGATCCGACGTTATTTTTTCTCCAGCTTTTCAGCACTCTATAGCCGATTGGGGAGAACAGTATTTCCATAACCGCCTCGGCCACCGCTCCGGTAAGGGCGCACATGGCGCACTGTATCAGCGTCCAGTGGAATCCATCCCAGAATATGGGCGCGAATATGACAAATACTATCACGGCGAATATGAAGTTATCTATAAACTGTCCGGCAAACGTGGAAACATAGGCTCTGACAGCGTAGGCCAGCCTTCCGTCAGGATTTTTCCTGAACGCCTTTCCTATGGTCCAGTTAAGGAAATTGTTTACCGCCGCCGAAAGAAGGAAGGCTATGGTGCTTCCCAAAAGTATGAACCAAGTTCCGCCAAGCAGACTGTTAAGCGCCGTATAGTCATCGGCGCTCGATGGTATAACGCTGACAATATAAAACACAAAGCACACAAGAAGGTTGACTCCAACCGCAACAACGGCTATTTTGTTGGACGCCTTTGGGCCGAAATAATTTGTTATTATGTCCATGCACATAAACGAAAGCCACGATATGAGTATTCCTCCGTCCAGCGCTATCCAGTCCGTCTGGACAATGGTCTTGTTGGCCAGCAGATTCATACATACTACGCTGACCACAAAAAGAGAGACCGCCAGCGCCGGTACGCTCCTTAAAATCAGCGCCGTTTCTTCAAATTCCTTTTTAAGCCATTCCGTAAGCGAGAGGGAATAATCCTTCGCCTCCATAGTTTCGTTATACATATTTTTTCCTCCAAATAAAAAACGGTTTCAAAACCGTCCGCAAAACATAATCAATATACAAAAGCGGCCCCGCAAAACGCAAAGCCGCCCCATAAAATCGTTATGAAAAGCAGTCCTGGTTTTGTTTTACGACAGGATGGTACAAACGAACTGTCGGCTCCGAATCAGAGCTTATATATTATATACGATCCGTATTGAAATTTCAAGACTAAAAAAGCCGGCACCCGTTTTTCGGGTACCGGCCATATAAAACATTCTAAAATACGCTCCGCGGCTTAGTTGAATACGCCCTTTGCCTCAAGCTCATCGTAGTTGAGTCCGAGCTTGTCGATCATTTCCTTTGTGTGGTAGCCAAGGGGATATCCGGCGAATTTATACTCGCAGGGGCACTCGCTGAGCTTTATGGCAGTGGCAAGCTGTTTTACCTTTACGCCATCGTGGAGAGGAAGGTCAACGTCAACGACCATCTTTCTGTCCTTAACCTGCTCGTCCTCAAGAAGAGCCTCTCTGAGGTTGAGAACAGGCTGAACGCAGGCGTCATAGTGCGAGAATACCTCTACCCATTCGTCTCTCGTCTTTGTCTTGAATATTCCTCTTATCTCGGCCTTTACCTCGGCGATGTTCTCGGGCCATACCGTGCCCTCTATAAGATCCTCGCGGCCGATAGCCATGCAGAAGTCCTTCCAGAACTTAGGCTCGAGGGAGCCTACGCTCATATACTGGCCGTCCTTTGTCTCGTAATAGTCGTACATGCTTCCGCCGTTAAGCCTTTCGCCCTCACGCTTAGGCTCCTCGCCAGACACAAGGAATCCGGCTCCGTCAAGGCTGTTGAATGGAACGCATCCGTCCATCATAGCGACGTCGATGAACTGTCCCTTGCCCGTGTTTCTCCTGTAATTTACAGCGGCAAGTATGCCGATAACAGAGTTAAGGGAGCCTACGGCGATATCCGCTATCTGGAAGTTCATAAGGGAAGGGCCTCCTTCCTTTCTTCCGGCATGGGAGATGATTCCGCTTCTTGACATATAGTTGATGTCGTGGCCTGCTGCCATTTTAAGAGGTCCGCTGTTTCCGTAGCCTGTAAGAGAGCAGTATATAACTCCGGGATTTACGGCCTTGAGATCCTCATAGCCAAGGCCCAGCTTATCCATGACGCCGGGACGGAATTGCTCAAGCACGATATCGTATTCCTTTACGAGCTCCTTTACGATGGCCTTTCCTTCCTCTGTCTTGAGGTTGAGGAACATTGTCTTTTTGTTTCTTCCAAGCCAAGCCTGGCATGCGGATATTCCCGTATCGCCGATAAAGGGCGGATAGTCAAGAACGATGTCCGGCTTGCTCGCCGAGCTTACCTTAAGCACCTCAGCGCCCATATCGGCCAGCATAAGAGTGGCATAGGGGCCGGGAAGCAAAGTTGAAAAATCCAATACCTTTAATCCGTCTAATGAACCCATTTCTTCTTCCTCCTGTAAAATCAAAAGCATATTAGCTCACATATTGCACTTTAATTTTACTTTTATACGTCGAAGTTTTCAAGCGAAAGGCAATATTATATTATAATTTGTCATAATGCTATAACATTTATTAATACTGCGGTCAAAGGTTTTGTATATATTGGCTTAATCATTCCATTCCTCGGTTATTATCCGCCTTTGTTACTCCTTCCAGTTTTCACCGTCAAGTCCAAGCAGTTCCACAAACCGTCTGGCGGCGAAGGAAAGCGCCGCGTTTTTCAGCATGACAAGTCCCACATACCTCTGGGGCAGCTGGGGCTCAACGGGTATCTCGAATATGTTTTCCCCGTCAATGGAGCTGTTGTCAAACTCTCTTATTATAAACGTCAGCCCGAGATTTATCCTCGCGAACTGTATGAGCAGATCATAGCTGGCAAGCTCGATTATTGGTTTGAAAAAAATGCCGTTTTCGGCGGCGAACCGGTCAAGCTGCTTTCTTGTATTGCTCATGTCCTCCAAAAGCAGCAGCGGATAGTTCGAAAGCTCCGACAGCTTTACCCCGGTTTTCGCCAGCTCCCTGTATTTCGTACCTCCTATTAAACAATCGTGTATGCGGACGCACTTTGTTATCTCCATATCGTCTCCGGCCTCTATGGGCAAATTGACAAAGCACATGTCGATTACTCCCCTTTTCAGCAGTTCCAGAGACTCATATGTAGTTTTGTTCACTACCTTTATCCTTATGTCAGAGTACGCTTTGCTGAATTTTTCAATATATGGCATGAGATAGCCACTTATAACCACATCGCTGGCTCCGATTCGCACCTCTCCCTTTTCCAGATTGGCCAGCTCAAAATATTTATGCTCGGCGGTCTTTACCATGTTGAAGGCCATATCCAAATAGTTGAAAAGCACCCTGCCCTCGGGAGTGAGCCTGACTCCCTTCGGCGTCCTGACAAGCAGCTGTCCCCCGAGCCTTTCCTCAAGCTGTTTCACCGCCATGCTTACGGCGGGCTGGGATATGAAAAGCTCCTTCGCCGCCGATGACATATTTCCCGTTCTTGCCACGGCGCAGAAAATTTTATATGTGTCAAGGGATATTCCCGTATCCATAAGCTGCCTCCTTCTATAAAACAGAATTATATATCAAGCATATCATATAAAACGTCTTTATGCCATAAAAATACCGGGGATTTAAACGCTTCCCCGGTCATAAACTTATAGATCCTTATTTTCGTATATATGCGATGAAATCATAAATGACGCCACACATATCAATATAGAAACAGCCAGAAATATAACAGCAGCAATCACTACACCTGAACTTGAAGAGCCAAACTCGTCACCAACGGATATGCTTATTCCGCCGGCAACGGCCATTGCTGATATAACAGAGATAAATACTACGGCCGTAAAGATAAATCTGGCATTAGTCGAGCCAAATTTATACCCGAGCGCCGTCACAACTGAACCCGTTGTAAGCGAAGCCGCCAATATGACAATCATAAATATCATTCTGTCACTTTCGCCAGACAGCCAATACACTAAGGCCAGAACAGCGGCATTTATTACGCTTAATCCCACCATTATTATATATTTGCTCAGCACATTGGCTCTCCTTGATACAGGCATGGCGGACGCATATCTTCCCCATTTGCTCTTTTCGTCAAAATTCAGTATTGTTATCGGTATCAGCGACATAACAACGATACTATACGTTCCGGTAAAAACTCCTATTGAACTTCCGCTGCTAGATACAAGCGCTATAAAGATATATACAGCCAATACAACAGCCACTATAAATATCTGGCTTTTTACAAGGCTTATGTCCTTTAATATTATTCCGCCTATGCCATTAAGTTCTTTCATATTAATTCACCCCTTTTAAGATAGTAGAGCATTATGTCCTCCACCGATGCCTTTTCTATATCAAAATTCTTTGGTATTCTGTCCCTGTACACAAGCGCGGTCTGGGAACAAGCCGTCTTTTTTACCGCCACAACCGCATTTTTGTCCAGTTCTTCAAGTCTGGTATCGTCTATATTTATGACAGCATATTTTTCAAGAAGATCATCCTTATTCTCAGAGAATACCAGTCTGCCGCCGTGGATAAAGGTTATATAATCGCATATTTTTTCCAGATCGCCGACTATGTGGGACGATATGAGCACGGAACATCTCTCATCCTGTATGAAGTCCAGCAGCATATCCAGCACTTCCATCCTTGCCGCCGGATCAAGGCCGTTGGTGACCTCGTCAAGCAAAAGGAGCCTCGCTCCGTGGGAAAGGGCGGCGGCTATCTCAAATCGCATTTTCATACCCGTTGAAAACGTCCTGATCTTTTTCTTCAAAGGCAGGCCGAATTTTTCCGCGTAACCGAAGAACTTGTCTCCGTCCCAAGTCTTATATATGCCCCTGAGCACCTTCTCCGCCATAGTTACTGTCATTTCCTCAGGAAACCCGCAGCCGGACATCACCGTTCCAACCTGCGCCATATCGTCATAGGTGAGTTTTTCCTGATCCTTGCCGAATATTTTTATATTTCCCCCGTCTTTTAAGGCCGCTCCGGTAATAAGGTTCATGATCGTGCTTTTTCCTGCTCCGTTTTCTCCTATAAGTCCCATTATACTCCCCTCGGGAATATTAAACGATATGTTCTCAAGGCTGAATGTCTTATATTTTTTCTCAAGTCTTTCTATTTCCAAAATGTTCATATCTCATCCTCCCCGCATACTATTTCAAACAGCTCTTTGAGCGTCGCATAATCTATGCCGCAGAGCTCCGCTTCACGTTTTATTTCCTCAAGCCGTCTCTCTATGTCCTTCAGCTTTTCTTCCCTTATAGCCTCGCCGTTTTGCTCAGCCACAAATGAGCCCTTGCCGGCGACGGTCTCTATAAAGCCGTCCCTTTCCAGCTCCTCATAGGCTCTTTTGGTCGTTATCACCGATATTCTGAGATCCTTCGCCAAAGCCCTGATTGACGGGAGAGCTTCTCCGCTTTTGAGTTTTCCCGATATTATCATTTCCTTTAGCTGAGCCGTTATCTGCTCATATATCGGTCTGTCGTCCTTGTTGCTTATGACTATATTCATCGGATCACCTCTCTTATAAAATTTTTCCTGAAATATCGTAGAATATTTTTCCGGTTTTGTCTGTGTTAATCCGTGACGCCATGATATACTGTATATATATAATATATACAGTATATATAATTTTGTCAACACTTTTTCAAAAAAACTTGACAAAGGCGTTTCCTTCGATGTCTAATCTAATTATAGAATCCATAAAGAAACAACAGGAAAGGGATGAATCCAGCGTGGCCACAGAAAATCTTACTGAAGGCAGCGTATTCCGCTCGCTTTTAAAATACGCCGCTCCTATGATCGTTACAAGCATATTGCAGGCCGTTTACAGCATAGTTGATATATGGATAGCGGGCATATACATCGGGGGAAGTGGCATATCAGGCATTTCAAACGGAAGCCTTATTATGAATCTCATAACCCAGATAGCCATTGGCATAACAGTTGGCGGAAACGTGCTCATCAGCCAATACTTCGGCTCGGGAATGGAGACCGACAGGAGGAAAGCCGTTGGCACTCTTTTGGTTTCCTCCCTGATAATGAGTGTTTTCTTCGGGTTTATTTTTTACGCCTCCGCCCGTCCTTTGCTTGTCTTTCTTAACGCTCCAGCGCTTGAGGAGGCGGTCGTATATGTGCAGATATGCTCCATGGGAATGCTTTTTATATTCGGTTACAACGCTTTGAGCGCCATACTAAGAGCCGCCGGAAATTCCTCCGCTCCAATGTATACAATAGCTCTCGCTACAGCGGTCAATGTTGTTTTGGACTATATTTTTATAGCTGAGATGGATATGGGCGTGGCCGGAGCCGCCATAGGCACGGCGACCGCCCAGGGCGTATCCTTTTTCACAGCCCTCATATACACCGCCCGCCACGGCGGCGATTATGGTTTTGACTCAAAGGAGCTGAAGGTATACGGCAAAAAACTTAAGAAAATACTCCGTCTGGGCTTTCCCATTGCCCTTCAGTGGACGATAGCCAGCGTTTCGTGGCTGGCAGTGGCCTTTCTTATTAATCTCTACGGCGTGGACGTTTCGGCGGGCAACGGCATATCCAATAAAATAAAGGATTTCTGTCAGCTCTTTATAACCGCTATGACAAGCGCGGCCGCGACCATGGCCGCCCAGAATCTTGGAGCGGGCAAATTTGACCGCGCCCGGGAGGTGCTTAATTCCTGCCTGAAAACAACGATAATAATGGCTTTTATAATCATAGCCATAGTTGAGGCCGCCGCTCCCTTTATTGTTTCGTTTTTCAACAAAGATCCGATAATATGCGGCCACGCCGTCACCAATATAAGGATAGAGATCATCGCGCAGATATTCTACGCCGGCTTCCTTTCCTACAACATACTGGCCACGGCCTGCGGCGACACGATTTTCGTTATGGCCAACTCATTTTTAAACTGTATAGTCGTAAGGCTTGTACTCGCTTTCGCACTTGAAAGCGTAATGGGCATTATGGGCGTATATCTGGCCTGCATGATCGCTCCAGCCTCGTCTGTGCCTGTCGGCTGGTACTACTGCAAAAAGGAAAAATGGAAAAAGCGGCTCGTATAAGCCGCAGGATATAAAAAGACCGTGCTCAGGCCAAACCGGCTCGAACACGGTCTTGATTTTTTTATTACTCCGTAAAGGGTTTTACGTCCTTTACCGCCTCCCCACAGGAGATAACGGCATCGTTGTTGTCGATGTCAATGAGCTTATATCGGTCATTTCCCATTCCAAGCTCCTTCATATATGTGAGCTGGCGCAGGCCGTGGCGGGATTCCATCCTCTCCACAAGAGCCTTGTTCTCCTCGGGCTTCATGGAGTAAACCAGATCCACGCAGGCCTGATCCACGGCAAGGATGTCCAAAGAGGCGAGTATGCCGACGTTGGGCGTAACGACGGGCTCGGCGGCCGTTCCCTCGCAGTCGCAGGACACTGACATATTTCTCATAACATTTATAAATACGATCCTTTCTCCGAAATGGTCGGTAACCGCCTTTCCGGACTCGGTCATTCTCTCCATAAATTCCTCATAGCTTATGTCCCACATATCGTCGGAGCCGGGAGTCGTATGGATCATTTTCTTTCCTATCCTTCCGTCGGCGCAGCCTATGGCGATGTTCTTGTTTGAGCCGCCGAAGCCTCCCTTGGAATGTCCCTTGAAGTGGGTAAGGGCGAGCATGGAATCATAGTTGAGGATATTTTTTCCCATGGACATCTCGTCAAACCATTTTCCATCCTTTACCGGCAGGAGAACCGTGCCGTCCTCGTCCATTATGTCCACGGGGCAGAACGTCCAGCCGTTTACTTTGAGCGTTTCTCTGTGCTGTTCCGTTGTATAGCGGTCTCCCTCGTAATATGTGTTTGTTTCCACAATATGAGCGTCGGGAAGCTCATTTTTTATAAGCGCTTCCACCCACGGTCTCGGTATAATGTTTGGGCCGTGCGCCTCTCCGGTGTGGAGCTTTACCGCCACCCTGCCGGTCAGCTTTCCGCCGACACGGGCAAATATTCTGCGAAGCCCATCCGCGGACAGGTCTCTGGTGAAATATACTTTTGATTCTTCCCCGGTACGCTCCTCATATGTGATATATTTGTCCCCGCCCGTTCCGGGGATTTTTTTATTTTCGTCCATTTTTACTGCCTCCTTGATGTTTTCCTATTCCTGCCGGCATTTAGCCGACACGCTATTACCGTCTGCTTTTATTATATTTTCCAAGGCCGACTATGTAAAATACTTAAAAATTATCCGCAGCTATTCTTTTTTTGAATGGCATTTTATTTTAAAAACATCCTGATAAGCGTATCGTTGAGCTGCCTGTAGGGCTGATACCTCATGGGGAGGTCGATCCAAGTCTTTTTGTCCACTATGCTCTTTTTGTGCGAGAATGTGTCAAAGCCGACCTTTCCGTGATAAGCGCCCATTCCGCTGGCTCCTACTCCGCCGAATCCCATCCTGCTTGTCGCCAGATGTATTATTGTGTCGTTTACGCATCCGCCGCCGAACTGGCATCTGTTAAGCACATATCTGACCGCCCTTCTGTCGCTCGAGAATATATAAAGCGCCAGGGGATGGGGTCTTGAGTTTACTTTTTTAACGGCGTCCTCAAGGCATTTGAACGTGAGCACGGGAAGGATCGGTCCGAAAATTTCCTCTCCCATTACCGCGTCATCCCAGTCCACCTCATCCATAATGGTTGGCTCTATCCTTAAAGCGTCGGCGTCACAGCTGCCGCCGTATACGACCTTGCTCCTGTCCATAAGGCCGTTGAGACGGTTGAAATGCTTTTCGTTTATTATTTTTCCGTAATCGCCGTTGAGCAGCGGCCTGTCGCCAAACTGCCTTTTTATCTGAGTTTTTATTTCCTCTATCAGTCTGTCCTTTATTCTCTCGTCGCAGTATATATAGTCGGGAGCGACGCAGGTCTGTCCGCAGTTGAGGAATTTTCCGAAAACTATCCTCTTGGCCGCCAACTTAAGATTCGCCGTTCTGTCAACTATGCATGGACTTTTTCCGCCCAGCTCAAGTGTAACGGGCGTAAGCCTGTCGGCGGCGTTTTTAAGCACCTCCCTGCCCACGCTCTGGCTTCCGGTAAAGAATATATAATCAAAATCAGCCTTGAGAAGGCATCCGTTCTCCTGTCTTCCTCCGGTAACTACGGCAACGTACTCCGGGTCAAAGCACTCGCCTATTATTTTGTCGATGACCTCGCTCGTATTGGGTGAATAGGCGCTGGGCTTAACGACTGCCGTGTTTCCCGCGGCCAAAGCGTCCACAAGCGGATCAAGGGTTAGCATAAAGGGGTAGTTCCAAGGGCTCATTATAAGAGTCACTCCATAGGGAGAAGGCTTTACAAAGCTCCTTGACGCGAACTGCGCCAGGGGCGTTATTACGTTCTTCTCGCGGGCAAAGGCCGCCGTGTGCTTTATCATATATGAAAGCTCGCTCAGCACCATTCCCGTCTCGCACATGTATCCCTCCACGGGGCCTTTTCCGAGATCTTTTTTGAGCGCCTCGTCTATTTCCTTTTCATGTCTTGCTATTATGTGTCTGAGATGTCTGAGGGCGTTTATCCTGTATTCCACGTCAAGGGTCTTTCCGCTCTCGAAAAATTCCCTTTGTTTCCTGATTATTTCATCTATTTCTTCCTGTCTCATTTTTATCACTCCATAACGTCATAATAGAATTTCTCAAGTTCCAAAGCGTCCATAAGTTTGGGCACGGGATAGAGGGGATTGCCCTCCTTTTCCGCGAAATCCGCCAGCCTGGGCACGTCTTTTTTCCTTATTTCCTTGATCGTGTCTGGTATATCCAGTCTCAGTTTCATTTCCTTTACAGCGGCAATAAATTTCTCCGCTCCTGTTTTATGGCTTTCCTGCGGCACGGATATGCCGATTACAACGGCAAGATCATGCAGCTTTTTATAGGCGCTTGATCCGTAGGCTTCAAGTACATGGGGAAGAATCACGGCGTTTGCCAGTCCGTGGGGAACATTGTATCTTCCTCCAAGGGAATGGGCCACGGCATGGACATATCCCACATAGGATTTTGTGAACGCGCTTCCCGCGAGATAGGCGGCCGTAAGCATATTTTTTCTTGCCTCCATGTTGTTTCCGTCCTCATAGGCGTCAAAAATATTCTCGAATATGAGCCTTACGGCTTCCGTGGCGTCGGCTCTTGTCTCCTTTGTCGTGGAGCGTCCTATATACGCCTCCACAGCATGGGTAAGGGCATCCATTCCGGTGGTCGCCGTAAGCCCTTTGGGCAGAGTCCTTGTTATCTCCGGGTCAAGCACGGCGTAACGGGGAATGAGCGGAAAGTCGTTTATCGGATATTTATGTCTCGTCTTTGCGTCGGTTATAACGGCGGCAAGGGTCGTCTCGCTTCCCGTTCCGGCCGTGGTAGGTATGGCGATAAGGGGAGGTATTCTCTTATGCACCTTGAGTATGCCCTTCATCTGGGAAAGCGTCTGATAAGGCTTGGCTATCCTCGCTCCGACAGCCTTGGCGCAGTCGATGGAGGAGCCCCCTCCGAATCCTATGATGGCCTGGCAGTTGCCCTTAAGATAAAGTATTCTTGCCTCCTCCACGTTGTCGGTGGTGGGGTTTGCAACTGTCCTGTCATACACATAGCATCTTATGCCGTGGGTCTTGAGATCCTCCTCAAGCCCTTTTGTTATGCCAAAATCCCTGATGCTCTTATCCGTTACAAGAAGCGCCCTTTTTATTCCTTTTTTTCTGAAAAGACGCGCGACCGAATCTATGCCCTCAAGTATTTCCGGCTTTCTGTACGGAAGAATGGGGATAGCGATTCTGAATACCGTCTGAAACGTGCGGCAATACGCTTTTCTTATTATGTTCATTGTTCTTCTCCTTTGTACTCGCAAATTTTTCGCAGGTTTTCGGCTATGACGGAAAGGGATCGATAAAACGCGTCCCTGTCGGGATCCGAAAGCCCTTCTCCGCCCTTCTCAACCGCTGATTCGATGAGCATAGTCATTTTGTCAGCCAGTTCCTCGCCCTTTGGCGTAAGCCTTATTTTTGAGCGGTATCTTCTCTTGTTTCCCGACTCGTCAAATATGACAAGCCCCTCGTTTTCAAGTCTGGCCATGGTTCTTGACACTGCCGCCTTGTCCTCCATGCAAAGGGAGGCAAGCTCCGAAGACGTCAGCTCCCCTACCCTTCTCAGCTTAAGGAGATACATGACCTGCGGCCCTTTCAGCCCCAGCTCAGTCATTTCCCTGCTTTTTATTTTCTGCACGCATTTATATATCTGCGATATGGATGTTATAAATAATTCAAATCTGTCAAGCATCTTATCCTCCTGTCAAATCCATCAAATGATAGCACAAAGATGTTGATATGTCAACATTGCCGTGTTCCGGAAAGGGTCATTCCGCCCTATTTCCGCGCAAAAAATCCCTGCCGTTTCCGGCAGGGACAGCGTGTCGAAAAAGTCCTTTGGGACTTTTTCGAGTTTAAATTAAGGCAATAA
>OGGQ01002921.1_pt1 | contig 17172 bp, 12 predicted proteins | sample 1571191 | NCBI WGS metagenome assembly OGGQ01 (sample SAMEA2582061, study PRJEB24529) | metagenome | biome: Human gut stool | place: China | collected 2011
TTGTACCCCGCGCCGAACACCGACGTGACCTTGCCGAAGCCCCTGGCGTTCCGGCCAGAGCCGACCACCAGCATCACGATGCCCAGGATCAGCACCACCGGGTAGCCCGCCACATTGCCGATGCCCAGCACCGCCAGGCCGCCGCCCAGGAAGATCACCCACCAGGTGCCCTCGTCCCAGATGCCGTCCGCTATGTGTCCGTCCCGGGCCTTCTTCACGAAGCTGATGACCATGCCGGTCAAGATCTGGAGGAAGCCCAGCACCAGCGAGCCCACCAGGATGGCCATGGTGTCCGTCAGGGGGGTGAACAGGTACGGCAGGGCAAAGGTGCTCTCCGGATCGATGAGCTTTGCCAGCTGGCTGAGGAAGTCCCCGAAAAAGCCGCCGGTCAGCGCCCCCACAATAAAGGTGCTGATGCCGCAGAGCACCAACAGGCCGCCCATGTAATCCATGGTCCCCCGGACCTTCTTCTTCCACAGGAACAGCCCCATGGCCAGCATCAAAAGGCCGTAGCCCATATCCGCCATCATGATGCCATAAAACAGGATGAAGAACGGCGCCATCAGAGGATTGGGGTCCAGGCTGCCGTACACCGGCAGGGCGTACATATCCGTCACCATGTTCAGCGGCCGGGAGAACCAGTTGTTCCGCAGCCGCACCGGCACGTCCGGATACTCGTCCGCCTTCGGGTCCTCCGCCTCCCAGGCGCAGTCCAGCTGGTCCAGCACGTTGCCCACGGCCGCCAGCCGGTCCGCCGGGGCCCAGCCCTCAAAGAAGAGGATGGTCCCGTCGGTGAGGAGGTTCCCGTTCCCCTCCTCCAGTGCGGTGTCGGTCCGCAGCCGGTCCGCATAGAGCCGCAGGGTGTCCCAGTCCGCGCCGCTCTTGCCCAGGGCGGCGGTGGTCTCCTCCTGGCGCCGGCGGTTCTCCGCCAGCTCCCCTTCCAGGCGGCGGAGGTTCTCCGCCGGCGTGCCGGTGAGGCCCTGGAAGGCCGTCACGCTGAATCCCCTGGTCCGCAGGACGTCCAGCGCCGCCTCCTCGTCCGCCCGGTGGCAGATCAGCAGGCAGTAGCGCTGCTGCTTGTCCCCGGAGATCTCCAGCAGCTCGCTGGCGGTCTCTCCCAGCGCCTGCCGCAGGGCCCCCAGGTCCGCCGCCGCAGGACAGACGCCTAACAGGAACGCCGTGTGGGCTGTGCCCGTCTGCTCCAGCGGCAAGTCCAGGTCTTTCCAGGGCTGTAAAGCTGCTTGCTTTGCCAGCAGGCGCCCCTCCTCCGCCTGGAGCTGGGCGGCGGTCTGCACCAGCTCCGCCACCCGGGCGCTGGCGTCCTGGGCCTTAGACGCCGCCTCCCCGCTGAAAAATTCCGTCTGGGTCACCGCCTGCCGCTGGGGGAACAGCCCCTCCCGCACATCGGCGTACTTCTTCACAGCCGACAGGGCGGTGTTCACATCCGCCAGGGCCGCCCGGGTCTCCGCCAGGCGGGAGCTCTCCCGCTCCAGCAGGCCGGCCCAGTCCTCCCCGGCGCTCTCCGGCTCCCGGATCTCCACGCACCCCAGCCGCTGGAGCTGCCGCAGCAGCTCCTCCCGGCAGGCGGCCATGGCGACCACCCGGAGCCTCTTCATCTTCACAATGGCCATGTCAGTCTTTCACAACCCTTCCGACGATGAGATCGGCGGCGGCGTCCAGCCGGGTCTCCGCCTCCCGGCGCAGGGCATCGCCCTCCGCCTGTGCGTCCCGGCGAATCTCCTCCCCCCGGGCCGCCGCCCGGGTCTCCGCCTGCTGGAGCAGCTCCCTGCTCCGTTCCGCGGCGGAGGTCCGTGTCTGCTGTAAAAGCGCAAGGCCCTCCCGCTGGGCATCGGCGACGATCTGTTTCGCCTTTGCTTCTGCGGAGGCCTTGCGCTCCCGGTTATCCGCCTCCACGCGTGTGATGTTCTCGATGACTTCCAGTGGCATCTATCCTCACCTCTTTCCTGTCATGGGGCTTCTCTATGCAATATGTCTCACGGTCCTCCGGCAGACGCGGTGACCACGCCCGCCGGAGAATACCGATATGGGGATCTTGCTTGCTGTTCATCCTCTCTGGGAGATCTTCTCCCCGTTCGCCATAGCTTGGGCAGCTTCGGGGGCTCTTATCCGTGTGTCCGCGAAAACGGGGTCACTTCTCCTCTTTTTGGGTGCTCCTGTCCATCTGGGCGGCCAGCTCGTTCAGCTCCGTGCCCGCCTGATCCATGGCCCGGGGCAGCTGTGTCAGGTTCACCTCCACCTTCCGCAGCTCCGCCGTCACGTGGGAGGCGGTGGATTCAAAGGTGGACATCAGCGTCACATACTGGGACCGGAACAGCTCTACCGTCCGGCGCAGCTTGGCGGTGGTGTCAGCCTCCAGCTCCGCGGCCCGTTTGTGGGCATCACACTCGATGTCTCCCACCCGGTCCCGGAACTGGGCGTAGGCCTCTGCCTCCGGCCGGAGCTTTTCCAGCTCCGCCCGCAGGCGCTCGGCCTCTCCCTTGCTGGACTCCAGCTCCCGCCGGGCCGCCTGCGCCTCCTCCAGCTGGGACTGGGTCTGCTCCCGCAGGGCGCTCTCCGCCTCCAGCCGGGTCTGGAGCTCCCGGACCTGGGAACGAAGGCTCTCCGCCTCGGTCTGCAGGCTGTCGCGCTCCTGCTGGAGCTTCTCCCGATCCGCGGTCGATTCCTTGGATGCCTGCTCGATATAACGGATCACGTCCTGCTTGTCAAATCCGCCGAACGCAACTGTTTTGAATGTATAGTTGTCCATAACCCTGGTTCTCTCTTTCCCGCTTCATAGTTTAGCTTCACTTTAGCACAGAAACCGGCTGTTTACAAGGGTTTGAAAATTAACATAAAAAATTCAAAAAAACTCTTGCATTTTAGTTTGGGACGTGCTATTATAAATAAGCTGTCCGGCAGGACACGCGCCCTTAGCTCAGCTGGATAGAGCGTCTGGCTACGGACCAGAAGGCCGGGGGTTCGAATCCCTCAGGGCGTACCAGTGAAAAGCCTGTGTTCTCTAAAGAACACAGGCTTTCCTGTTTTTTTCCGGCTTTCCCCATCCGCCGGTTTTGACCCATACCGCGACCCAGACCGCTGAAATTTTGCTCCATTTTCCAGCTCCCGGAGGTCCTCACCTCTCCGCTGTTGCGAGGACGCTCCCCATGGTGTTTGCCGCCTGGATTTGGGCGCTGGTCGTCACATGGGCGTAGGTGTCCAGGGTGAACCCGGCGCTGTAGTGCCCCAGCATTCCGGAGACGGTCTTCACATCCACCCCGTTCTGAAGGGCCAGAGTTGCAAAAGTGTGCCGCAGGTCGTGGAACCTGATCCTCGGAAGTCCTGCCCGTTTCAGCACCCCTCTGCAGCCGGTGAAGCACGCTGTCCGGGGACATGGGTCCTCCCGCCGGCGAGGGGAACACGTAGGGGCTGTCCCCTGCCTTTTTCTTCTGCTCTTTCAGGACTTCCACGGCGTCCTCCGACAGCGGCAGGGTCCGGTAGGCGTTCTTTGTCTTCAGGGGCACCTCCCCCACACTCCCGTTCTGCCGGGCGATGCTCCGCTGGATGCGCATGGTCTTTCTCCGGAGATCGATGTCCGTCCACTTTAGGCCAAGCAGCTCGCCCCGGCGCAGTCCTGTGGCCAGGTCCAGGTAGTAGAGTTCATACACGCCGCTCCGCTTCGCTTCCTGGAAGAATGCCGCCAGCTGGTCCGGCGTCAGGGTCTTCATCTCCTGCCGCTCCACCTTCGGCAGGGAGCAACCCTTGGCCGGGTTGCTCCGAATCAGCCGTTGTGCTGCCGCGATGTCCAGTGCCGAGGAGAACATCTGGTGCAGATTCCGTACCGTCTTGGGTGCAAGCCCTTTTGGTTTACTTCGGCTCTCTTTGCTCTGAACCCTGCCGTTTTCCAGCAGTTCTTTGTAGAGACGCTGTATCTCCAGAGAGGTGAGTTTTTCCAGCGGGGTCTTCCCGATCCTCGGTCCGATGTGGTTATTCATGAACCCCTTATAGGTTTGGTAGGTGGATGGCCGCAGGCTCATCCTGGCCCAGTCCTCCAGCCACACTTCCAGCCATTCACTCACTGTGTAGTTCTCTCTCTTCGTGTCGTCCGGCTTCTTCGTGTCATCCACTTCCATGCTGGCCCCGATAGCCGCTTTCAGCTTCTCGGCTGTCTCTGTCTTTGTCCTCCCCAGCACGTTTTTGTAGATAGCCTTGCCGGTCTCCGGATCGTGGCCTGCTGTGTACCGGCCCTCCCACCTGCCTTCCTTCCGCTTTCTAAGGCTCCCCTCACCGTTGGCTCGCTTCTTCGCCATGCTGTTCACATCCTTTCGCCACACACAATACCCGAATGACGCGGCAATATCCAGTGGGCTTGGCGAGTGTTATCAAAACGTTAAGAAAGAAAAAGCGATTCCTGTGAACTGTTTCTCTTTGACATAGCATATCTATTCCGGCTGGCATCCGGCGAGATGGGGCTTTTCTGCAAATAGCTCAAATACGGTGGTAAAAATCCCCGCGATGGCTTGCGGTCTCTGCGCTTTTTCAAATCGCCACAGCGGAATTTTGGGAAAGCCTGAAAATCAACGGCGGTGCTGATCCCCGGGAAAAGCCCCGCCCTGCGGGGCTTTGTGGCCGGATCGCCGGGGGCACCACGGCGGTCCTTTATCCTCGTACTTTTTTCGGCAAATTATCCTTGGGGGAAAATCGGTTGATCGACGTCAATTTCACGTACACCGGCGAATCACTTCCCGCTGTGCAGTTCCATCGCCTGATCCACTTCTGACACATATTTTGGTACGTTCTCTGCACATGCAGCTCGCTGTTCGGCGAACTGCGGGCGGAGCATCTTGGCGCTGTTACCTTCCTCTCTTCCATAATGCGAGCTGCTTTTCTCAGCTTGTGAGTCGATGTGCAGACCAATTTCCAACGGCTGCCCCAAACCTTCAAAAACACTCGTGGGGGTGTACGGATGCCACCCTCCTCCGCCGGAGGGCATACAGCGGCTCACAAGGCCAAACAGACGGGGTTTTTCTCGCGGGGTGCCACCTTTGTGCCGCTGGAGACTGTCTCTCTTTGTTTCGGCGTATCAGGTTTTGATATGGTCTCCTTGCCTCCGGCGCTTTGGGGCGTCTTTATTATTGTCTACTTGCGACGCAATTCCTGAGTCTATATGGGCCGTTCTATTCTTTGTCATAGCATCGCATTTTCGGCAGAGAGGCGCAACGTTTTTTCTCTCTGTCGTTCGGCCTTCGGCCGCAGAGTGGGTCCGGGCACCGCCCGGTTCTGCGGCCGGCGTATAGCCGGACGCGATGCTTGCCCTCACCAATGTGATGAAGAGATCAGGCCCGCGTTCAAACTGACCTGGCAATTTTTCACTTCTGGATTCCAACGTTTCTGCCATGGAAAAAGAGGACAGATCCGGTTTTGGACCTGCCCTCTTTCATGAGTTTTAATCTTTCGAAAAGGATTTGTAGATCAAATCATTCTGAAACTGGAACATTCTCATAAGGAAGATTTTCACCTTCGTAGCCAATGTTCTTCATGCACTCGGCCCAGACATCCCACCAATTCGGGGACTGGAACCATTTCTCGCTGACCTTGACAGCAGCAACAGCAATCTTCATGCCCTTCTTCACATCGGCATTGGACAGAGGCATACGCGGGGCGACACCCTCAGCTCCGGCCGGGTCGATGCAGTATACGCAGGTCATATCCGGGACCGTCATCAGATTGGTGATGACATCACTGCCCTTTTCCCTCCGCTGGAGCAGAAGGTTCTCGTTCTGGAACTGGATATAATATTGCGTACGAGAAACATCGTCCGTGACAGTCAGTGTGCCGTAGTCAAATCCGCCATGGGTGTCGGTCTTGATATCGTCAACCGTGCCCTTGCAAATGACCTTGGCGTTAATCAGCCCCTTCTTTTTGAGAGCCTCAAACATATCAGTGTCAGCGTCAGGGCTAGTGCGAAGAACCTCGCCAATCTGCCTGCAGAGGGTGATGGTTCCGGTGCAAATCTTGTTCATGATGTCGTCCTTGTTTACCAGCCAGCCGGAAATGCCGACCATGTTGCCAAACTCTCCGCAGATATCCCGGCCAATTTTTTCGGCCAGAGGAGCGTTGTACGGGTCCGCCAGTTCAACGCTGATTCTGTCGTTGTTGCCGTTGGCCAATCCCAGCGGGGAGGTGGGGCAGCCGTTGACATTGAGGAGCAAGGTTTCCAGGGCGGGGACCGCACGGCCCGCACCATCAGCGTCAATCGTATAGGCACCTGTGTTCAGGCTCAGGAGCAGAGGGAAGAAAATGCTGAAACCGCCGAGTTCCACAGGGAAATTGTATTTCAGGTTTTTACCATCCCGCTCGGCAATCTCTTTCAGAAGATTCGCAGCGTTCGCTGCATACTCTGAGAAATCCACGCCAACAATTGCCGCCGGAGCGCCCATGCCCGCCGTTGCAGAGGCGTACTCGCCGACTTTCATATCCGAGGCATCAATCATTTTAACCAGGAGTTCTTCTCCGGGATGGCGTTCCTTGTAAGACTCCATCAGTTTGATGCCGCTGGAGATAGAGCCACCGCCGCCGGCACCCATTAGAGTGGCACCCCAGATAATGTCAATCATGTCCTGCTCACGCAATTCAATAATCTTCTCTTCTGCCATACAAACAACTCCTTTACAAAATATTAAATGTAGAATCCTACAGGTACACAGATTATCGCTCGGGAGGACGCATATAGGTGATACGGCTCTGCTTCAAGTGCATTTTGGCCTCCAGCTCCAGCAGCATGACCGCCGCCTGGGCAGCTTCAATGACGGGGATTTCGTAGCCCAATTCCATGAGGCCGGCCTGAACGTCCTCTGTCACATCCACCATGGCGGTGCAACCAAGAGAGACAGCCTGCGCTCCGTCAACCTTGATGGCCTCAACTGCCTCGGCAATCAGGGCTTTGACCAGCTTGTCGTGCTGCTGCAGGTCCTCGACCGGAATGTCGATGCTGCGGACACAGCAGACACGTCCGTCCAGGTGCGCTCTGGCCACATTCCCCTCAATCATGGGAAGGACATTGTTCATGACCGAGATGATGGCGATTTTGTCCGCAAGCCCCATGCTCAGATGGAGAGAGGGCTCAAATCCACCAAATACAGGGATGTCCACATACTCTCTGGCCGCCTTCACAGCTGGGTCACCATAGCAGTTGATGAAGATGCCGTCGCAGCCCTCTTCCTCGGCTTCTTTGCAGAGTCGAAGGACATCCGGCGCGCAGACGGCCTCGTCATATTCGCACTCAATGGAGGGGGGACCCACTTTGATTTGGACGGACCGGAGTTCCGTATCCGGAGACAAGTATTTCCGCATATACGCAATCATCTCTTCGGTAATGACATTGCCGGTGACAGGAATGATGTTTTTGATAACGAGACCCATCTTCAAATACCTCCTTACTCTTGTGCTTTCACAGTTCCTTCTTTGTAAATGGCGCCAAACTCATCCTCCACGTATACACCGCCGACACAGGCTTTTTCCGGGTTTGACCTAAAGATGATGGACAAGACGAGATAGACGACAAACGCGACCACGATACTATTAATCGCGGCAACACCCCATGTGATGACAAAGCCAACGACACTGCCGGCGACCCAGGCAATCAGAGCCAGAAGATTGCAGAAATAATGCTTGGTCCCCTCACCGTATTGATATGTCCCCTTCTTGACAAAGAAGTAATCCGCAATCACAACACCGGCAACAGGGGAAATCCCGACAGCCAGAATGCTCAGGAAGGTAGTGAAGTAGTCCATAAGTCCCATGGCACCCGCAATTACCGCAACAGCGCCGACTACCAGAGTCATGATATGCTTGTTTCCTTTGGGGAAGATTGTAGAGAGCGCAACTGTTCCGAAATACAGGTTCCCGCCGTTTGTTGTCCACTGCGCAAACACCAGCAAAACAAGGGCAGCAAATCCAAGGATTTGAATAAGGGCGGTGGGAACATCAGCAGTATTGCAGGCAACGCAGACGCAGTAGCCGCACATGGTCATAAAGACGTTCGCAATTAGGAAACCGAAAACAGAGCCTCCGGTTGCCACAACTGGGCTTCTTCCATAGCGGGAAAAATCTGGCTGCAGACAAGTGCCCATTGCGTAGCCGCCGATGACAGTTACAGCTGCAGAAGTCACTGTCAACCCTGTCGATTCAACAGGAAGAGCATTGAATGCTGTCAGGCCGCCTACTTTTCGAATCGCTAGAACAACGGCGACAAGGCACATAATCAGGATAATCGGAGAGGCAAAGTTGCTCAGCCACTCGACTCCCTTGTAGCCTACATAGGCTGTGGTGACCATTAAAATGCCGCCCCAGATACCTGCGACCGTCGTGTCGGTGATGATTCCGGCATTGGGGAACATCGCGTGAATCGTCGCCCCGAAGAATCCGCACTGGATACCGAAGAAACCGATGCAGACCAGGACAAGCAGCACCGCGATAATATACGAGCCGATACATCCAAAGGACTCCCGGAGCAGCATACTCAAACCGACGCCGGTTTTGGTTCCAATCCAGCTCAGCAATCCGCCAATCAGAGCGAGGACCGCGCTGCCAATAACCGTCGCAAGAAGGGCCTCCATGATGGTCAGTTGGCCGGACATACTTGCTCCCACATAGATGCCGGACAAAGCAATGATTTGCCCCACCAAAGTGGCCACAACGCCGTAATCACTCCGGCGATACTCGGCTGGTATAGGGGCTGTTGACCAGTCATTTTGTATCAGTTTTGCGGTTCTTTCATCTTGCTGCATGACATTCCCTCCTTATGTTCTTGGTTAAAAAAATTATAAAAGGTGCGGCCTGAATTGTCGTTATCGGCGCGGACAGAAACGGGGGCATTTTTTTATCCAAATCAGGGAAACGGAATTTGGGCCTTATGGAAATGCACAAAAAAGCCGCCCCCTCTTTGAGAGAGAGCGGCTGCCAGGGGGGAGTGTGTGGGATAAGTAGACTAAACCAACCGGCCCAGAATCTTCGTAATCAGCTCCGCTGTTACCGCGACACTTTCGATATCGCAGGTTTCGTCAGGGGAGTGGACGTCCGTCAGGGACGGTCCAATCGCAATCATATCGAGGCACGGATTTTTCTCAAAGAACGCACCGCATTCTAGGCCGCCGTGGACCGGCTCGACGACCATATCCTTGCCGGTAATCTCCCGATACACATCACAGGTGAGAGGAACCAGCTTGCTGTGTGGATTAACCCCCCAGGCGGGGGCGTGATCCCCTTGTTCATAGGTAAAACCAAACAGTTCCCCAATCAGGCGAGAAGCCCGCAGAATTTCTTCCGCACGGTAATTGACGCAGCTGCGTTCCATTGCCTCCAGAGTAATTTCAGCTGGGCCAACCGTCAAAAGCCCCAGGTTCTGGGAGCTTTCGACCAGCGAGGGCACGAAAGGACTCATGGTATTTACTCCGTTAGGCAGTGTGACCAAAAGTCCCAGAAGGCTCTTAGATATCTCAACGCCCAGGCACTGCTGAACGGAATGCGCCTCTTGAACGGCAACGTCATATAAGTAGGACGGTTCCTTTTCACCAAATGCACTGACAAAGTCCTGCTCATAGTCCTTTAAAAGCTGGAGCGCCTGTTGGGAAAGAGCTGTGGGAACGAGGACTGTTGCCTGCGCCGCTGCGGGAATAGCGTTTTTGGCCTGCCCTCCGGAGAAGGCGGTGACTTTGACCGGAATGCCGGATTCCGCCAGCCTAGACAGGGCAGAGGCTACGCAGACAAGCGCGTTGGCCCTTCCCAGGTTGATGCCGACACCAGAGTGACCCCCTTGGAGGCCCTTGAGTGTGACCTCGATAGCTGTATCATCGGGAGAGACCGCTTCCCATTTCGCCTCCCTGCGGAAGCGGATGAAATCACAGCCGGCCGCTGAATTACAAAGAGACCCCAGCCACTCCCAATCCAGATTGACGAGATAATCTCCATCCAAATGCTCTGCCGGCATATCGATAGAGGCCATGCCGTCCTCCTCATTCACTGTGAAAATGACACGAAGAGGACCGTGGCGAAGGGTGTTATCCTGCAGAATATACAGGCAGAGCGCAACGCCGATACCGTCGTCAGCACCCAGGCTGGTCCCATCCGCATGGAGAATTTTTCCATCGTTGATGACTTTGATAGGGTCACGAAGGGGGTCAAACGAGACGCCCTCGGCTGCCACACAGACCATGTCCATGTGCGCCTGAAGGATGACGCGAGGGGATGCCTCGCATCCGGGGGCGGCGGGCTTTTCAATAATGATGTCACCCAAGCGGTCTTTTGTAACTGCAAGGCCGTGGTCCTTTGCCCACTGGAAGAGATAGGCCCCGATTTGCTCTTCGTGGTGGGACGGATGGGGAATTTCGCAAATCTTATAAAACTCCTGCAGGATGATATCCAAGGCTGAGCGGCAATTCATGGCATGACCTCCTATTCATGACTTGATAATTTTACTATACTAGGTTTTGCGCGAAAAGTATTTGTCCAAAAGGATTATTTTTGAATACGAATTTAACCGATGCTGCGAAATCGATGGCATCAGTTTTCAGCAAAATACCGCAGGACCGATTCGGCCCTGCGGTACAGCTATTTTTGCTCGGCCTGATAATCCAAGAGGCGCTTGATTGCCAGCGCACGGTAGAGATAATAATTTGCTGGCATTGGGGTAATGTCATACCCGAGGCGGCGGTTGATTTTGTTCAGGCGGTATTTCACAGTGCTCTCATGAACATGAAGCAGCCCAGCGGCGCGCGTTACACTTTTATCCGTGTCAATCAGGTAGGCGGCCAGGGTTTTCCAGATGTCGGCTTCGTCTTTCTGGCCCTGCAGAGGCCCCAGGACCGATAAATGCTGCAGCATGGCAGCGTTATCGCCCTGAACGATATTATAGCAGGTTTCCGAAAAGACCAGGTTTTGATGTGTGATAATCGTTTGGTGGGGATAAATGATTCGTGCAGTGGAGCAGTATTGCTCAATCAGCAGATACGCCTTTCGGGTATCCATGATGGAGTCCAGTCCGCCGCACCAAACAAGAACAGAGCCAGGATATGCCCGAACAAACTGCTCCATAAAATCCTGTGCCAGTTCACCATCAGCCCCGGGGTAAGGAGCGTCATCCGTGAAGGCAACGATACCATGGTCAAAGGAATCCACGATGGCGGATTTCCGATTGGCGCGGAGGTACTCCTTGACACTTTGCTTCTGCTGGGAAAGGTCATGGCTTTTGTGTTGAGGGGCGCCTTGTGGAATAATCACCCACATGATACGGAGCGCATGAAGGTCAATCCGCATTCTATTTGCGATTCGATAGATGTCCAGATTCTGTTCATTCAGAATCATCCGAATCAAATCGTCCGTATCCTCTTTTTGCAGATCTTCTCTCCACAGGTTATATGAGGTTTCAACGACTTCACCGGCCTGCTCTAACGCATCCTCTGTCATAACATCTGGCTCTCCTAGAGCATAGAGACGCAGGTTTTTCTGATGCCTGGCATTGAGAAGATGCTGCCGAACCTCATACCTTTTATCATGATAAGAGATGGTTTGCGGAAATTGGGCTATGGTGTCGGCGCAGTCTCGAAAACTATCCACCAGTTCCTGTGACAGCGACATGGGCCATGTTGCCAGGCCCAACTCCCGGCCATCCCTATCCATGAGCAGGAAGGAGTAGCGCAAATGGTCGCTGAGGATTCGAAGGATTCCCGAAACATTGCGCTGGCGCTCTCTCATAGCCGAGATTTGCTCCAGAAGAAGCGGTACGAATCTAGTGGATTTTTTTCGCTCCTCAAAGATTTTCTCCATCACTTCTGTGATAACCTCATTGTAGCGCAGATGGTAATCGTTTGGAGGCATCATTATCAAGGGAAAATCCAACTCGTTCGCAATTTCAATGAGCCGTTTGTCTATGGATTTCAAATAGTAGCCAACATAGTACAGTACAAGAGCAGACTCGCCGACTTCATGGAGACGCCGGATAGCATTGCACTGGGCCTCCACATCATCCATCACGGAAGTGAAGGCGGTGATGATAAGTTCGTTTCCTAAAAACAGAGCATCCGCCATAGCAAACACACGGGCATACTCCAAAACGGAAACAGAGGAGACAAACTTCCCAAGCCCGTTGTGTCCAGCAATTACTTTGGCGTCTTGCAGGGAAGGTAGCTTCAGGCAGTCCGCAACAGTTATACTCATAGCAGCGATACCCCTTTCTCTTTACATCGGCCATTTGTTAGCGTTGATTTGATATCCGTATTTTTTAATTTATAAAAATATATCATAAACATATCCGCCTGAACAGAGGTAACCAAGTCAAGAGGTAAGGGACATATTGGGCAAAAAAGATTTGCAGGCACTTTCTGGACTGATAGATCAAAAAATGGACCAAAATTTCAGGAATTTTATCAAAGAATCGCTAAAAAATTTCTGGAAGCAGATCAGAAATAGATCGGAAATTCCTGGAAATGGACCAAAGCATAAAGGCCCAGATGGCCCAGCAGAAAAAGGAGATACTCAGCGAGGTAAAGGTTCTGATTGAGGCGGATATTATTCCAAAATTTAACCTGCTGGCCGATGGAATTCTAAGCATCAATGAGAAGCTGATCCTGCGGGAGGCCATAGACACTGTGGAGGACCGCGTGGATGATCTGGAAAAGGCCGTGGATATCCATACCCAGCAGATTGACGAACTGAAAAAAGCCCAGTAGGTAAAATGTTCTCACGATGGCATGGTGTGGGGTGCCCGCTCCTTATCGGCGGGACACAGCGGCTCACACGGCCAAACAGGGGTGGTTTTGTGGACGTTCTGCCGTTGTCCGCTTCATTACTTTTCTTTGTCAACCGAATTGGGACTCCCTCTCGATCATAGCTCTCTTGCATGAGTTGTTGTTTCTCCCTCGAGCCTCCGTCCCTTCTCTTTGATATAGCATATCAATACTTGATCTAAGCATCCCCATCTTCGGCCTGTTCTGGCATCGCTGTCTGACCCAAACGGCGTTGCGGCATTTCTGAGCTTTAAAGTCTCCCCTGTTTTGGCGATGTCGGGAACGGCTGGTTTTAGTTGTTTTTCCCGAAAAAGAGCGGCTGAAAGTATTGCGCCGCAATGGGTTTCGGCCCCGAACAAGCTACGGACCAGAAGGCCGGGGGTTCGAATCCCTCAGGGCGTACCAGCAAAAAGCCTGTGTTCTCTAAGAACACAGGCTTTTCTGTTTTTTCCGGCTCCCCGGCACTGGTCACCTCCCCGCTGCCGCGAGGACATTTCCCATTATGTTGGCCGCCTGGATTTGGGCGTTGGTGGTGACATGGGCGATGGTGCAGCGCTATACGGTTCATCACACTGGCGGACTCGGTTGTCGATGTAGAGGTGATAGGATGTCGGCCAAGAGCAATAAGTCCGCTATGCTATTTTTGCGTTTGAGGGCTGCAGTCATAAAAGTGCGCATCAGAAAAATCAAGGATCTGGCGCCAAAGATGCAAATACTAAACATTATTATATTGAAAAAGGGTCTCGCAATAGGGTTTATTCTTAGATATTCTCTTTCCAGGCAGAGATCCTGTGTAAAGGACTATCTTGTTGAGAGATATAAAGCAGCCTTGATGAAAGAAAACATGCCCCCGCCAGATGCTTTGGCGGGGGCATGTTTGTGGATGTTACAGGCACTCACTAAGAATTTCGTATATCTCGTCATGGGTCAGCTGGCGGGGGCCGTTGGGCAGGAGGTTGGTACTGTCCGCCACCTGCCGCAGCAGGGCCGGGGTGATCTCCACCCTGCTTTTCAGCTGGCCCAGCTTGGTGGGCAGGCCGCACTCCAAAATAAAGGCCTCCAGCGCCAGGATGCCCTTTTGGGCCGCCTGGGCGTCGTCATCGTCCTCCACGCCCCAGACGCTCCGGGCGAACCGGGCGAACTTCTCCGGCGCGTCCTTCATGATGTGGCGGTAGTAGGCCGGATGCAGCACCGCCAGACCCTGGCCGTGGTTGCAGTCGGTGTAGGCCCCCAGCTGGTGCTCCATCTGATGGCACTCGAAGTCCGTGACCCGGCCCACTTTCAGGATGCCGTTCTCCGCCATGGCGGAGGTCCACATCAGGTTGCTGCGGGCGGTGTAGTCGTTGATGTCCCGCAGCAGCGTCCGCATGTTGGTGGCGGTGCTGCGCATGACGGCCAGGGCCACCTCGTCGGACACGTTGTCCCGGTCGGACAGGCCGAAGTAGGTCTCCATGGCGTGGCTTAGGGTATCAAAGGCGCCGGAGAGCACCTGCATCCGGGGCAGGCTCATGGTGTATTCCGGGTCCAGGATGGCGAACCGAGGCGCGGCGGCGAACATGCCGCCCTTGATTTTGGCGTCCTCGTTGGTGATGACGGCGCCGCCGTTCATCTCCGCGCCGGTGCCGGAGGCGGTGACCACCGCCCCCAGGGGGATGGGCGTCTCGGTGGGCGCCTTGTGCCGGACCATCTCCAGGTCCCACAGGTCCTCGTCCGTGACGGCCTGGGCCGCCACGATCTTGCAGCAGTCCACCACGCTGCCGCCGCCCACCGCCAAAATCAGGTCGATGTGGTGCTCCCGGGCCAGCTCCGCCCCCTCCCGCACCTTGGCAAAGGTGGGGTTGGACATGATGCCGGAGAACTCGGTGACGGTCTTGCCGGCGGCTTTCAGGATGCCGGTGATCTCCTCATAGACGCCGTTTTTCTGGATGGACCCGCCGCCGTAGGCCAGCAGCACGCTGGGGCCGCAGCCCGCCAGCAGGCCGGGCAGGTGCTGCCCCGCCGCGCCTCTGCCAAAGCAGACCTTGGTGGGATATTCATAGACGAAATTTTCCATAGCGATCACTCCTTTTCACAGGTCTTTCCCGGAGGACCCTCCATCAGAGGTCCAGGCTCTCCAGCCAGGCGGCCACGTCCGCCTGAGAGGCGCCGCCCCGGAACCGCTGGCCCTCCAGCCAGGTGCCGGCATCCGCCAGGTCCGCCAGCAGGTCGCCGCTCTCCCCCAGGCCGGAGGAAGAGGAGGTGCAGAAGGGGATGACGGTCTTGCCGTCGAAGTCGTTGGCCGCCACGAAGCTGCTCACCGGCCAGGCGGCGATGCCCCACCAGATGGGGTAGCCGAGAAAGACCACGTCGTAGTCGTCCCAGCCCGCGGGGGTCTCCTGGGCCAGGGCCACGTCCCGCTCCTCCGGGTTCTCGTACTCATAGACCACCCGGCTGTTCGGGTCCGTCCAGTTCAGGTCCGCGGAGGTGTAGGGGTCCGCCGGGGTGATCTCGAACAGGTCGCCGCCGGTGGCCTGGGCGATGGCGTTGGCCGCGTCCTCGGTGTTGCCGGTGGCGGAGAAGTAGGCCACCAGGACCCGGGGCTCCTCGGAGGGCGCCGGGGTCTCCCCGGCGTCCGGCAGTTCCAGGTAGCGGTGGAGGATCACCGCCGCCTGGGCACGGGTAGCCCGGCCGCTGGGGTCGAACCGGTTGCCGTCCCGGCCGGAGATGACGCCGGTGTCCCGGGCCCAGTCCACCGCCGTGACGGCGTAGGAGGCGATGGCGCTCTCGTCCGCGTAGTCCGTGCCGGGCTCCGCCGCCGGGCTGCCGGCGCAGCGCCACAGGATGGCGGCCAGCTGCTGGCGGGTGATGGGCGCGTTGGGCCGGAAGGTGCCGTCGGCGTAGCCGGTGACGACGCCGCTGGCGGAGGCCCACCGGACGGCGCTGGCGTAGTAGGCCGTCTCCGCCACATCGGCGTAGGCGGTGCCGCCGGAGACCGCGGGGCTCCCCGCCGCCCGGTACAAAATGGCGGCGATCTGGCCCCGGCTGGTAGTGCCATTGGGATCAAAGGTGGTGGCGCTGGTGCCGTTCATGATGCCATTGTCCCGGACGTAGACGGCGGAGTCCGCGAACCAGTCGTCCGCGTCCACGTCGGAAAAGCCGGTGTTCTCCACAGCCGCAAAGGCCGTGACGCTGAGGCTGCATGTCAGGACCAGGGCCAGCAGCAGGGCTGCGATCCGTTTACAAGTCTTCATGGGGAGATCCTCCTCACAGTCAAATTTTGATCAAACCTTCCGCACCAGGCCCGCCAGCATCTCCACCACGGCGGGGTCCCGGTGGTCGAAGAAGGCGCTGACGCCGGTGTCCAGGGCGGCGATGGCGTCCATGTCCGCCTGGGACAGGGCGAAGTCGAACACGTCGAAGTTCTGGGCCATCCGCTCGCGCTTGGTGCTCTTGGGGATGCACACGATGCCCCGCTGGAGCTGCCACCGGAGCACCACCTGGGCCACGCTCTTGTTGTACTTGGCCCCGATGGCCGTCAGGGTCTCGTTGTGGAACAGATCGTTGTGGCCCTCGGCGAAGGGGGCCCAGCTCTGCATCTGCACACCTTTGGACTGCATGTAGTCCTGGGCCTTGTGCTGCTGGAAGAACACGTTGCACTCCACCTGGTTGACGGCGGGGGGCATTTCACTAAAGGCGATCAGGTCCGCCAGCCGGTCCGGGTAGAAGCTGCACACGCCGATGGCCCGGACGCGGCCCTCCCTGCACAGCTCGGTCATGGCCCGCCAGGCGCCGTAGTAGTCGTTCAGGGGCTGGTGGATGAGGTACAGGTCCAGGTAGTCCAGGCCCAGGCGGTCCAGGGACTTCTGGAAGGCCGCCTTGGCCCCCTCGTAGCTGGTGTCGGAGATCCACAGCTTGGAGGTTACGAACAGGTCCTCCCGGGCCACGCCGCACGCCTTGACGGCCTTGCCCACGGCCTCCTCGTTGCCGTAGGAGGCGGCGGTGTCGATGAGGCGGTAGCCCACGTCGACGGCGTCCCGCACCGCCCGCTCGCACTCCGCGATGTCTTTGATCTGATAGGTGCCGAAGCCCAGCTGGGGCATTTTCACCCCGTTGTTCAGAGTCGCGTATTCCATACAAAACATCCTTTCCGAATTGAGATCAGTCATTGTAGATGACCGGCTTGATGAGGCTCCGGTCGTGGCGCAGAAACAGGTCCATGGCCTCCGGGATCTTGTCCATGCCGTGGAAACGGTGGGTGATGAGCTTTTCCGGTGCCACCCGGCCGCTGGCGATCAGCTGGGCCATACGGGAGAGCAGCAGCCGTCCGCCGCCGCAGCCCACGCCCTTGATGGTCTTGTCCCCGTAGCCGAAGCCCCACACCGCCGGCTGGATGGGAATGGACGCGTTGCTGAAA
>OGGQ01002926.1_pt1 | contig 17167 bp, 15 predicted proteins | sample 1571191 | NCBI WGS metagenome assembly OGGQ01 (sample SAMEA2582061, study PRJEB24529) | metagenome | biome: Human gut stool | place: China | collected 2011
CGTCCCCATGAGGAATATACCCTGCCCTGTCTTGCGCGGAAATTTACGGTAACTGTGAACAGTAACAGTTTATATGAGGCATTGGCACAAAAAGAAGAAACCGGTTGACAATACCGTTTCAGTCAGCTAGAATGCAAGTGATGCGGAAAGTATAAGCATCAAAATTTGCCTGAGATATCAAAATACGTTTTCATATGAACAGCAGACAATTGTCAGAGAAGTCAGGTGTGAATCCTGTACGGTCCCGCCACCGTGATGCGCCGCTGTGCGATAAGTCGGATCGCTGAGTTTGCTGTGTACGAATTCACGATGGATGGATTGTGCATTGTTATGCTTATTAACACCCTTTCGTGTATGAAAGGGTGTTTTGTTGTATCAGGACAGACATTTGGAGGAAAGAACATGAAAAAATTACTTGCTATCATCCTGACGTGTGCCCTTGCGGTGAGCCTTGCGGCCTGCAGCGCACCCGCGCCGAAGGAAACAGACGTCTCCACTGCGGCGGCTGAAACAACGCAGACCACAAAAGCCGCCGAGACTCCTGAAACAACGCAGAGTGCCGGAACGGAGCAGACTGCAGAAACATCTGCCGCAGCGCTTCCGACGACAGATCCCAGCGGAGCCCAGATCAAGGTTCCTGAAGACATCGAAACAATTGCCGTGCTGTCTCCTTCGATTGCGCAGACAATCATTGGTTTAGGCCTGGGGGATAAGATTGCGGCGTATGATGCACAGAGCGTCGGGCTGGAAGGCCTTCCGGAAAGTGATATCGTACTGGATTTTATGCAGCCTGACATGGAACAGCTGGCAGCGCTGAATCCCGATGTGCTCTTCGTTTCCAACATGACCTTATATGACCAGGAAAATCCGTATCAGACGCTGATCGATCAGGGCGTCTGCGTTATCTGCGTGCCAACCAGCGAAAGCATTGCCGCTATACAGAGTGATATCAGCTTTTTGGCTGCAGTTTTGGGCGTTCCGGAAAAGGGAGAAGCAATGCTTGCCGATATGCAGGCACAGATCGACAGCATCGCTGCTATTGGCTCCACCATAACCGATAAGAAAACGGTTTATTTTGAGATCGCGGCGGCGCCTTCCATGTACAGCTTCGGCAGCGGTGTATTCTTAAATGAAATGATAGAACTAATCGGTGCAAAAAACATATTGGCGGATCAGAACGGATGGCTGGGAGTTGAGGCGGAAACGGTGGTGGCCGCTAATCCCGATGTGATCCTGACAAATGTGAACTACATAGAAAATCCGACACAGGAAATCATGGACCGTGAAGGCTGGGCGGATATGACCGCAGTTGCAGACAAGAGCGTATATTATATTGATAATATGGCTTCCTCCTCTTCCAACCAGAACATTGTAAAGGCCCTGGTGCAGATGGCTGAAGCAATTTATCCGGAGTATTATACAGAATGAAAACCACTTTAAAGGTGACACTCATGGCAGTCATCGCGGCTGCCGCATTAATTTTCGGCATCGGTATCGGCAGTGTGTATGTATCACCTGCCGATATTCTTGCAATTTTGGGGAATCGGCTGTTTCAGATTCCTCTCCCGGAAAGCATAAACCCGGTGTATCCGAAGATGGTCATGGACATGCGCCTCCCCAGGGTACTCATGGCATTTCTGACCGGAGCGGCGCTCGCGGCTGCCGGTACGGTTATGCAGTCCGTGCTGCAGAATCCGCTCGCATCCCCGTTTGGGCTCGGCATTTCGGCAGGGGCGGGCCTCGGCGCGGCTGTTGTAATGGTAATGGGCCTTTCTTCCGGGATCCTCGGAATGTTTTTCCTGCCTGCTGTCAGCCTGCTTGGCGGGCTGGGAACGGTGATTCTCGTGATCGGATTTTCTTCGCGGATTGACAGGAGCATGTCCAACACCACGATTATCCTTACCGGTATGGTGCTCTCGCTGTTTCTGAATGCGATTATGAGCATGCTGGCCACAGTCTCCCCTGCCAATGCGCAGCGGATCAACCTATGGACGCTGGGCAGCTTCTCCATGAAGGGATGGGACAGTGTGCTCATACTCTTCGTTGTGACCGTGCTTTGCATGCTGCTTTTTATGTTTTATGCCAAGGAAATGGATGTCATGACGTTCGGAGAGGAGCAGGCGCTGTCGTTGGGCGTGAATCTCAAATTCGTAAAACGGCTCCTGATCTGCATCGTGGCGGTCCTTACAGGAACGGCGGTCGCCTTTGTGGGCATCATCGGATTTGTGGACTTAATCGCTCCGCATGTTGTTAGGAGATTCTTCGGCTCCTCTCACCGGCTGGTCCTGCCGGCAAGCGCGTTATTCGGCGGCACCTTTATGGTTCTGTGCGATCTTGCGGCGCGCACGCTGGCGGTGCCGAGAGAGATTCCGATCGGATCTATTACGGCGCTGATCGGTTCCCCTTTCTTTATCTATATCTATTTTGTGAAACGGAAGGAGAGATAAAACTTGCTGCAGGTGAAGCATGTAAGCTGCGGATATGACAAATATCCGGTAGTAAAGGATGTCTCCGTTTCACTGGAAGAAGGAGAACGGCTCTGCATTTTAGGTCCGAACGGCTGCGGTAAAACCACTTTTCTGCGCGCGCTGGCCGGCATTTTGCCATATTCCGGAGAAATCACGGTCTGCGGCGAGTCTTTAAAGGGAATGAAGCGCAGACAGGCGGCACAGAAAATAGCGCTGATGAGCCAGCTTTCGTCCTACAGTTTTTCCTATACTGTCTATGAGACAGTTATGCTGGGAAGATATGCGCATATGAAGCGCGGGCTGCTTGGCGGAGAAAACAGTGAAGACCGCAGGATCGTGCTGGAGAGCATGGAACGCACAGGCACCTTGGAATTAAAAGACCGCCTGATTACCGAGCTTTCCGGCGGCCAGCTGCAGAGGGTATTTCTGGCGCGCGTATTCGCGCAGGATCCGCAGATTATCCTCTTAGATGAGCCTACCAATCATCTGGATCTCAAATATCAGATTGAACTCATTGAATACCTGAAGGAATGGTCTTTAAAGGGAAAACGCTGTGTTGCCGGAGTACTGCACGATATTAATCTGGCATTGGCTTTTGCAGACACGCTTCTTTTAATGGATGAAGGCCGCGTGCAGGCGGTTGAGAAAACAGATCACTTTGACTTTTCGCTGTTAAGCCGCACCTATCATATGGATGTGCAGGACTATATGCGGAAATCTTTGAAAAGATGGGAGTAATAAACGGATGGAAATTTATCATAGTCCTTATGAGGCATATCCTTTTTTGAGCGATGCCGGCGATGACCTTCGCTGTGACTTTGAGCTGTTTACCGATCAGATGGCGAGCCGTACGGGCCTTTTACGCGCGCAGGTTAAGGATGAGACGCTGCGTGAAGAGCTTTTGTGGGTATGCGAACTGATCTATCATATCAATCCGACGCTGCGCACAAGGCTTACGGTAACGGAAGCGGAGAAAGATCATTTATTTGAAATTGCCAATCGCCTGAAACAGGAATGCGGCCCCCGCTGTAAGATGTTTGTGCTGACCCAGGGCTGTGAGGCCGCCTGTACCGCACATCTGCTGCGCGTGCAGGGGAAAACCCTGGTCCGCCTGATCTATCGGTATTGCGAGCAAGGAAACGAGGTTTCCCCGCTGCTGCTGGATCTCGCCAATCTCCTGTCGGGCTACTTTTTCTATCTGGCTCTCAAGCTCAATGAGCTGGAAGGTGTGGATGAAATTCCCTACACAAGCAGGAATTACAAGCTATGAGCAAAGCAAAGGCAATTATGGTACAGGGCACGGCATCCGGGGTTGGCAAGAGCACAATCGCCATCGGACTCTGCCGGCTCTTTGCGCGTAAGGGGATCAGGGTCGCCCCCTTTAAGGCGCAGAATTTATCGGACAATGCACATATCCTGCCGGACGGCTCACAGATGGCGCGTTCACAGGCAGTCGCGGCGGCGGCCTGCGGCATCGCGCCCCATACAGATATGAATCCGGTATTGTTAAAGCCGTTTCACGGCGGCTGTGAAACCATTTTGGATGGCGTGGCCGTCGAACAGCTGAGTCCGGAGCTTAAGCAGGAGCGGATCATGGCGGCGTTTCACCGCCTGGCCGGCGAATACGATCTCATCGTGGCGGAAGGCGCCGGAAGTCCGGTAGAGTTAAATCTTATAGCGGGCGATATTGTAAACATGGGATTTGCCCAGCGGATAAACTGCCCGGTGCTGCTGGTTGCCGATATCCGGCGCGGCGGGATCTTTGCATCCGCCTACGGGACAGTCGCTCTGCTTGAGCCTGCACAGCGCGCGCTGGTGCGCGGACTGATTGTCAATGATTTTTACGGCGATCCCTCTTCTTTTGGGGAAGGGATGCGTATTTTAAGTGAAATAACAAAGGTTCCGGTGCTTGGCACGGTGCCGCATCTGGATCTTTGTCTGGAGGACGAAGACAGTCTGCAGGGAGCTGACACAAAGACCCGTGCGCACATTGCGGCGCGGATACCGGATGGGATGACATTCGGGCAATATCAGGAATTGCAGTTTGACAGGCTGGCGGATGCACTCGCTGCATGTCTGGATATTTCGGCAATCGAGGCGGTCCTGGAAGGAGAGGGTTCGGATGGAAGATTATAGAGGAAAGCATTTTGTGGCCTCCTACAGCGGAGGAAAGGACAGCGTACTGGCGATCCACCGGGCAGTTTTAAAGGGAATGGTCCCGGACGCCTTCATTATCACATACAATACCGATCTGGGGCGCTCCTGGTTCCATGGCATACCCCAGGATGTCCTAAAGGAGGTCGAACAGGCCGCCGGTGTTCCTGTGAGGCTGATTCGGACCGGCGGTGCGGATTACGCTGCTAACTTTGAACAGATGCTGCGAGAGTATAAGGCGCTTGGAGCCGATGTCTGTGTGTTTGGGGATATTGATATCGAAGGCCACCTGGAATGGGGCAGGGCGCGCTGCGCCGCCGCCGGAATGGAAGCTTACTATCCGCTCTGGCATGAAAAGCGCACGGACCTTGTGAAGGAATGCATTGAGAGCGGCTTTACAGCCCGCATAACGGTTGTTGACATAAAAAGGCTCGGCCCTGATTTTCTGGGGCGGCAGCTGACGCACGAAGTAATGCGGGAAATCGAGGCCGTCGGCGCGGATGTATGCGGGGAAAACGGAGAATATCACACGTTTGTTACAGCCGGCCCTATCTTTTCCAAACCGCTTCCGGTAGAGTTTGCACCCCCTGTTGTACCGGACGGTTATGCGGTGCTTCCGGTTCTCTTAAAAAGCAGAAAGCCGGTGCTCACAAACGGCTATGTGCAGGTATATACCGGCGACGGCAAAGGAAAGACAACCGCTTCGATGGGGTTGATTCTGCGCGCGATGGGCGCCGGGATGAACGTATATTTCGGCCAGTTCATGAAGACAGGCGAGACGAGTGAGATCCGGGCCATGCGCACCTTTGGCGATGCGATTACAATCGAACAGTACGGCGACGGCAATGAGCTGTATCATCCGGATCCGGAAGCGGATGAAGCCGCAGCGCACGCGGGATTTATAAAAGCGCGCCAGGCGCTTAACAGCGGACGGTATGATATGGTTGTCCTGGATGAGATCCATGTGGCCGCTTTCAAGGGATATCTGACGGAAGAGGAAATCCTGCAGCTCTTGGAGGAAAAGCCATACTTTACGGAATTGATTCTGACCGGACGCTATGCTGCCAAATCCGTTATGGAAAAAGCGGATCTGGTTACCGGTATGACCGAGATACGCCATTATTACAAAAACGGGGTTGGGGCGAGGCGCGGAATAGAGATGTAATTATGGGATTGACAATTTGGCGAGGCAATTCTATAATGAAAAGAACGTTCATAATATGCCGATATGGCGATAAGGGAGTAGTTGGCATCATCGGCTTCGGTGGTGTAATAAAGTCAACATGCTGATAGATTCTATCTGGCTTTATTTTAAATGATGAGACTTATCTGCGGAGAAATTCTGCAGGTGGGTCTTTTTTCATTTCATAAGGATGTTCCCTTATTCATTCTTACTACATATGAAGGAGATTAAGTATGGGATTGGCGGAATTGTTTATTTTGGCGGTTGGTCTGTCCATGGATGCGTTTGCCGTGAGCATCTGCAAGGGCCTGTGCATGAGAAAAGTGACGGTGAAAAAAGCAGGGATTGTCGGGCTGTATTTCGGCGCGTTTCAGGCGGGAATGCCACTGCTTGGCTATGCCCTCGGCGTGCAGTTCCAGGACAGGATCACGGCGCTTGACCATTGGATCGCCTTCGTGCTTTTGGGACTGATCGGAACAAATATGATCAGGGAAGCGCTTTCTAAGGGAGAAGAGGACTGTGTCTGTCCCACCGATGAGAAGGAGGAGCTGGGCGCGAAGAACATGCTGCTTTTGGCGGTGGCCACCAGCATCGATGCGCTGGCTGTCGGAGTCACCTTCGCATTTCTTAAGGTGCAGATCATTCCGGCGGTATCCTTTATCGGAATTATTACCTTCAGCCTTTCCGCCGCAGGGGTTAAGATTGGCAATGTGTTCGGCGTGCGCTATAAATCAAAGGCGGAGCTGGCCGGAGGCATAATTCTGATTCTAATGGGGACCAAGATCCTGCTGGAGCATCTGGGGGTATTTTGAGTAAGGATAGGAGCAGAGCAGTTTTTTGGATCACGGTACCAGCCTCGACATGACAGGCGCGAAGTTATCCGCAGCATCAAAATAGTATTTAGTAAGCTCCTGTAAACAGAATTCCAGCAGCTCTTGGGGATTTTCATACTGCAGGTAGTGGATCTGCTGGGCCATATAGTAGCGGATATAGCTGTCCGGAGAATATTTTTCACCGCCCGGATTCAGATAAAAACTGACAAGTGCGGGTTTTATGGCTGAGATGCTAAGGCAGGCGAAAGTGAAGTATTCTGCGCCCATCGCATTTACCCGGGAGGACATGTGCAGTGAATCCAGCACCTTGGACTGGAACAGCGCGCGCAGTTTTGGCTCCTTATAGATCTGATCATAAAAACGGCCGAAAGGCGGGCTGTTGAAGCAGAGTCTAAGCTCCAGCGCGCTGTCAATTAAATACATCTGGGGAACCGTATAGCCGAACTGCTGCAGCCAGCCGGAGAAGGCGTTTCGTATCTCCAGATAGATGAGGAGCGCGATGTCGGCTTTGGATTCAAAATAGTATTTAATCAGGCCGAGATTGGTCCCGGATTTTTCTGCAATCTGCCTGGTTGTGGTCTGTTCATAGCCCTGCCTGTAAAACAGCTCGCGGGAAGCCTGCAGCAGCAGTCTTTTTGTCTCGATCCCCTTTTCATACTGTGCCATGATTATCCTCCCTCGCTCTCCTCCCGCCGGCATTGCCGTGCAAAGCGTATATACAGTATAAGCGCGATGCCGGCTTTTTTCAAGAGCACAGAATTCACCAGCCGCCCAGCAGCGGTAAAATGGTAACAGCAAATACATTCTTATACCGGAAAAAGGCGGAAAGCCGCCATAAGTTCATTGACGCCGTCAAAGGAAACCGGTAGAATAAATTTATAGGGGAAATATGATAAAAAGGCGGGGTAATGTATGTATCGTGTGCTGCTCGTGGACGATGAGGCATTGGTAAGGGACGCAATCAGCGCAAAGATCCGGTGGGAGGAGCTGGGTTATGAGCTGGCCGGCGCCTGCAAAAACGGAAAAGAGGCGCTGGAATTTATTCGGCAGAATCCGGTGGATTTGCTGCTGACGGATATCTGCATGCCGTTTATGGACGGGATGGAGTTGAGCCGGCAGGTCTATACGGATTTTCCGCAGATACATATCGTGATTTTCAGCGGATACAATGAATTTGAATATGCGAAAAACGCCATGAAATACCGTGTGGAGGAATATCTGCTGAAGCCGGTAACGGCCAGAGAGCTGACGGATACGCTCTGCAGCTTAAAGCGTAAGCTGGATGAGGAACGTAAGGAGGATGAGAGCAACCGTGAGCTGCAGCAGGAGTACAGGAAGAACCGGAGCCTTGTGAGGGCGAAGGCGCTGACGAATCTGGTGCTGGGCAATAAGACGATGGAGGAACACCGGGCGGAGCTGTCGGAGGCGGGAATCGAGCTTGAAGCCGCCGCTTATGAGGCCGCGTCGCTGGAAATCGATCTGTATTCCGAGCTTTTTTCACCGGATAAGGAACAGAAAGAGCAGAGCGCGCTGATGTCCTTTATGGTGTTTAATATAGCGGATGAACTGGTGAACGCCCGGAGGGCGGGCATTGCCTTTCAGCGGAATGACAACAGCACGGTAATCATCTTTATGTCCAGTTTCCAGAAGGAATTCCACAGCGCGGTTGCAAAGACATGCCTGGACATACAGAAGGCCATTGCCGTCCATGTAAAGATGCCTGTAACCATTGGCATCGGCAGCTGTGTGCACAGCCCTGAGGAAATCAGCCGGTCATATGAGGAGGCGAAGGCGGCGGTTGGCTACCGCTATCTGCTGGGAGAAGGCAGGGTGATCGATACTGCGGTGATACGGGAGAAGCAGACGGACATCCTCACTCTGGAAGAGCCGATCGACCGGGTAATTATGGGAATACAGTCGGACGACAAAAGAAAGATCAGGGATGGGCTGGAAGAGATCGGTCAGATGTTGGCGCAGACCTATCAGGAGAAGAATAAGGTGTATCTCTATCTGCAGCAGGTGGTGGTGGCGGTCAACGGCCTGATGAAAACTGCGGATTTAAACAGCACAAGTCCTTTCCAGAGCGCGGAGCTGTTTATACACAATATCAGTGAAGCCAGGACATTGAGCCAGATGCTGGAGTACCTGGGAGGATACTGCATCAATACCGCGGAAGAGCTTAAACTCCAGAGAGAGGGGAGCGGCAGCCGTCAGGCTCTGCTGGCCCTGGATTATATAGAGAAAAATTACGGAAAAGCAGAGCTGAACCTGCAGATGGTCTGCGACTATCTGGCCATCAGCCCCAGCTATTTCAGCACCATATTTAAGAATTATACCGGAGAAACCTTTGTGGAGTCGCTGACCAGAAAACGCATGGAAAAAGCCATGGAGCTTCTGGCGCACACCAACATGAAGAATTATGAAATTGCGGAGAGGGTTGGATTTGCGGATCCGCATTATTTCAGCATCGCGTTTAAAAAGGCAACCGGGAAGACGCCCAAGGAGTACGCAAGGGAGACGAGACGTTTATGAGGGTGTTTAAAAATATCCATTCCGCGTTTCTGGCCGCCTTTACCGTGATCATTGTGCCGGTGACCGCGGTATTTGTCTGGATATCCTTTCGCTTCACCGAAGAATCCATTTTGGAAAACTCCCAGAAATACGTGTCACAGCTTGTGGAGCAGGTGAACGATAAGGTGGATTTTTATCTGGACTATATGGACAACACCTCCTGGATGCTGCTCTTTCATTCAGATGTGGGGGACTATTTAAGCCGGGAATTCACGGATGATACGCAGAAGAAGGAAATGGCAGCCGGGATAGCGGATCAGTTTTCCAATATTTTGAGCACAAGGAGCGATATATACTGCATCGCCGCCTATGGGCAGAACGGCCGGCTGGTGGTAAACGGCGGGGATGAGGTCATCAATCGGAACACCAACATCAGTGAAAGAAGCTGGTACAAGAGCGCGCTGGAGGCCAACGGAGAGACGGTCATCACCTCCTCCCATGTGCAGAATGTGATCTATGACAGGTATCCGTGGGTGGTCAGCGTGTCCAGGGCGGTGCGCGTGCCGGGCGGGGAGAAACCGGTGGGTGTGCTGTGGATCGATTTGAATTACAATGCCATCAGCGATCTGTGCAGGAGCATTGATCTGGGCAGCAGGGGATATATCTTCGTGCTGGACCAGGATGGGCAGATCGTCTATCATCCCCAGCAGCAGCTTCTGCACAGCGGGCTGAAGGACGAGCGGATCAGCGATGTGATGGAGATGGGATCCGGTCATTTCCTGACGGATCCGGATGTGAAAAAGGCGAAGCTCTATACCTGCTCCAGATCGGAGAGCACCGGATGGACCGTGGTGGGGGTGGTGGACGCCACGGAACTGTTTAAAAATGAAGAGAATGCCAAGCGCATGTATCTGCTGACCGCTATCCTGCTTTCCATCGCGGCAGTAGTGGTCTCGCTGATCCTTTCCGGCTATATGACACGCCCGATCCGCGCGCTGAAAAATTCCATGCGCGAAGTGGAACAAGGGAATTTCAGGGTGACCGGGCCGATCTTAAAGGATGACAGTGAGATTGGAAAGCTGGGCAGGAGTTTTTCCATGATGGTGGATAAGATCCAGATACTCATGGAGGAACAGATAAAGGAACAGAAGCTTAAACGCAGGAGCGAGCTTAAGGCGCTGCAGTCGCAGATCAACCCGCATTTCCTGTACAATACGCTGGATTCCATCGTGTGGATGGCGGAGAGCGGCAGGGATGAGGAGGTGGTGATCATGACCTCCTCTCTGGCCAGGCTGCTGCGCCAGAGCATCAGCAATGAAGCTGAATTCGTGACGGTGGAACAGGAGGCGCAGTATGTCAGCAGCTACCTGACCATACAGAAGATGCGTTACCGGGATCAGCTAAGCTATGAAATAGAGGTGGACCCTTCCATACGGAGCAAAAAGATGATTAAGATGATACTGCAGCCGCTGGTGGAGAACGCCCTTTATCACGGCATCAAATATAAAGAGGAACCGGGCACAATCCGCGTCAGAGGATTTATGCAGGGAGACCGCATGATTCTGGAGGTGGAGGATGACGGCATCGGGATGGATGAAGAACAGCTGGCCCATATCTTTGACCGGAAGGAGCCGGATGAACGCTCCAACGGTGTGGGGGTGCGCAATGTCCAGGAACGGATCCAGCTCTATTATGGAAAGGAATATGGCCTGACCTATGCCAGTGAGAAGGGCAGGGGGACTACTGTGAGGGTGAACCTCCCCGCAGACTGTGAAGGTGCGGGCCTAAAACTGCAGTGAGAAAGGCGCATGGGCGCGGATTGGAAATGTCATGAAAAGATTAATGAGATACCGCATATGGCTGATCGTCCTGCTGGTCCTGTCAGTGACCGGCGCGTACCTGTTTTCCACGCTGCAGGCGGAGCCGGATCCTAAAATGCGGATCATATGTATTTTGAAGACAACCGAGAGAAACGGCTTCTGGAATTCCCTCACGGAAGGGATTGAAGCCGCCATGGAAGAATATGATGCGGATGTCAGAATCACCGGACCTGATGAGGAGTCCGATGTGGAACAGCAAAATAAAATCATACGCGATGCGGTGGCGGAAAAGCCGGATGTGATCGTGCTGGCCGCCATAGACTCCAATCTGACGATGCCGGCCGCGCTGGAGGTGAAGCAGGCGGGGATCAAGCTGGTGCTGATTGACTCCGGGCTTAAGGATCACATAGAGGATGCCATGGTAGGGACGGATAACAACCGCGCCGGTGTCCGGGCGGGAGCCCTGATCCAGAGACTGATGGGAAAGGACGGAAAGCTGGGAATTATAAGCTTTGTGAGAAATTCTCTGACTGCTATCGACCGGGAAGAGGGGTTAAAAAGCGCAGTGGGTGAGGATAACAGCAATGTTTATGATACCGTTTACTGCGATTCAGATGAGCAGAGAGCATTTGAGCTCACGACGCAGCTGCTGAATGAACATCCGGATATCACAGTGCTTGCCGGCCTGGATCAGTATTCCTCGGCGGGCGCCGCCAGAGCTGTGGCGCAGCTGGGCCTGTCCGGCAGGGTGAAGGTGGTGGGATTTGATAACTCCAAAGAACAGATCAAATATCTGGAGGAGGGAATCTATGAGGGGCTGGTGATTCAAAAAGCCTTTAACATGGGGTACCTGGGCATAGAGGCGGCGGTGGAACTGGCGCAGGGCGGACATGTGCCCATGAACAGGGATTCCGGATCGGTGCTGGTGACGAAAGACAATATGTATATCGGCATCTATCAGAAGCTGCTGTTTCCGTTCCAGGAAGAGTAAATGGTCATTATATTACGAAAAAAGGTGAAAATCTTACAAACCGTAAGATTTTCACCTTTTTTCGTGAGAATTTCCATTAAAAATACTCATCTAATTCAATATAATCATTTCATAGCCAGTTGATATGAACGGACAGGGAGGTAAACATGGGCGAAGTAATTATTCGGATGGAGGGCATTGACAAGGCCTTTGCCGGAGTTCCAGCGCTTAAGAAAGCAAAGCTGGAATTAAAGACCGGAGAAGTTCACGCCCTGATGGGGGAAAACGGAGCCGGAAAATCCACTCTGATGAAGATCCTGACAGGCATCTACAGTAAAGATGCGGGACAGATTTTCTACGAAGGCAAAGAGGTGGAATACAAGAATCCGAGAGAAGCACAGGAAGCCGGCATCATCATCGTACATCAGGAGCTGAATATGATGACGCATCTGACCGTTGCGCAGAACCTGTTTATCGGCAGGGAAAGCATGAACGGCAAGCTGATCAATGACAGGAAGATGAATAAAGATGCGGCGGAGATATTTAAAAGGCTGAATATCGATATCGATCCCGCAGCAGTGATCGGAACACTGACCGTGGGCAGGCAGCAGATGGTGGAAATCGCAAAGGCGATCTCCTCTAAAGCCAAGGTCATCGTCTTTGACGAGCCCACCGCGGCGCTGACAGAGACGGAGATCAATGAGCTGTTTAAGATCATCAGGGATCTGCGGGATCAGGGGATCGGCATCATCTATATATCCCACCGCATGGATGAGATCAAACAGATCACAGACCGCGTCACCGTCATGAGGGACGGCGAATATGTGGGGACCCTGATCACGGAGGAATGCACAAAGAGCGACATCATCAACATGATGGTGGGCCGTGTCATATATGAGGAACCCAAACAGTTCTCCAATGTGCCGGAGGACGCGCCGGTGGTCTTAAGCGTCAGGAACCTCAATGCCGGCAGGATGGTGCAGAATGTGAGCTTTGACCTGAAAAAGGGTGAGATCCTGGGGTTTGCAGGACTCATGGGCGCGGGGCGCACCGAGACCGCCAGAGCCATATTCGGAGCTGATAAAAAGGACAGCGGACAGATCTTCATAAATGGGAAAGAAGTGACGGTCAACAGCCCGATGGATGCGGTTAAACACGGTATCGGCTATCTCTCGGAGGACAGAAAGAGGTACGGTATCATCGTAGAGAAATCCGTAGCGGACAATTCGGTCATGGCCTGTCTGGAACGGTATACGAAAAAAGGGCTGATCAATGACAAAAGCGTGCATAAAGACGCAGAGGAATTTGTGGAAAAGCTGAAAACAAAAACTCCTTCCGTAGAACAGTTCGTGATGAATCTCTCCGGCGGAAACCAGCAAAAGGTGGTTATCGCCAAATGGCTGCTCTGCAACAGTGAGATCCTGATCTTTGACGAACCGACCAGAGGCATCGACGTCGGGGCGAAAAGTGAGATCTATACCCTGATGAATGAACTGGTAAAGCAGGGCAAATCCATCATCATGATCTCTTCGGAGCTGCAGGAAGTGCTCCGCATGAGCGACCGCATTGTGGTTATGTGTGAGGGCAGGAAAACCGGAGAGCTGTCGATAGAAGAAGCGAGCCAGGAGAAGATCATGCATCTGGCCACATTAAGAGAGTAGCAGGAGGAGAAGTGAAATGAAGAAAGTAAATCCGTTAAGTCTGCAGAAGCTGGTAGCGATTGCCGCTCTGGTGGTGATCTATCTGTTCTTCTTTGCAATGAGCCCGGCGTTTCGTTCCGGCAACACGCTGGTCAGCATATTTGATGCTTCCTATTATATCGGATTCATGGCCATAGGCGTCACCTTTGTTATCATCACCGGAGGCATCGATCTTTCCATCGGCACCGTGCTGATCTGCACGGCTTTGATCGGCGGCACGCTGTACGATAAGGGACTCCCGCTGTGGCTCTGCCTGATCGCCATCGTCGCCTGCGGCGCGCTGTTCGGCCTGGCCAATGGATTCATGGTAGCGGTCATGAAGCTGCCGGCTTTTATCGCAACTCTGGGCACCATGATGGTGACAAGAGGATTAGGTTCCATCATCACCAAGACCCAGAGCGTTACGTTCCCGCTTCGCACCAGCCCGGACGGATGGTATAAGAACATATTCCGCACCCAGGGTTTCCCGGGCCTGGAATCCGGTTTTCCCACCGGCATTATACTCCTTATTGTGGCGGTGATCCTGATGTCCATCGTGCTTACGAAAACCCGTCCCGGCCGCTATATCCTGGCCTTAGGCAGCAATAAAGAAGCGACCAGACTTTCCGGCGTAAATGTGGTAAAATGGGAGATGCTGGCCTACGTGATCAGCGGTACCTTTGCGGGCATCGCGGGCGTGGCTTACGCGGCAAACCTCTCCACCATCATGCCAGGCACCGGCAACGGCTTTGAGCTGGAGGCCATCGCGGGCGTAGTGATCGGCGGCACCTCTCTGGCAGGCGGCATGGGCTCCGTAACCGGCACCATCGTCGGCGTATTCATCATGAGCGTGCTGAAAACAGGGCTTCCCTTCATCGATCTGCAGCCCCATTATCAGATGTTCATCACCGGTATCGTTCTGATTGTAGCTGTATACATCGATGTGAGAAACCGCAACCGCAGGAGGGCATAAGCTCTGCCAGGGATATACTTTGGATGTACTCCCGCACGGAATACAATTACCGGCGGAAAACAATATAATGTAATCAAGGAGGATTTATTATGAGCAAATGGAAAAAACGGGCAGCTTTACTTCTGGCAGGAGCGATGGTGTTAACAATGCTGGCAGGCTGCAGCAACAAGGCGGGAGGGGAGACCACCAAGGCCCCCGAAGGCGGGGAGACAGGTGCTCCTGCGAGCGATATTACGATTGAGATCGTTGCCAAGGGCTTCCAGCATGATTTCTGGCAGGCGGTTCTGGCCGGCAGCAAGAAAGCGGAAGCAGAATTCGGCGTTAAGACAAACTTCGTGGGACCTGAAGGTGAAGGCGCAATCGCAGCCCAGGTTGAGCAGTTAAACAACGCCATCAACAAGAATCCCAACGCGATCTGCTTCGCAGCTCTGGATACCAGCGCGGCGCTGGATGCAATCACCATGGCGCAGAGCAAAGGCATTCCGATCATCGGCTTTGACTCCGGCGTGCCCGGGGCTCCTGAAGGCGCAGTTTTAGCCAATGCGGCGACCGATAACTATGCGGCAGGCGCTCTGGCAGCAGAGAAGATGTATGACAAGATCAAAGATCAGCTGGCTAATCCGGCCGGTCCGGTAAGAATCGGCGTTGTTTCCCAGGAGGCGAACTCTGACTCCATCGTACAGCGTACGGCCGGTTTCGTGGAGAAGATGTCCGAACTGATCGGTGAGGATAAGTGCTCCGTGGAAGGTCATGACAAATTTGCCCGCAAGGTTGACGGCGTGAACATTGTTATGGAAGTGAGAGTTCCTGCGGAAGTTACCGACAATGCCGGAAAGACGGAAGCGCTGGCTCTGCTGAATAAGGATGATCTGATTGCAATCTACGGTTCCAATGAATTCGCAGCCAAATGTATCATCAATGCCAACGAAGGCATGAACAAACTGGGCGAAGGCAAAGTCATCGCCGTTGGATTTGACTCCGGAGCTCTTCAGATCGATGCGATCAAGACCGGCGCATTCTACGGCTCCGTTACCCAGGACCCTGTATCCATCGGATACAACGCTGTGAAGCTGGCTGTGGAAGCGGCTAAAGGCAACGCGGTGAGCGATGTGGATACCGGATGCCAGTGGTATAATGCAGAAAATATTGAAGAACCTGATATCGCAGCCTGTCTGTACGAATAATGCGAATAAAAGAATGATGAGAAGCGGCCGGAAGAGTGATCTCCCGGCTGTTTTTCATTCAATAGGGTTGGAAGCCTTTTTCACAGGAAGGTCACTTAAGCCGGCATTGATCTTCATCCGGATCTTTGCAACCCGGAAAAGAAGTTACTGCCGGAAGTTTGATATGAATTGTGGTCCCTTCAGAAGGTTTGCTGTTTATAGTCAGGGAACAGCCGCCGCTGTAAAACAGCCTTAAGCGTTTATACAGATTGAACAGACCTACATGCTTAGTATCCGCCGAGTCCGCCTGTGACATCTGTCTGCGGATCTCCTCCAGACGGGATGGCAAAATTCCCTGACCGTCATCGGTCAGCGTTATGCCTGTATAACCGGAAAATTCTTCAATGCGGATATCAATGGATATGGCTTTGCGGAAACTGCCCGCCCCATGAGTTATGCTGTTTTCGATAAGGGGCTGAAAAAGCAGTTTCGGCACTTTAATCTCTGGCAGAGGTTCATTGAACTGCCACCGTATATTAAAATTATCCGGAAAACGCGCTTTCAGAATATCGATATAGCATACAGTACATTGAATCTCTTCCGCAAGAGTGACTTCCATCAGCGGATCGCGCAGCGTATAGTTTAGCAGGGTGGAAAGACTTTCAATCATCTCACTGGCCGGATTAGGGCCGCCTGTCAAGGCTATTGCATTCCAAGTTATAATGCTCATGTACGGTAAAGTATCACAAGAAAATTATGTCGAATTGACAGCCGCCTCCGCTATACCGAATAAGGAAATAAAGAGTCCTCAAATTTTGCGCTACTAAATGAAGACGAGCGGAAGTAATCTCCCGCTCGTCAGTAAACTTAACTATGCCATATCAATCCCGCTTCTTTCCCGCCACCGGCACTAAGAACAGCACGGGCAACAGCAGGAAAGCGGTACAGACCAGCCCCCAGGGTATGGACACCTGCTGGGCTACCAGCCCCACAATAGGCCCGCCGATGATCTGCCCGAAAGAGTCCAGCTGTCCGCTGGTGGAAAAGACTGTGGCGCGCATTTTCTCATCCACATGGTCGTTCATCCAGGCGGCCAGCACAGGCTCCTTGATGGTGCGCATAAGCCCCGCCAGCAGGAACACCAACAACATGAACCAAAAGCTCCGCCCCACCGCGAAGAGAACCAGGCACAGGATATACCCGGCGCTGGTGGACATGACCACACTGGTTCGGCTGACAGTCCCTTTTTTCTCCATGCGGGCGATGAGCAACTGAGAAGCCAGAATACCTAAGCCGCTGCCGATAAGACTGATAACACCGAACCAAGTGACGCTGTTCAGCGGCCCGATAACGGGTATTACCGTGTCATCCAGAAAATGAGCGGTGGAGAGCCGGTCAAAGCCTTCACTGGCA